>Ga0209098_1004542_pt1 | contig 10782 bp, 11 predicted proteins | sample AD_JPNHW1_MetaG_FD_184429 | JGI IMG/M metagenome (GOLD analysis project Ga0209098, IMG submission 184429) | Active sludge microbial communities of municipal wastewater-treating anaerobic digesters from Japan - AD_JPNHW1_MetaG (SPAdes) (version 2) | ecosystem: Engineered > Bioreactor > Anaerobic... | reverse complement strand
AGAATCCGCCGGCGTGCCGTCTTCTTTCAACGGTGCAGAAGTGATATGCGTATACAAATCGCTGGTGAGCACTTTTCTGGTAGATGGCACCGGGTTATTGCCCATTTTGTTATTCAGCAATATATTTTTATCGGTCAACTGAATCCGATAAAAATTCAAAAAATACATACTCAATCGCAAATGATTTAAAAGATGTAGAATATCTGTTCTTATCACATTATATAGAAAGTCTTCTGAGTAATGACAAAGTAATGAATTATACATTCCTACATTTGAAGAAGTCACATATCATTTTAAGTAAAATGGAAACAGGTCTATAAAAAAAATGGGGCTGGTCTACGCCATATAACAAAGTTTACAACGCTGCGCTTGCGAAAAGACTCGCTTGGCATTCGGCACATTGCGGCAAAATACCGCCGCAATGTCGTTAGCTGGGCGTGTAAATTTATTTATTTCTATATGACTGCAGGTTGCATCGTTAACAATTTTGAGCCACATCGCACCACCTCGCTCAACTCACAGAGTCATAAACTCACCGCCCCCAGCGCACTTCAGCGATAAGTGGTGTTATGTCGCCACGCCCTGAATATTTCGATTCGATAAAACATTCACTAAGCAGATACTTCTTGCCGTTCTTATACTTGCGGTACCAGGGCGGGGTGCCCTCAACTCCAGCCCCCGGCCACCCTTTTCAACGTCCTTGTTTCAAAGGCCGCTCGCTCGTCCTCCGCTCGCTGTGTCCGGGGGCTTCCATTTCGGCGCACATAACACAACTTATCGGAAGTGCGCAACTTGCTGTAGTTGAAAACATTAACCGCCCTGGTCGCGAGGTGGTGCTATCTTTAACTGTTTCTTTAAAACATTTTACGGTAGAAAACTTCTTTTTTACTCCCCGTACAAACAAATCCCGCTTCGCCCGCATCAGCCACATCCACAACTCATCCCAGCTGACGAACTCGCAGAAAGTTCCTGCGGCCACTGCGACCTTCGCTTGTGTTTTTAAACAATGCTTGTTCCAGTTTGAAACTGTCGTGTTTGAAAGCTTCTTTTTTTCCTCATGGCCCCTTTTCCAGCTAAAAATTTTCATCTAAACACGAATTCTATCGTATAAGAGACATGTACTACCAATCTCTCTGTGAAGAAAAACCAGTTTATAAACCGGCTCTTGAAAGATGGAACCAATACAAATCAATCTGGATAAAGCACTGGCCGGAATTTGAAAAAATCTATCCGTCACGGTTTGAAAAACTCTACGGTCCGCTCGATGAAGAGAAAGTCGAAGAGGTTAAAAAACTTGTACAATGCGGCGAGTTTAAAAATGGATTTCAGCGGCATATCTGCCCCGATTGCGGCTTAACTTTAATTGTGCCGTTTACCTGCAAGTCAAGGCTGTGCCTATCCTGCGCACGTAAACGCCTCTTCGGCTGGTCTTTCAACTTATCCTGCATAATGAATACAAACTTAAAGCATAATCACGTTACATTTACAATTCCGGGGACGTTATCTCATATTCTTTTTGAAAGGAAATATCAACCGGAACAGATGATTACATTGGCGGCGAATGTCTTTAGAAATATGCTTATATCATCAGCAAAGCTGAAAGGAAAAGAGTTCCAGCCGGGAATACTTGCAACGCTCCATAAGTCAGGTAATGGCTTAAATTCGAACCCACACGTTCATTTAATTGGTACACGGGAAATCATTGATACAAAAACCGGAGAGATAATTGAAAACGTTTACATGCCGTATAAAAAAATACGGCATGTATGGAAAGAGGCTTTTTTAAATCATCTGGTAAAACAGAATATACTTACAGAAGAGGAATCAGCTGCGTTAAACAACAAATTTGCAAATGGATTTCATGTTTTTTTTCAGCCGATAGAAGGCGATGCAAATGAGGTCCTATTCAGAACAGCAGAGTATATTGCCACCGGTTATTTCCACAACAGCCAGATCACCGCTGTAGATCATGTAAAGAAAACAGTTACGTTTAAATACAAAAGCTGGGTAGATCGTGGAACAAGAGAGAAAAGTTTTAAGACTCGAACCATGGATCTTTATTCATTCATGGGGAGAATGTTGTTTTTCCTTCCGGAAAAGAATAGAAAGATGATTCGTTATTATGGTATCTATGCTCACAAACTCGATGAAAAAATAAAGAAAATTGAAACACGTACCTGGGCAAAGGCTATTGAAAATTCTTTTCAAAAAAATCCGGAAGTCTGCCCTGATTGTTTAAAATATATGATTAAAGATACGGTGTATTCATTCCGTGCAGATAACGTAATTAAGAGGCTTGTTAAAACCCATGCTATAATTGGCGGGTATTTTAAGCCCAATATTATACAGGTTAGATCGCCTTGAAAAAATTTCAAATTTTAGAAGAGATAAAGGTCTTGACTTATTTTTTAAGATGGCTGTTAGTATAACAATCATAGGAAAAGCTGTTTTTTTAACATTTGCGCGAAGCGCAAAATTTAATTTAAGAGTTGTGCATTGAATATTTTTTGTCAAGAAAGATACATTTGACATTCCGATAATATTCATTATGATCCTTTAACCTCAAAGTGTTGAGTCTATACTTTGTGGATATTATCGAAGATTCCTATATCAAGAACGAACTTCGGCATTTTTGGCATAGTAAACTTTTTGAGTTTGACTGTTGTAGACCAGATAACGAGGAACATTCTCCAAACTTGAAAGAGTTTTAGCACGAGAAGTGTCGAGAACAAAATCGGGAGAGAGTTTTTGCGAAATTTTAGCCGTTTGGTCGGGACCCTGAGAGAAGGGTGAGACGAGACTGTCTTTGATAAGACGCGGCAGAAAAAAGAGGCCGGCGATGAGGACGGACAGAAAAAAAACGATGGATAGAATGCGTTTAATCACGTCTAATCTCGGTTTTGCCCATGAGGGGAACTAAGACAGCGGGAATTTTCACCGAACCGTCGGCCTGCTGATAGTTCTCGAGAATGGCGACCAGCCAACGAGGAGAGTTACTGGCGGTGTTATTTAGCATATGGACGAATTTCATCTCGTTCTGGGAATCACGGTATCTGATGTTGGCACGGCGGGATTGAAAATCGAGCATAATTGAGTCTGACGCAAGTTCGCCATAATCACCCCGGCCAGGCATCCAGGCCTCGAGATCATATTTCTTAGCTTGGGGCTCCCCCATATCACCGGTACACATACGAAGAACACGATATGGAAGTTTGAGATCCTGAGCGATTTCTTCGGTAAGATTCATCATTTCTTCATGGAGATGGCGGGACTCTTCGACATCATTTTTACAAATAACGACTTGTTCAGTTTTAACAAATTCGTGGACACGATAGACACCTTTGGTATCTTTGCCATAAGACCCGGCTTCTTTGCGATAACAGGGTGAGAAGCCGATCATGCGGATAGGAAGATCTTTCTCATTAAAAACTTCGTCCTGATACAGGGAAACGAGAGGAACTTCGGCAGTACCGGCGAGGTAAGCCTCGTCTTCGTCTTCATCGGTTTCGAATTTGTAGGTTTCTTTTTCACCCCAAGGGAAGTGACCGGTATTGAGAAAGGCCCGTTTTTTGAGAATAACGGGGGGGGTAACCGGAGTGTAACCTTTGGAAATGAATTTCTGGAGAGTGTATTGCATGAGAGCAAATTGAAGCATGACGGCCTCATTTTTGAGGTAGTAACCACGGAAACCGGCAACTTTGGAGCCACGTTCAATATCGATTAGATCCAGAGACTCGCCAATTTCAATGTGAGATTTGGGAGTGAAATCGAGTTTAGGAATGTCTCCCCAAGTGCGGACGACAACATTGCCGGTGCTGTCTTTACCAACGGGAACTTCTTCAAGAGGAATGCCGGGGACCTGAAGCATAAGAGAATCAAATTCTTCTTCGGTATTTCTCAACTCAGGTTCCAGCTCCTGAAGTTTGGTTTTGAGTTCGCTGGATTGCTGGATAAGTTCGGGGGTGCGGGCAACTTTTAGCTGATCGTTGAGTTTGTTGCGCTCGGCACGAAGGGCTTCAATAGACTGAATTAACTCACGACGATGGGAGTCGGAACCCAGAACGGCGTCAACGACGCCAGGGTCTAGATTTTTATTTTTGATCCCCTCTTTGACTTTGTCGGGGTTTTCGCGGATAAAAGCTATGTCGAGCATGAGTTGATTATATCTCCTTTAGAGACCAAGACTGGGAGCGATCTGCTGCATAGCCTGCAGACAAATTTCGGCGAGAGTGTCGAGCTTAAGATTAAGGCCATCCTCTCTTTCGCACAAAATGATTTCATCACGGCGGGTGCCGGCGGCGAAACGAGGTTCTTTGTGAAAACGTTTGAGGATAGAGCTAACTTTGACATCAGCTAATTTACGACTGGGATAGACGTAACCAACTGCGGTAATGAGACCGGTTAGCGAGTCACAGCAAAAAATGGCCCATTCGGCTTTAGATTTTGGCTCGATGCCACTAATTTTGGGGGCATGAGCTTTGACAATACGAATAATGGTGTCAGAAACGGAAAGACCATACTTAGCAAGAGCTTCGGCAGTGTGATTGGGATGTTCTTCCTTGTAAGGATCGGCGTAGTCGATATCGTGGATGAGGCCAGCTAAAAGCCAGTCTTCTTTAGGAGGCTCGTCTGGTCCGAGTAAACCCTTCTCGGAATAATAATCAAAGAGAGCACCCATGCAGGCCTGAAGAGCAAGAGAATGCCTGTAAATTTTGTCATCGCGATTTTGCTTTACAGCTTCTTCAAATTGTTCAAACATATGAGTATTGTAATATCAAAAACCCTCCAGATGGAGGGCTTTTGATCAAATAATTTATATGACTATTATTTAACGTCTTTGACGGTGTAGGTGATAACCCCAGAAGGAGCTTCGACTTCAACTTCGTCACCAGACTTCTTACCGATTAAGGCTTTACCAAGAGGAGACTCATGACTAATTTTTTTGGCAGCCGGATCAGCTTCCCATTCACCGACGATGGTGAACTCATGGAGTGAGCCGTTAACCTCAATATGGACAACACTACCAAGGCCAACCATACCTTCACCAGCTTTGGGAACGTCAACGACAACACCCCGGTTTAGGATGTCACTAAGTTCCTCAATGCGACCTTCGAGAGTAGCCAGATCGTCTTTGGCGGAGTGGTATTCGGCATTCTCAGAGAGATCACCGAACTCACGAGCCTTAGCAAGGCGGTCAATAGCCTCGGGGCGTTGGGTTTTTTCTAGTTGCTCGAGTTCTTCAACCAATTGGCGGTAGCCAAGAGGGGTCATCTGAACTCTTTGGTTTAGTTGGTTCATATTGCTTTTTAGTTACAGATTATAAATATAAGGCCTGTTTCTTTATTGTCAAGAAAGAAAATAGGCATTAAACCAAAAAAAATATTGTCTGAGAAATGAATTATTAGGAAAATTCGCAGGCTCTTTTTCGAGGTCTAACGTGGTATATTTTACATTTTTGAACCTCGGAAGTCAAATCTGGTAAAATATACGGGTTCGTTGATGGTCCCGTCGTCTAGCGGTCTAGGACATTTGGTTCTCATCCAAAAGATCGTGGGTTCGATTCCCACCGGGATCACATAATCGGAATTTTGGTTCTTCAATGCCTCGATTAGCTCGAAGGATCGGGACAAATCGGTGGTTCGAATTATTTTGTTTTGACAAACTACTCCATTAGGAAAAATCTGACTTTGAAGTGCTTGTTTTTGGGCTAAATCAAGTTCATACCAGAACTTGTCAAGGTTGATTAAAAATGTTTCTGTAAAGTTCTTAACTGCTTCGGTGTCGTATTGATCGATTTTTACGTCTGATCGTTCGACCCGTAAGACCGCTATTTCGTTTCTGATCTTATCTGCCCGGTCCCTAGCTTCTTCGTCAGTTAATATGCCTTTAGAATTGCTATGCGCGATACTAGTTAGTTCGTCTTCAAGCTTGTCAATTTGATTATCCTTTAGCCTAGCTTCCTGTTTAAGGCTGTCAACACTTTGGTCCCATTCCGCAAAGACTAATTCGCTAAATAGCTTTAGAACCCGCCTAGAAGGCTTTAGATAGGCTAAGATAGCCTGAAACTGTTCGTGGGCTTTATCTATACCGATTCGTTCTTGCTTGGGGCAGTCTTTTTGGTGACATTCGTAAGTAAGATAGTGCTTAGTTCTACCCTTCGGATTACTGGAAGTCATAGGGTGGCTACAAACCGCACACTTTAGAACCCCCTTTAGGGGGAAGGCATTATTATCCTGATGTTTTAGCATACGTTTCTTACCTAATATATTGTAATACGCTTGTTCCCAGGTTTCTTTATCGACTAATTTTTCGTGCTTACCCCATATATATTCTTCCCATTTAGGACCATACATATTGCCGTAATAGAAGGGATTACCAAGAATTTCTTTAACTATTTCACCGTCTGCTTCGCTACCAAAATACTTCTTATAATCCAAGCTATTCAAATAATCGGCGAGTGCTTTTTTGGAATAGTATCCGTTGGAAGCCTTATCGAATAAGGACTTAATAATCGCGCTGGACTTCTTATCTATTTGTGGAACTTGACCTCGTTTTTCGTGTCTATCGTTTCCCGGTCGGAAATAACCCTTAGGACACTTGAAGGGCCATATGCCATTTCTAAACATAGTTCGCATATTATCCCTAACCCTTTCACCTTTAAGTTCATTGTCTAACTGGGCTAGGGTTATCAAAATCGTCCGCATAGCTCTACCCATAGGATTTTCTTCTGTGGATTCTGTAGCTGACACCACAAACGCGCCTTGCTTGGCTAAAAGTGAAATGGCAACCAAAGCGTCTTCCGTACTACGAGAAAACCGGTCCATTTTGTAAATGATTACCTTAGATATTTTATTTTTCTTATCGGTACAGAATTTTAGAAGACGACGCATTTCCGGGCGATTGTGAACTGTCTTGGCTGATACACCTTCTTCGGAAAATATCTCGACTACTTGTAAGCCATTTCGTTCGGCATAGCTTTGACAAGCCTTTAGTTGGGTTTCTAGGCTATTGTTTTCAATCTGGCTTGGATCGGAAACCCTAATGTAAATAACTGATCTAGGCTTTTCCATTGTTAGTTTTATTATAGTTAATTGGTGGCTTCTTCGCCTTTAGAAAAGACTGAAAAAATAGACTTTTTAAGACTTCTGCCGTCTTAATGTCTTGAAGGATTACCTCGTCGGGAAGATTTGTTGCTTGGTCGCCTAGTATTTTACGGGCTTGTTTGACATTCATAGGAATAGAAATTTGTTTGCCCCCCGTAAAAACGAGGGTCCTATTCTATTCCGTGCTATTCAAATGCCAATTCTATATTGAAGATTTAATCTTCTATATCCATTATCAGAATTATTAAGTTGTGTGTCAATTGTATCGAACTATGGCTTTTATTTACTATTGTTAACTTTAATTTACCGCTAAATTGTTTCGGTGATTTATTTCAAATAGTCGATCGATTTCTTGTACCAATTCAGGTGGTAAAACCACTTCCTGACTTGTAACCTTAACGCCAGAAGGATTGACGGTGTTAGGCAAGCCTAGCGCGGTTCTTTCGCCTTCTATTGCCGTTTTTAGGATATTAGTTATTGAAGTTAATAAACTGAATTGCGTGGGTTTGAATTCGCTTTCAGATAAATCGCTATCCAACTTATCTAGTAAATTGCCCGCTATGTCTTGGATTCCTCGCCAAGTCTTGATATGTTTATCTACCGTTTGCTTTATAAGTTCCACTCTGTTTTCGGCGTATGTTTCCTCGGCCGTATCGTATACGTTTTGTCTACGTTGTAGCCAGTTTTCTCGCTTAGCGCGTAAACCCACTTCTTTTTTGCTAACGCCGAATTTGTTGGCCACGTCTTGATAAGAAGGAATCTTACCCTCGAAATCCGGGGTTAAGTAAAACTCCAATGCTTGTTCCCAGTTAATACCTTTTGGTCCACCCATATATTTATCTTTTTAGTTTCCAATTTTTATCTGTTCTGGTTCGGTGTATCTTGTCTAGTTTTGATTGTTGGGCCTTTAATTTATTTTCTGCCCCACTAACAATAGCCCGTTTGCTTAAATCCGTTCTCTTAATAAAGAAGTTAAATAATCCTAGCCATTGGCTGAATGTTAAATCGGTAGGTTTAGATTTAGTTGAAAACTTTAAGTCATTTGATAGACGGGTATACTGTATATCTGAAAATATACCTTTAAGCCCTTCTTTTAAGGTGGGTTTCCATTGATTAAAACTGTAGACGACAAAGTCCTTAAATAGTTGTGCGTCGTTTAGCGCAACAAGTGGTTCGTTTCTTTTCTGAATTCTTAGTAAAACTATATCTACGTTGGGAATTGGGCGAAAATCGTTCTTCTTAAAGCGATAAACTATGCTTAGATCAAACCACGGTTTTAGCAATAACGAGGCTTGCGTTTCTTTGTTAACTCCACAAAATTTATCTGCGGATTCATTCTGGACAAATAAGTAACTATCTTCTGGCGGGTATTCTGCTTCGGTTAACCTTTTTATTATCGGCGCAGTTATATTAAAAGGAATGTTTGAAAAGATCTTGTATGGCTGTTTTGGTAGCTGGTTCGCCAAAAAGTCGCCAAACTGAATTTCCACATTGTTTGAATTGGCAAATTTAATTTTCAATTTATCGTAAAGGTTTTTGTCAATCTCGATTGCTACAACCCGCCCACTTGCCCTAGCCAATTCAGAAGTGATAACCCCGGTACCCGGACCTATTTCATATATAAGATCTTCCGTGGTAATCGAGGATTGCTTGACTAGATCCGAAATTAAAGCACTGTTAACAGTAAAGTTTTGCGAAAACTTGATACTTACCCTTTTGTTATTTTGATTATCCATATACTTATTTTACACTTTTTCACCAGACTATTGAAGCTAAAAGATCCTATCTATGGGATTTATTATCGTTATCTAACGTAGACAGAAAGTAGTAAAATACGGGTAGTAGAAAACTATGAATGACATAAATAAATTTCAAGAAGGTATGATCGTTTATCACAAGGCTACAGGTCTAAGGTGCGTGGTAATCCAAATCAATGACGATAAAAAAACTGTCAAGGTTCGCACAAAAGAAGACTTAGAACGAAACTATTACCCCCAAGAATTAAAGACTGCGGAAGAAGAAAAGGCGATTTGTAGGAAACATGAGACCAGTTACCGCGTGTTCTTTCCCGATCTTAATCTTTTCACGCTTAAAAAAATTCGCGGAAATCTTCCCTTAACTCCATAATACAAAAACTCGGGGCGGTTTTCTAAAATTTTTAAAAAAACCCCGCGCCCGGCTGTTGCCGGGCGTGTCAGGAGTCGGGGGGGGTGGTGGTGGTTGCTTCAATCGTCAGCCGGGGCGGGTTCTACAGCTTCGTAATCAACCCGTGGGTCCAGCTGGCAGTCTTCATCCGGCGGACCGCAGGCGTGTTCATATAGTGACGCCTGAGGGGCTGGCTTAAACTTCGGGAATTCCGCAGGCAGGCCCAGGTGGGTTAAGAGCCGCACAAGTTCTTTGTCGTTGAGTATGACCGCCACCGGCTTCATTTCCAGGTTGCATTTGGGGCAGATAAGCGGGAAGACCTCGAAAACTCGCGCCAGGCAGGCGGCCCAAGAACTGGCTTTCTTTTTGAGCTTATTAACCTTTTCCCGCAGGGCAAGCCGGTCCGTTTCTTTCACTGCTTTCGCTACAAGCAGCGGCCGCAGCGGAGACCTGGGCGCGAGTGCGCCGTAATAGTGGATCAGATTCTTATTAGGGGCCGGCATCAACAAACCCCAACGCCGCATAAATTCAATGGGCGACATGGTTAATAATTCTGATTTCCCCGCCCTCGGTTCACAGCGATAAATAACCATATTGGTCTTGGCCGCATAAATCAGCCGCGCCTGCGAAAGGGCGGGGCGCGAGCAATACCCGAGCAGGCGCTCAAGCCCTTCCCTGTCCCAATCTTTAATGGCTACTTCTTTGTGTATTGAAAACCCTGAATTCTTCCAGGACAACAAATCCGCTGCGGCTTCCCGGCTTAAACCGCCGGTCCGGCAAATACGCCTGATAAGTTTTTTGCGGACTATCGTTACAATATCGGCCAGTTGTTCATCCGTCGGGCATGGGACCGGGGTGAAAACCAGTTCCCCCCGCCGGCCGATAGCGGTTGGTTTCAAATTGAAAACCCCGTCCGAAACCACCGCGTGCACATGGATGTGCAGATTCAGCGAGCCGCCGAACCTTTGGATAAAATGAAGCTGGGCCGGCGTCCCGGTATTGTTCCGGCAAAGGAAACGGTTTATTTCCCGCGCGAATATTTTTGAGAGCTGCCCGGCTAGCTCCGGCCGGCAATTTATGAAATACCTAAGCCGCTTTGGGATAATCATCAGCTTCATCGAAGACCAACAGGTCATCCGTGATATCCTCACGCATCTGGAACTCTGGCTCGTCCGATCAAGGCCTCCACCTGCCTGTGCCCGCACGGCAGACAGGCCGAAAATCTGTGCCGTCACATTATCCGAATCCAAAACCTCCGATTCCTTCGCACATACTCCACATCCACAAGCCGACTATTACGCCGATCCTGAATATTCATGCGACGATTACATTCAATCCTGACGTCATGACGCATTTGAAAACATGACGTGACGGCGAGGTCTGTTTGAATTCCGGGGGAAATGCCTGTTCGGCAGGTAACACAACCAAACGATGAACAGATGTCTCAAAAGAACGGATGTCGCAATACGCCTTCAACTCGGCCATTGGCACCACACCCCACATCTTGTGCTAAAATATTCTTGACACACAAGAG
>Ga0209098_1004540_pt1 | contig 10783 bp, 12 predicted proteins | sample AD_JPNHW1_MetaG_FD_184429 | JGI IMG/M metagenome (GOLD analysis project Ga0209098, IMG submission 184429) | Active sludge microbial communities of municipal wastewater-treating anaerobic digesters from Japan - AD_JPNHW1_MetaG (SPAdes) (version 2) | ecosystem: Engineered > Bioreactor > Anaerobic... | reverse complement strand
GAAGGACGCGATCGGCGCCGCCGATTCCCGCGAGGGCAATGACAAGCCGGCAGATCTCGGGCCTCAGCTCACCTTGGGCGAGGTATTTCTCGGTCGTTTGCTTTTTCGTGAGCCTCAGCGCGAAGCTCGCGTATTCCTCTCGTCGTATCAAAAACCAGAACTCGATCCCGGGGCTAAAGCGATCGCTCGCGAGCCCGGTACCCGAGGACACAAGCCGCTCCGCCGCCTCGGTCACCTTCTTGTCGACCGATTCAAAGGCGTTCTCCCGGGAAAACCTGACCCGAAACGAGGAGACCTTGAGCGCCCGGCAGGCGACGGCGGCATCGGCTATGCGCGACGAGGACGCGGCGCCCTTTACCATGTCGCTAAAGGAGCACGCGGAGGTCTTCCATTCGCGGAGCACGAGGAACACGTTATTGAAAAAGGATGGGGATGAAGCGCGGTCGAACGGTCCCGAATACTCGAAAAGGACCATGCCGCTTTCGGTACGAAGGAGAGTTGCCCCGGAAAGACTTTCTGCAAGGAGTTCGCCGATCACCGGCTCAAAGCCGGCCGCGAAGGTCGCGAGGTACCGATGCGCCGGCATGGGAACCTGAATTAGCCGATTTCAACCGCCGCGTTTATCGACTCGACGAGCGATGCGAGCGCGAGCGGCTTTTTGAAGAACTTATCGGCGCCGAGGGAATAGAGCGACTCTTCGAGCCCTTCCTCCTCAAGCGCGGTTATCACCATAACATAGGGCTTTCCGAAGGCCGGATCGTTCTTGATCTTTCGGCAGATATCCTGGCCGTTGATACCGGGCAGCGCGAGGTCAAGGAGGACAAAGCCCGGCTTTTTTTCCACGAGCTGGGCGCCCGCGTCAAAACCGTCGAAGGATTGATAGACGACGAGATCGCTCATGTTCTTCTTCATATATGAAGCGATCGCGTTATTAAGTCCTTGATCGTCGTCGATGATGATGAGGGATTTCCAGTTTGCCTCGGGTTCGCTATCGATGAGCGCCTCGGGAACGCGCATCCCCCGCTTATTGATAAAGTCGAGAAGATCGTCTTTATACACCCGGAATTGACCGCCGGGGGTATTGAAGGCGGTAAGGTGCCCACCGCGGATCCAGTTGATCGCGGTCTGGTTGACGACGCCGCACATATTGGCGACTTCCAACGCAGAGTATATCTGTATTCGCTTAGCCTTTTGTTCTTTGCTCATACTACTGACCTACTATAGCCCAAAAAAAATCTTAACTCAACGATTTTCGTGCAGTTCTTGGAGTTTTTTTGTCATTTCTCCCGCTAACTTAGCCGAAAACCCCTTCCGGATGAGGGCAGCATAGAGTTTTTCACTCGTTTTCCCGAGACGGACTAATTTTTCTGCCGCTTTTTCACAAAGCGCCCGTTCATCCGCATCGACGAAAAACTCACCAAGCGCCCCCTCGGCGACCGCTGAGGAAACACCATGGGCGCGTAAACCGGCGAGGAGCTTTCGCCGCCCCTCACTTTGATGAATCAATCGAGCGCGAAGCCATGCCGCGGCAAACCGAGAATCGTCAAGCTTTCGCTCGCCTTCGAGGAAGGAAAGCGCGACAGCGGACTCATCCCGAGAAAAGCCTTTGCGCGCCAACCGATCCTCAAGCTGCTTTCGGCAGTATTCCGCGCGGGCAAGGTAGGCCATAGCGGCCCGTTCGGCAAGCCACGCGCGCGCGGCGAAAAAGAGCCCTTGAGCGATTTCCTCCGAGGCTTGAATCCCCTGCTCACCCCCGACGCCAGGCTCGCCCCCGGTACCAAGCTCGCCTGCGACACCCTCGCAGCGATCGAGGAACTCGAGGCATTCCGCCGAACAATACCCGTCCCGTACGTAAAAAAAAGGGCCTTCCGCCGGGTATACCTTGAGTATACCGACCGAGGCCCTTTCGATGTGCCGTATGGCGAGGGAATTAGCGCTTGCTGAACTGGAATCTTCGGCGAGCACCGCGCTGACCATATTTCTTGCGCTCGACCATGCGCGAGTCGCGGGTAAGCAGCCCATTCGCCTTGAGGGAGGCGTGATTGGTCACGTCAACCTGCTTGAGGGCGCGGGAGATACCGTGGCTGCAGGCGCCTGCCTGGCCGTTGAGACCGCCGCCGATGACGGTAATCACGATGTCGTACTTGGTGTCGTTCGCGGTTACCATGAGCGGCTGGCGTACCATCTGCACCTGCTCGGGAGTGGCAAAATAGGCATCGACTTCCTTGTCGTTGACAAGGAGCTTTCCGCTTCCTTCGCGGAGAAATACGCGGGCAATCGCGGTCTTGCGGCGACCGGTTCCCATTCCGATATTCTTGATCACGTTACTTACTCCTCAATTACACTTCGACGGCTTTGGGATTCTGGGCCGCATGCGGGTGGTTGGCGTCTGCATACACCTTGACGTTGGTCAGGAGCTTCCGTCCAAGGGATCCCTTCGGGAGCATGCCCTTGATCGCGATCATGATCGGATCCTCGGGATGCTTTTCCATGAGCTTGTTAAAGCTCAGCGCCTGCAGATGGCCGACAAATCCGGTGTAGTGATAGTAGATCTTTCCATCGGGCTTGTTACCGGTCACGATCGCCTTTCCGGCGTTGATGATGATAACGTAATCGCCGGTTTCCTGATGGGGGGCATAGGTCACCTTGTGCTTGCCACGCAGCATATACGCCGCCTTGGCAGCCACGCGTCCGACGGGCAGACCTGCCGCATCGATGACGAACCAGGCACGGGGAGCCTCTTTTTCCTTGATAAATAGTGTCTTCATGTACGTACCTTAACGAATATTTCTGTAAACGTCCCTCAAGCATCAGGTCCGTTTAACGATTTGCGTCAGGCGGCGCAAACAACGCCGCATCACGCAGATAATGTGGGTTATTTACTATATAAAATAACGATTACGCGTGTCAAGCGCCATCAGACTATCGCCGGATGGTTTCGCGGGAATCAGTCGTTTTTTGCTCCGTTCGCGCGAGCCTGGGCCTCTTCCTTTTTCGCCTCTTTTTTATCCTTGAGGTCGGCGATTCCGATGAAGATCGCGACGAGTCCGATGAAGGCGGCGAGGATCGGGAGGCATCCGCGGAGGAACAGGAGGATATCCTTGCCCCAGCCAAGGCCAAATCCCGCGACGTCAGGCGGCATAGCGGCAAAAACGGTAAACGCGATCAATATAATCCCAACAATCAAAGCAACCATTCAAGACCTCCTCACGGTATTTCAAACGCATATAGCATGTTTTTTTTATCGCAATGCCCTAATTTTCGCACAAAACCGGGGTATGGTCAACTCAAAGGCTTATCGCTATACTGATCGCATCATGCTTAGTCCCTTCCCCGAAAGCGCACCCCCTTCGCGGAGGGTTCATGGACGACGCGCGGCTTTTCGCGACGCCCTCCATGCCGCCTTTCCGGTTACCATCCCCGTCCTTTTCGGCTATATCGCGATCGGAATCCCCTTTGGGCTCATGCTCGTCAAGGCGGGGTACCCGTGGTGGCTCAGCCCGCTCATGAGCCTTCTCATGTATGCGGGAGCCGGGCAGTACATCGCGGTGGGGCTTTTCGCCGCGGGCGCGCCCCTTTCCGGGATGCTCGTCGCCATGCTCGCGGTCAATATCCGGCATATCGTGTACGGGCTTTCGCTCATCGACCGGTTTAAGGCGGCGGGCCGCTGGAAGCCCTACCTCGTGTTCGCCCTCACGGACGAAACCTACGCCCTCCTGACCGGGGTCAAGGTTCCCGCCAACGTGAAGCCGGGCCTTTTTTACGCGGCCATAGCCGTGCTCGACCACTCCTACTGGATCGTAGGCGGCGTCATCGGGGCCCTCGCGGGCGCCCTCATCCCCTTTTCATTCGTCGGGATCGACTTCGCGCTCACCGCGCTTTTCGCCGTCCTTCTCATCGACCAGCTCAAGCGGACCCGGGACCCGCTTCCCGCCGCGATCGGCATTATCTGCGCCGTCCTCGCGACCGCGTTCCTCGGGCCGAAGAACATGCTCATCGCCGCCCTCGCGGGGTCGCTCGCCGTCCTCGTTATCGCGCGGGGGAGAACTAAATGACCAGCGTGCAAGACGCCCTCATCGCCGTCCCGCTCCTCGCGCTCGTCATCCTCGCGACGCGCGCCTTCCCGTTCGTCCTTTTTTCCCGCAGGGATCCGCCGAAGGCGATCCGGTTCGTCGAGCGGTTCATCCCGCCGATGGTCATGGCGGTGCTCGTCGTCTATTGCCTCAAGGATATCCCCTGGACTATCTGGCCGTCCGGCATCCGGGAACTCGCCGCCCTCGCGCTCGTCGTGGTCCTCCATCTCTGGAAAAAAAACGCCATGCTCTCCATTTTCGGGGGCACGGCGTTCTATATGATTCTTCGCGCGGTCCTGTAGGCCGCGGTGGGACGGGATGCCACGAGGATGCGTGACACCGCCCCTGAGCGGGTCAGTCGAACTTTTTCGTGACGAGGACGAGCGCGCCAAGCACCATGAGGTGACTCGAGAGGACGCTCATGTACTTGAGGACGCCGGAAACGCTCCGGAAGGTCGCGCCATTCGAGATGGGGCCGACGAAATCCACGAGCACGATGTTCGCCACCCATAGGATGATGAACAGGAACAGGATCATGTCGGTAATCCTGAGGTCGGTTGTAAAGAGCTCCATGATAAGGAAGAATCCCGCGATGATCTCGGACACCGAAAGGACGATGACCATGATCGTGACGATGGACGGATTCCTGAAAAGCTCGTTGAGAAACCCGATGACCGCGGCAAGGTCGCCCGCGCTCGAGTTTAAAAGGCCCGTCACGCCCGAGACAAGCAGATACAAGGCGACGGCTATCTGAAGAATCACCAGGCCAATACTCCGTTTCATAAAATGCTCCTCGTTTCCCGCGCTTTTTCTCGAAATTCCTGAGACTCGGCGGGAAAATCGTGTTAGATACAAGGTATGGTATACCGCATTTTCCCAAATTGCAAATGAGGCACCGAGTTTGACGGCGGAACGGGCCAATCGGCCGAGACCGCGGCGATAGCGCGGATAGGAAAAAAAAGGACTGAAATCGAAATCATTCCGTAAAACCCATTGACAGAATGGGGCAAATTCTCCAAAGTCAGGTCTACGAGAAAATCACATAATCGGGAACGATGCCGCTTACCGCGGTTTCCCGGGGATCCATAATGACGCATGTCATTTTCCGACTCCTAAGCCTTCCGGAGGGCAAAGAAACAGAGTGAAAGGGTGTGACATTTCGATTGAACACGTGTCGAAGACCTTTGGGAGCTTCAACGCGCTTGAGGACGCAACGATAGCGATAAAGAAGGGCGAGTTTTTCTCGCTCCTCGGGCCTTCCGGATGCGGGAAAACGACCCTCCTCCGGATCATTGCCGGTTTCGAGACCCCCGATTCGGGAATCGTGACCTTCGACGGCAAGAACATAATCGGAATTGACCCCAACAAGCGTCAATCGAACACGGTCTTTCAGAACTACGCGCTCTTTCCGCACCTTTCGGTGTTCGAGAACGTCGCGTTCCCCTTGCGGATACGGAAGGTTGACCAAAAGACCATCAACACGAAGGTCATGGAGTACATCCACCTCGTCCAGCTTGACGCGCACGTCGACAAGAAGCCGAACCAGCTTTCCGGCGGCCAAAAGCAGCGCGTCGCGATCGCGCGGGCGCTCATCAACGAGCCGAGCGTGCTTCTCCTCGACGAGCCCCTTTCGGCGCTCGACGCGAAGCTCAGGCAGAACCTCCTCGTCGAGCTCGACGCGATCCACGACCAGATCGGCATTACCTTCATCTACGTTACCCACGACCAGAGCGAGGCCCTTTCGGTTTCCGACCGCATCGCGGTCATGAACCAGGGAAAGGTGCTCCAGATCGGCACCCCGTTCGAGATCTACGAAAGCCCCGCGACCGAGTTCGTCGCGAAGTTCATCGGCGAGACGAACCTTTTCGACTCGCGCGTCGTCGAGTGCGTGCCGTACACGAACGACGAGTACATGGTAACCCTCGACGTGCCCGAGCTCGGGCAGAAGATCAAGGTCACCGACTACGACGAGACGAAGCCCGGCCAGCAGGTGAGCTTCACCGTCCGCCCCGAGAAGGTGCGCATCACCCTCGACGAGCCCCAGTCGAACAGCAAGGAAATCAACGTCTTCAAGGGCGTCGTCGAAGAGCCCGTCTACTCCGGGTTCCAGTCGAAGTTCTACGTCAAGCTCGATAACGGCGCGGAGATCAAGGTCTACGCGCAGCACCAGAACTACCTCGACGACGGCCCCGACATCGCGTGGAAGGATCGGGTGTACGTCTCGTGGAGCGCCAACGACGGGTACATCGTCGAGGTAATCAACCAATGAGCCGCCCGAGACCACTGTCGAGCCGCAACTACGGGGCGGCTTACAGCTTCCCGATGGGCGTTTGGTTCACGCTGTTTTTCCTCCTCCCGATCGGCATCATCGTGACCTATAGCTTCATGCGAAAGGGCATTCACGGCGGCGTCGAGTGGCAGCCGACCTTCGACGCCTACATACAGATGTTCAACTCGAGCTACGGAAAGCTCTTCGTCCGCACGCTCTGGGTCACCTTCGTCTCGACCGTGCTCGCGATCGCCATCGCCCTTCCCTGCGGCTACGCGATGGCCCGGAGCAAGATGCAGACGCTGCTCCTCTTTCTCGTCATCATCCCGTTCTGGACGAACTCCCTCATCCGCATCAACGCGTGGATCGCCATACTCGGCAACGAGGGCTTCATCAACGAGACGCTCATGAAACTCGGGATCATCAAGGAAAGCCTCCCGCTCCTGTATAACGAGAGCGCGGTAATACTCGTCCTCGTGTACATGTACCTCCCCTACGCGATCCTCCCGATCTTCACCGCGATGGACAAGTTCGACTTCTCGCTCCTCGAGGCCGCGCGCGACCTCGGCGCGACGAAGCCGCAGTCGATGTTCAAGGTCCTCCTCCCGAACGTGCGCGCGGGAATCGTGACGGCGATCATATTCACCTTCATACCGATCTTCGGCGCGTACACCGTGCCGCTCCTCGTCGGCGGAAAGGACTCGTACATGCTCGGCAACATCGTCGTCGACCAGGTGACCAAGGTCCGCAACTGGCCGCTCGCCTCGGCGTTCTCGATGGTCATCACCGTCGTCAGCACCGTCGGGGTCCTCTGGATGATGGGCACGAGCGCGCGCGAGGCAGCGCGCGTCAAGGGCGCACGGGTCAAGCAGGAGGGCGCGCTGTGAACAGTAAACCGGGATTCAACATCTACGGCCATTTCCTGAGCCGCCTCTCCAAGAAAAAGCCGACGTCGGAACCCGCGCGCCACGCGCGCCGCGCGTTTCAAAACCTCAATCACCGATCCCTCTCGAATACCATGCTCACCCTGGCCATCGCGTTCCTCTTCCTCCCGCTCGCGGTCACCGTCGTGTACTCGTTCAACGACGCGAAGAGCATGGTGTGGACTGGATTCTCGCTCCGCTGGTACGATAAGCTCGTATTCGGCTCGGAGAAGCTATGGACCTCGTTCGGCAACAGCGCGATCATCGCGCTCTCGGCGGGCGCCGTATCCACCGCGCTCGGCACCCTCGCGGCGATCGGCGTCAACTGGTACCGCTTCCGCGGCCGCATGTATATCCAGACCATCAGCTTTCTCCCGATGGTCCTTCCCGAAGTCATCATCGGCATCTCGATGCTGATCTTCTTTTCCGCGGTGAACGTTCCCCTCGGGATGTTCACGATCTTCATCGCGCACACGACCTTCTGCCTCCCGTTCGTGTTCCTCATGGTGCTCGCCCGGCTCGACGAGTTCGACTTCTCGATCATCGAGGCCGCGCACGACCTCGGCGCAAGCGAGAAGCAAACGCTCTTCCGCGTCATCGTGCCGGCTATCATGCCGGGAATCCTTTCGGGATTCATGATGGCGGTCACGATGTCGCTCGAGGATTTCGTCATCACCTTCTTCGTCTCCGGCCCCGGCTCGACGACGCTGCCCCTCTACGTGTTCTCGATGGTGCGCTACGGCATCTCGCCGGTAATCAACGCGCTTTCATTCGTGATGATCCTCGGAACTATGGCGATCGCCTTCATACTGAGGAACTTTCTGAAGAACATCGCCGCCTCCAAGTGACGCGCGATCCGACTCACGCATTGCGAGCCTTTCCCCGCGCTTTTTCGCGGGGCATTAACTATACTTTTAGAAAAGAAGGAGGCAAGAACGCCATGAAAATGAACCATCGCGTTTCTGTCGCGCTGCTGGCGGGAGCGTGCCTGCTCGTCGCCCTATCGTTCGTCGGCTGCAACAAGGGAGCCGGCAAGACCCTGTACCTCTACAACTGGACCTACTACACCCCGGACTCCGTCATCCAGAAATTCGAGAAGGAATACGGCGTGAAGGTCGTCTACGACGACTACGCGTCGAACGAGGACATGTACGCCAAGCTCAAGGCGGGCGGCTCGGGTTACGACATCGTCATCCCCTCGGGCGACTACGTCTCGATCATGAAAAGCCAGGACATGCTCGAGAAAATCGACCTCTCGAAAATCCCGAACGCAAAGTATATTCGGAGCGAATGCCTCGCGAAGGCGACCTACGACCCGAAGATGGAATACTCCGTTCCCTACTACATGGGCGCCGCCGGTGTCGCCGTCAACAAGGAAAAGGTTGGCAAGTACGAGGAAAGCTGGAACATATTCGCCCGCAAGGACCTCGCCGGGCGCATGTCGATGCTCGACGACATGAGGGAGGTTTTGGGCGACGCGCTCGCCTACCTCGGCTACTCGGTGAACACGACGGACCAGGCAGAGCTCGACAAGGCCTACGAACTCGTTAACAGCAAGTGGAAGCCGAACCTCGTCAAGTTCGACGCCGAGGGCTTCGCGAAGTCCTTCGCCTCCGGTGAGTTCTGGGTCGTCCAAGGCTACGCCGAGGCGGTGTACGCCGAGATCCCGCCCGAGATGCGGGACAAGGTCGCGTTCTTCATTCCGCAGAAGGAAGGCGGCCCGATGTACATCGACAGCATGTGCATCCCGAAAGGCGCCAAGAACGTCGCGCTCGCGCATGAGTTCATCAACTTCATCCTCCGCCCGGACATCTACGCAGAGTTCCTCGACACCTTCGGCTTCCCCGCGACGGTTCACTCTGAGGCCGCAAGCTTACAGAAGGTAAAGCCGCTCTATAGCGTGGACTCGCTCGTCAACTGCGAGGTAAAGAACGACCTTGGGGCGAACCTCGAGCAGTACAACCAAGTCTGGCAGAAAATTCGTTTTACAGAATAGGCGCAAGCGAGCTATAATTGGCTACCACCGTATGATCATCGACCATTTTTACCGCAATCTTCTGGAGAGCCTTCCCCACGTCGTACTGGTAGCCACACCGCTCGTTGCCCCGGAAACGGGGCTGCGCGATTTTCTCATCGAGTACGTCAATCCCGCCTGGGAGACGATCTCGGGGTCGCAGGTCAAGACCGTGCAAGGGAAGCTTCTTTCCGCGACCATTTACGCGAAAAGCGCGATACCTTGGCTCGAGATGGCAGAGTCGGTTTGGTCAAGCGGAAAAACGATCGGCCATACGGCCTATAGCGAGCTCATAGGCAAATGGCTCGACATCACGATCGTCCGCCTCGAGCCCGATCACCTGTGCATGTACATCCACGACGTTACCGACCTCAAACAGGGCGAGACCCGGCTTAAGGAGCAGAACCTCAGGCTATCCGCCCTCTCCTCGGAGCTCGCCTCGTCGAAGAACAACCTCAAGGTCAAACTCGAGAAGATCGAGACCCTCAACGCGAACCTCGAGCAGCTCGCGTACTACGACCGCCTCACGCGTCTTCCGAACCGAACCCGCTTCAGCGAGATACTCTCGGACGAGCTTGAGGAGGCGCGCCGCGCCGAATCGCGGCTCGCGATCGCGATCTTCGACATCGACAACCTCAAAACCATCAATGACTCGCGCGGGCACGAGTCCGGCGACGAGATCCTCAAGCAGGTCGCCGAGCGGCTCGGCCACTTCAAGCAGGAATCGGTCCAGGCGAGCCGTTTCGGCGGCGACGAATTTCTCCTCGTCATCCAAAACTACGAGCATGACGCCGAGCTTCTCCATAAGGTCAACGCGATACAGGAGATTCTCCGCGACCCCTACATGATCTTCGACGCCGAGCTCAAGTCGTCGGTATCGATCGGTATCGCGACCTTCCCCGAGGACGCGGACAACGTCCAGGATCTCCTCAAGTACGCGGACATCGCGATGACCGACGCCAAGCGGCGCGGCAAGAACACCCTTTCGCTTTTCCACTCGGTGATGCAGGAGAACCTTCTCGCCCGGCTCGACATGGAGCAGCGAATGTTCAGCGCGCTCGAGGAAGAGCGCTTTCAGGTTTTTTTCCAACCGCAGTTCAACGCGACATCGAGGAGGCTTCGCGGGTTTGAGGCGCTCGTGCGCTGGTTCGACGCCGAGCTCGGCTACGTGCCCCCGGACAAGTTCATCCCGCTCGCCGAGGAGACGCGCGTCATCGTGCCGCTCGGTAGATGGATTCTCTCGACGGCGTGCCGCACGCTCCAGGATTGGCAGGAGCAGTACGCATTCGCCGGGATCATGTCGGTGAACGTCTCGCCGGTTCAGCTCCAGCAAACGGATTTCATCGACGACCTCAAGAACGTGCTCGAGGAAACGGGCATCGACCCCGAGACGCTCGAGATCGAGATCACCGAGGGAGTCCTCATCTCGAACTTCGACGAGGCGGTCAAGATACTCCAGGAGATCCGGACCCTCGGCGTCGGCATCTCGCTCGACGATTTCGGC
>Ga0209098_1004538_pt1 | contig 10784 bp, 8 predicted proteins | sample AD_JPNHW1_MetaG_FD_184429 | JGI IMG/M metagenome (GOLD analysis project Ga0209098, IMG submission 184429) | Active sludge microbial communities of municipal wastewater-treating anaerobic digesters from Japan - AD_JPNHW1_MetaG (SPAdes) (version 2) | ecosystem: Engineered > Bioreactor > Anaerobic >... | reverse complement strand
ACTCAAACGGTGAACCTGACGTTTATTCAGCACATTGAAATTCGTGTTTATATTTTGTAACTTTAACCTTGACGATTTCATCAATCTCCTCATTATGAAACTTATTATTGATATCGGTAATACCCGCACGAAAATTGCGGTTTTTGACGGCGGGAAAATCAAAACCTTTTCAGCTTTTGAGAGACTTGCCACTGAAGATCTGACAGAAATAACCTCCGGTCAGGCCATATCACATTGCATCATTTCAAGCGTTAAGGACATTGACAAAACCATTATTGATTTTCTCAAACCCGCATATTATCTCATCATCCTTGATGCAACGACGCCCCTGCCGATAAAAAACCTTTACGAAACGCCAGAAACCCTGGGGAAGGACCGGATTGCCGCTGCCGTTGCAGCCTGTCACCTGTTCCCTGGTTGCGATGTGCTGGTAGTCGATGCCGGCACTGCCATTACGTATGATCTTATTCTGGGTGGCAAAACCTACATGGGTGGCGGTATATCACCGGGGCTGGATATGCGTTTTAAAGCGCTGAATGCCTTTACCGGCAAACTCCCGCTCATCAGCGATATAAGCCCCGCGCCCCTTACGGGGTCCAACACCACCGACAGTATACGCTCCGGTGTAATTAACGGAACTGTTAGCGAAATTGAAGGAATAACAGGCATGTATCGCCAAAAATATCCGTCAATTGAGGTAATTTTAACAGGCGGCAATCATTATTTCTTTGATAAACAACTTAAAATTAAGACCTTTGCAGCCCCTAATCTTGTACTGGAGGGGCTTAACATAATACTGGAATACAACATTGCGAAAATCAATCTTCCTTAGTTCCTGGCTTTTTATAAGCCTGTCGCTCAGCCCGTTTATACTGCCGGCTCAGACCAGTATTAAATCACCATACTCGCGTTATGGCCTCGGTGAACTTTATGCAGGCAACAGCCAGTTCAGCATGGCCATGGGTGGCATAAATGCCGGCTTGCGCAACCAATGGTTCATCAATCCTCAAAACCCGGCCTCATACACCGTTTTTGATTCGGTAAGTTTCCTGTTCGACGGCGGACTTTACAGTAAAATGTCAACTTTCAGGACAGACACACTCAGCCAGCCGTCGAATTATGCTTCCATCGGTTACATAACCATGGGATTCCCGGTTACACGATGGTGGAGAACCAGTTTCGGGCTGCTGCCGTTCTCAAGTGTCGGATATACCATAAATAATGATCAGACGGTAGAAGGCTTCGGGAACACCCGTTTCGAATTCAAGGGCAATGGCGGCCTCAGCCAGATGTATTTCGGAAACGGATTTAAGCTGTTCGGCGGTTTGTCAGCCGGCATCAATTACTCCTTCATTTTCGGTTCTATCAATAAAACCCGCAATATCACCTTCCCTGATTCTGCCAATGTTTTCAACGCCCGTATTTCGGAAATGACCAAAATAAGAGGGTTTTATGCCGATTTCGGGTTGCAGTATAATCACACTTACAGCAACGGCCGTTTCTTTACACTGGGCGCTACCTATGCTCCCGGGCAGTCGCTGAACGGAAAAAGTGATAAGCTAGCCGTTTCGTACCAGCATGATTATTCAACGGATCTTGATGAAATAAGGGACACCGTTGAATATACCGAAGGTGCTAAAGGCACTATACAGCTTCCCCAGGCTGTTGGCGGTGGGTTTTCGTTCGGCAACGGCGACCGGTGGATGGCAGGCGCCGATGTGAAATGGCAGGAATGGAGCAACTTCACCTACCTTGGCAAGAGCGACTCGCTGAAAAACAGCCTTATCCTGAATGCCGGAGGACAGTTCCGCCCGTCAACAAGTGATATTTCACAATACTGGAAACGAATCACTTACAGAGCCGGAGTGAGGTTCAATCAAACATACCTGTTTTTAAACGATACCCGCATCAATGAGTTTGGCATAAGTTTTGGATTTGGATTACCAATGAAGAAAACAAGGTCAACTTTGAACATTGCTTTTGAAGCGGGAGGAAGAGGGACCACACAGAATAACCTGATTCGTGAAAACTACTTCAGGTTCACTTTGGGAGCATCCATTTTTGACCGGTGGTTTCTGAAACGCAAATATGACTAAACTAACATAAACAGCCTAGCAAAATGAAAAAGGGACGTTCAATTTTCCTGGCAATCGCAGCAGTGGTAATCTTAGCCACTGGCCAGGTTTTTGCACAGGGCACCAAGATGCCGAAATATGGTAACGACAGTGTGCAGTGCATAACTCACATCTCGCTGTATCGTGAGTTTTACAAACAGCAGAATTTTATCGATGCACTGCCGCACTGGAGATGGGCTTTTAACAACTGCCCCATTGCCAGCCTGAACCTGTATATCGACGGAGCAAAGATGATGGGTTATATGGCCGACAACGCCAAAGAAGGAGCAAAACGCGACAAGTATATCGATACACTCATGATGGTTTATGACCAGCGTATCAAGTATTTCAACCGGCAGGGCTATGTTGAGGGCCGCAAGTACCTGGAACTGCTCAATTACCGTCCAACTGATACGATGAATATCTACAGCGGGCTTCGCCATTCACTCGAACTTGAAGGCGTAAATTCAGACCCGGTAGTTGTATCGAACTTTTTCATGCTTAATGATAACATGGTTCGTTCAGGCCGTTTCCCTGCCGATTCAATTGCTTCTGCCTACGATAATTTGTCGGCCATTACAGATGAAAATCTTGCCGGCGACAAAGACCTTGACAAGTGGGGCAATGTGAAACAACTGCTCGAAGCCGTATTTGAGCCTTATGCAACCTGCGATCAGCTCATAAAGATCTACAGCAAGAAATTCAACGAAACCCCCAACGATACAGTTCTGCTCAAGAAGATCACCTTCATGCTTGACAAGAAAGACTGCACCGATTCCGACCTGTTCTTTATGGCTACCGAAAATCTTCATAAAGCCAAACCAACCGGAGAATCAGCTTACCTCATGGGGCGTATGTACCTGAAAAAAGGTGAAAAAAGCAAAGCCTCGGAGTACTTCCTCGAAGCTATCCCTATGATAGAAGACCAGCAGAAAACCATGGCATATTTCTACCTGGCTTATACAGCCTTCGAATCAAAGAACTACAGTGCCGCCCGCTCGTACTGCCTGAAATCGCTGGCCATTAATCCAAACGATGGTAAAGCATATATACTCATAGGTGATATGTATGCCATTACTGCTCCCAGCTGCGGCGACGATGAAATTGCAAAACGTGCCGGGTACTGGACAGCCGTTGATAAGTATTACAGGGCAAAACAGGTTGACGCCACTGTGGCTGAAGAAGCCAATGCTAAAATTGCCACTTACTCAAGGCAGTTCCCGCTCAAAGAAAGGCTTTTCTTCAACGACATTAAACCCGGATCAAGCTATTCGGTGAATTGCTGGTACAGCGAATCAACCACTGTAAGGTCATCAGACTAACAGCAGGCAGTATTTCCCTGCCGGCGAAATAACGAGTGAGTAAATATTTTTCAAAAATAATCCCCTTGAGCATTGTTGCCATCATTACGGCAACAATGCTTTTTTCATGCGAAAGAGATACGCAGGCTATCATCAATCTCACGAAAGCAGATACCATGCCTGCCATGACCGTGAAAAATATCCGTGTAACTCAAAGCGAAAAGGGAATGATAACCCTGGAACTCACGGCACCATTGCTGCGGGCATTCGAAGGCAAGGATCCGTACACTGAATTTCCCCATGGCGTGCATATTGTTTTTTTCGACTCGTTGATGAAGCCCAAGTCGGAACTCACGGCAGGTTACGGAGTAAGCTACGACAGCCGCAATGTTATGGAAGCCCGCAATGACGTGGTAATACGGAATTTCAACAAACGTGAGCAACTCAATACCGAAAAACTCACCTGGGATCAGAACAGGCGAAAAGTTTATACCGATGAATTCGTTAAAATTACCCAGGTTGACAAGATTGTTCACGGTAAAGGGATGGAATCGGATGAGTTGTTTGACAATTGGGTAATACGCAATGTGACCGGTACCATTTACGTGAGCGAGAAGAAATAATGCTCATCAGGACTTTATTAAGGTTAAACCGTAACAAAACTGTTTGGGGCTTACCAGTTTAATACGGATTCCGTATTTTTGAATTTCAGTTTTCCTCTGTGAACGATTATCTGGTAGTTGGATTGATGTTGCTGGCCTCGGGGTTTTTCTCAGGGGTTGAGATAGCCTTTGTTACTGCCAACAAGCTCAAAATCGAACTTGACAAAGGCAAGGGCCTCATTCCCGGAAGAATAATTGCCGGCTTTATTCAGCAGCCTTCAAGGTTTATCGGTGCAATGCTGCTGGGGAATAACATTGCGCTGGTCATTTATGGCTTCTCTATTTCAGCCATTCTCATGGGAGTGTTCCAAAACTATCTTCCCGGCATCATGCATTCAGAATGGCTGCTACTGCTGCTTCAAACAATACTGTCAACACTGCTCATCCTTATTGTGGCTGAGTTTCTGCCGAAGGTCCTTTTCAGGCTCAATCCCAACGGATGGCTCACCGTGCTTGCGGTACCGCTCTACATTCTATACATGATCCTGTACCCGGTGATGTATATATTCATCGCTATTTCCGAATTTTTCCTGAACAAAGTGGCCGGGTTGAAGACAGGAAGCACAGGCTACCAGTTTTCTGCCATCGACCTCGATGAGTATATCCGTGATTTTGCCCCTCCTGCCGGAAAGGAAAATGAGACGGAGCAGGAAATTCAGATGATACAGAATATGATGGATTTTCATACAACCAAGCTCAGGGAATGCATGGTGCCAAGGAATGAAATCATAGCAATTGACGACAGCGCAGGTATCGAAGAACTCCGGGCGCTGTTTATCGGGTCGGGGCACTCAAAAATACCTGTTTACAGCAGCACCATCGACAATATTATCGGGTACTCGCATCTGTATGACCTGTTCTGTAACCCGACATCCATAAAAGATGTACTCAGGCCGGTGATCATTGTGCCCGAAACAATGACAGCAAACAAAGTGCTTGATATGTTCATCAGCCAGCACCGCAGCGTAGCTGTGATTGTTGACGAGTTCGGGGGAACGGCAGGCATGGTGACCACCGAAGACCTGATAGAGGAGATTTTTGGTGAAATTGAAGACGAATATGATGTGGATGACCACATTGAAAAAAAGATAAGCGATTCGGAATACCTGTTCTCAGCCCGGCTCGAGATCGATTACCTCAATACCACCTATGGCCTTGACCTTCCGGAATCCGATGAATATGAAACACTTGCGGGACTTATAATTCATGTCCACCATAGTATTCCCGGCAAAAATGACCAGATAAGGTATGGCCGGTTTATTTTCACGATCACTGATGCCGGCGACACGCGTATTGAACAGGTTTTGCTCAAAATCGGCGAATAGACTTCGCTGCCGGCAGGGTTAACACAGTCTCCTGGTTCATAATTAATTCATTAATAAGCGGTTCAGAATGCCAATCGGTAAACAATACTGCTAAATTTTATTTTTACGCTTCGGTATTTATTGTAAATTTGCACCTCTTTTACGGAAACTATTAAAATACAGAAACATGGCTATCATTGGAAGAATTCGAAAACACTACTGGCTGCTTGTACTGATAATTGGTATTGCTCTGTTGTTGTTCGTTGTCAGCGACTTTTCGCGCCGCAGTGCAAAGCATACCAATACAATAGGTGTTGTTGCCGGTGAAAAGATCTCCGTCATTGATTTCAACAAAAAAGTTGAAGAAAACACTGAAATACAAAAGATCAACAGCAAAAAGGATAATCTTTCGCAGGAAGAAAACTACCAGGTACGCCAGTCGACCTGGAACCAGATGGTGAATGACATTATCATGGGCAAGCAGCAGGATGAACTTGGCGTTACAGTGGGTGTTGATGAACTCGATGACCTCATCCGCGGAAAAAATCCTCATCAATATATCGTTCAGAGTTTTACAGATCCTAATACCGGGAAATTTGACCAGAAAGCGGTCAATAATTTCCTTCAAAACCTTGATAACGAGCAGATGGTATCGCCTGAAATGAAACAGCGTTACCTGATGATGGAAAAAGCAATCAAAAACGATCGCCTCACCACCAAGTACAACAGCCTTATCACCAAAGGATTTTATGTTCCCACGGCTTTTGCAAAACGCAATTACGACGAATCCAATGCCATGGCATCTTGCCTGGTAACCGGCGTAAGATATAATGTGATCTCCGACAGTGCAGTGAAGCTCACCGATGCTGATTATGAAAAGTATTACAACGAGAACAAGTACAAATTTGAACAGGAACAACCTGCAAGGGATATTGAGTACGTGATTTTCGGCATAAAACCTTCTGATGTTGATTTAAAAGCATTGGAAGAAGAAATGATGAAACTGCGCACTGAATTTGAACAAACCACTGACAATGCTGCTTTTGTCGGTTCCTCTTCCGATAATCGTTATGACAGCACATGGCACAAACGCGGAACACTTGGGCAGAATATTGATTCATTGCTGTTCAGCGCACCGTTAGGCACCGTTATAGGCCCGCTAAACGATAACAACATGTACCGCCTCTTCAAGGTCACTGATCGCCTGTCACGTCCCGATTCACTCAAAGCAAGCCATATCCTCATCTCTTATGCCGGTTCGCAGGTTCAGAAAGCCACCCGCAGCAAGGAACGTGCTGAAAAACTGGCCGACAGCGTTCTTAATGTTGTGAAAGCTAATCCCCAGATGTTCGAAGCACTGGGAGGCTCTATCTCTGACGACGAATTCTCGAAGAAGAAACAGGGCGACCTTGGCTGGTTTGCCGACGGAGCCATGGTTCCTGAGTTCAACACTGCTGTGCTTAACGGTAATATCGGCGATATTAAAAAGGTGGAAACTGCTTTTGGTTACCATATCATTAAGATCACCGGAAAGAAGGATCCTTCACTGAAAATCCGCTACGCTTCTGTTGACCGCCGTATTGAAGCAAGTGCCAAGACTTTTGAAGCCATATACAACCAGGCAAGCGAATTTGCCGCACAGAACAATACCCTTGAAAAGTTTGAGAAAACAGTAAAAGATAAAGGCCTTGATATGCGTAAAGCCGAACGGCTCGATGCTATGGGCAACACGATTCCGGGTGTTACCAATGCACGTGAAGTTGTTCGGTGGGCATTTAACGCCGAAACCAAAAAAGGAAACGTTTCAAACGTATTCGACACCGACGGAAGCTATGTGGTTGCAACCCTGAAAAATACTGTTGAAAAAGGATATGTGCCCCTCGAAATACTCAAAGACCCTATTAAATCACTTGTGTTGCGTGAGAAAAAAGCTGAAACAATCATTGAAAAACTCAATAAGCAACTTGCCGGAAACAAAGACATTACCAAGGTAGGTTCAGTTTACACAGCCACCGTTGACACTGTTGACGTTTCATTTGCCAGCGCCAATGTTCCGAACTACGGACATGAGCCAAAACTCACCGGGGACATATTCTCGGCTCCCAAAGCCCAGCTTTCAGGCCCGGTTCAGGGTGAACAAGCCGTTTACATGTTTGTGGTAAATGATGTTAAATCAGCACCTGCCACCAAGGACTTCGAGAATCAGAAACGACAGATGTCGATGATGTTCCAGGGACGAATCAATTCTATATCCAGTATCCTGGAAAAGAAAGCCAACATTAAAGACAGCCGTCCGCTCTTCTACTAAACATCTGGCTCAAAGCTATTATTCGCAGGCTGTCAGCAATGGCAGCCTGTTTTGTTTTGAAGGCCGGGCATAAATTACGGTATAAGGAAGGCTGCGGAACCATCATTTATAATCTCCACGAAAAGCACGAATTACCTGGCACGAATCATCACGAAAAGTCCTTTATCAGCCGCAAGCTGATATTGGTATGCCAGCCGCCTGAATCAGGTTATATAAACAGAAAATTAACAAGCATTTTCTGCTGCCCGGCAGAAATAACCTGACAGTCACACAGTGCTCAAGAGATATTTTTATACCAGTTGCAGCCTGTTTGAATCCTGTTTGATAAAAATAAAGAGCAGTATGGTGAAAGCCCAGAGTGAGGACCCGCCATAACTGAGGAATGGCAGCGGAATACCGATAACCGGTATCAGGCCTATGGTCATGCCGATATTCACAAAGACATGAAAGAAAATAATTGACGCCACTCCATAACCATACACGCGGCTGAATTCCGAGCGTTGTCGCTCGGCAATAATTACAATCCTGATACAGAGGTAGATGAAAAGCCCCAGCACAAGCGATGAGCCTATAAATCCCCACTCCTCTCCTACTGTGCAGAAAATAAAATCGGTACTCTGCTCGGGTACAAAATTAAACTTGGTCTGTGTGCCTTTCAGGAATCCTTTCCCCCAGAAGCCTCCGGAACCGATGGCAATTTTTGATTGGTTAACATTATAACCGGCTCCCTTCAGGTCGACTTCTTTGCCCAGCAGCACATTGATACGTGTTTTCTGATGAGGCTGCAGCACATGTTCGACAGCAAAATTGATGGTGAAAACGAATGCCGCAGCGATAATTACCAGTCCCGCAAGTTTCAGGATATTGCTCCTGTTGCGGCGGATAAAAAGCAGCATACCGGCTGCAACCACCAACAGGCTGCCAATTACCCAGAATTTATTGAACATGAGCGCCGCAATGGCCAGGACGACAGCCACAACTCCCACCATCAGGATATTTCCGGGCATCCCCTGCCGGTAGAGTACAAGGGCAAACGAAAGGTAAACTATGGCTGAGCCTGTATCATTTTGCAGCAATATGAGCAGCATTGGAATAGCGATAAAGATAAGCGGCACAATGCGCGAACGCATTTTCTTGTCATCGAAATCAAGAGCACTAAGGTACCGGGCCACAGCGAGGTTGGTAGCAAACTTGGCAAATTCAGCCGGCTGAAGCCCGAATGAACCGATTTGAAACCACGATTTTGAACCGGCGGTTTCATGTCCTACGGCCAGTACGGCCAACAACAACACTATCAGCACTCCATAAATCACATATGCGAAGGCTGTGAAGAATTTTACATCAGTAAGCAATACAAGCAAAGCCAGCACAAAACCCGTAAGTATCCATATGGCTTGTTTGCCGTAGCTCTGCGACATGTCCAGAATACTCGAGTGGGACTCGTCGTAAACGGCTGCGTAAATATTAAGCCAGCCCAGCAATACGAGAACCAGGTAGATTATAACCAATCCCCTGTCAATGTTTTTAAATATGCCTTTTTCCTGTTTCAATTGTTAAGCAGGTTATAATTAAGAATCCTTTCTTCAAGATCGGACCTCTTTACTTTGCGGGAAATATATTTTTCAACCATTAGCGATGCTATGGGGGCTGCATATGTCGCGCCAAACCCTGCATTCTCAACAATTACGCAGATGGCAATTTTGGGATTGTCAACAGGGGCAAATCCGACAAATACCGAATGAGGTTTGCCATGAGGATTGTCGGCAGTTCCTGTTTTTCCGGCCATCGGAATACTGTCGATCTTTATTGAGCGTGCTGTGCCGCTCTCAACAACTTCGGCCATTCCTTTGCGGATAACCTCTACATATTCCGGACTGATGGTTACAACGTTGCGCTTATTTGTGAAAGCCGTATGATTTTTTTCATTACCAACAGCTTTAACCACATGTGGCGGGTAGAACCAGCCTCCATTGGCAACCATGGCTGAATAATTCACAAGCTGCAACGGCGTAGCAAGTATTTCACCCTGGCCAATTGATAACGACCTGATGGTCATAGCATTCCAATGGCCAATACCGTAAATTTTGTCAAAAGCATCTGAGGGTGGCAGGTTGCCTTTTAATTCAAAGGAGAGGTCAGTATTGAGTTTTCTCCCGAAGCCCATACTCAGCAGGTGATTGCGCCAAACGTCGTACCGTTCCTTTACGGTTTTATAATCCGGGTCATTCATAATAGCCCTGAACACCTGCCAGTGGAAAGGGTTGCACGATTGCTGTATGGCGACGTAAACATCAAGGGGTGATTGATGGTTGTGGGTGCAACGAATCGGAGATGATCCCGGGCCCTGGCATGAAAATCGTGTTTCAGGGGAAATAACCCCTTCCTGTAATCCGATCATGTCGTTGGCCATTTTAAATGTTGATCCCGGGGGATATTGGCCCATGATGGCCCTGTTAAGCAAGGGTTTCACGGGATCCTCGTTAAGCATCTGGAAGTTTTTACCTCTTACTCTCCCCACAAGCAGGTTGGGGTCGTACCCCGGACTTGAAAGAAAACAAAGGATTTCTCCTGTTGATGGTTCAACGGCGACAATGCTGCCGCGCTTGTTATTCATAAGCAGTTCGCCATATTGCTGCAACTCGGCGTCGAGGCCGGTGTAAAGGTCCTGGCCCATTACGGCAGCAGTGTCGTAGCGCCCTTTCTGGAAACTCCCAACATCACGGTTAAAAACATCCACCATCCTGATCTTCATCCCCTTGATACCGCGCAACTGCTCTTCGTATGAGCGTTCAATACCGCTGATGCCTATATAATCACCCTGCTTGTAGTAGCTGTTTTTTTCAACCTGGGCAGGAGTAACTTCACCAATGTAACCGAGAATATGAGCCGCTATCGACATGGGATAACTCCTGAGCGTACGGGGTACAACATAGAACCCGTTAAACTCATAAAGCTTCTCTTCAAGATATCCGTATGTCTCCTTATTTATTTGTTTTTCAAATGCTGAAGCAAGAAACGGCGAATACTCCCTGGCTTTTTTCATTCGCTCATTGAATCCTTCCGCAGAGATATCAAGTATTTTGCAGAGTTCGGCA
>Ga0209098_1004532_pt1 | contig 10802 bp, 8 predicted proteins | sample AD_JPNHW1_MetaG_FD_184429 | JGI IMG/M metagenome (GOLD analysis project Ga0209098, IMG submission 184429) | Active sludge microbial communities of municipal wastewater-treating anaerobic digesters from Japan - AD_JPNHW1_MetaG (SPAdes) (version 2) | ecosystem: Engineered > Bioreactor > Anaerobic >... | reverse complement strand
AACTTTCGGCCTGCCCGCCTGCAAAGAAGTGGGCATCATCAAAACGGCCATACGCGAAGCCATACTGGATGGTACCATTGGTAACAACTACGACGAAGCTTACCAATTTATGCTTCAGCAGGGCGAAAAACTAAATCTGAAAAAGAAATAGCGGTTTTATAATCGATTAGCAACAGAAAGGCTGTTGCTTTTAGGTAGCTTTGGTTTAATTGGCTTTAATTTTCATACTGTCCGCCAATGAAAGTAATAGTTTGTTATGTAGCGTTATTGTTTTCTTCAATTTTATTTTGTTTTTCTATTCTTTTTAAATTTCTCCAAATAATTAGTTCCGGAACTATGAAAATAGCTGAAGAAGCCACCATGGTAATATAAAATAGAACTGTCAAAACAATACTTATACTATCAGTCATTTCCATGAAAGGAAAATTGCTTGTTCTCCATACAAAGAAACTGTATAAAATATACCAGACAATTGAAAATGAGCTTAATATTAGAAATATCGATTGTCTTTTAGTTCTGATTCTTTTTATTAATATACCCAAGAATAAAAAGCCAATACCGATTATAAAAAGAAATGGCATAAAAACAATCCATACTCTTTCTACTGAAAAATGGGAAGATGCAGTACTCATTAGTAAGGACATTGCAAAAAAATAAAATAAAAAAAATGCAATAACTGCTCCGTAAATGATTAGAATAATTCTTGTTCCCCTAATCTTTTTGTCCATAACAATCAAGGTCTTTTAATCACACACAACTAACTTAACGCCACTACATTTCCATTCACATGCCCAACTTTTGCAATATCTGTATCACAATGCAACATTTTCAAAACAAAAATTATAAAATATATTTAATAACTCATAAAATTAATTTTTTTAACTTTTTTGTCCTCCTGCAAATCCTTTCCAAAATCAGGTAATAATACTCCGCCATGCTGTCCTGCGTGCTGTTGAATAATTTTTGACCAGAAATCCTGCAGGGAAAAACAAAATTTTATATCTTACAGGCAACCCTTTTACCATTAAAAGTGTTATTATTTTAATAGTGCGTTGATGGAAATCAAAGAACTCATAAACGGGTGCAGAAAATGGCATAAAAAAGCCCAAAACGAGCTTTACGATAAATATGCTCCAAAGCTTTATGCCGTGAGCCTGCGCTATGTAGCCGATAGCGACCTGGCCCGTGACGTGCTGCAGGAAGCCCTGATAAAAATCTATAAAAATATCGGCACTTTTTCTCTTACCGACGACAAGGCTTTTTATTGCTGGATGCACCGGATTACCGTGAACACCGCATTGAACCACCTCCGTAAGAACCTGAAAAACAAGTTCAACACGGAAATCCAAAATTTTGAAAACGAAATTCCCAATGATACTTTTGAAGAAAGCTTTTCGGTGTATGATGAAATTATTGCCTGCATAGGCAGCAGGACATTGTTCACCATGGTCGGCGAGCTGCCGGATGGCTACCGCACGGTGTTTAATCTCTATGTGGTGGAAGGTTTCAGCCATAAGGAAATAGCCGCACAACTCGACATCACCATAAACACCTCCAAGACACAGTTGTTCAAGGCGCGCAAAATGCTGATGTCAAAAATCAACGGGATAGTTAAGAATAATACTTTAAAAGAAGTAGTATGAAAAGTTCAGAAAAAAACTTCGACGAATTAATAAAACAACAGTTGGGTGATATTGAAATTCAACCGCCGGCTCCACTGAAAAAGCAACTGTTCGGAAAGCTCGCCAGGCTGGCTTTCTTCAGGAATATCAAACGGTACAGCCTGTTCGTCACGCTGTTGCTTTTGATCAGCGCCCTGGGAATATTCAGCTATAATTCTATCCAGAAAACAGACTCAAGCCCCAAAGAAAACAATGGGTTCAAAAGCAGCACCTACAAGGCCGACAATGAAAATAACAATACCGCCGCTCAAAAAATTCAGGATATTACTTTTAATGAAAAAAAATCAGATGCAACCCACAACGAAAATACCTCTAATGACCACAACAGCAACAACACTCAGGCTTTAGCAGAAAACACAACAGATTTTGAAAAAAATTACAAAACTGAAGCTGAGTATTCCGCTGCAAAAAACGCTGTCGTTCCCATAAAAAATCCTTCACTAAAAACACATGATGATAACATAACCTCAACCCTTGCCACATCAGCCCCAGGCACACCAACAGAAATCCATGCTGAATATAAAAGCAATTCCACTGATCTTAACAACTCCCTTGCTGTCAATAAATCCGGTACCACATTACCCGAAAGCAATAATACCACTGCGGCAGGAGTTCAAGAGACAAACAAAACCATTGACTATTCAGCAAATGTCAGAACGGGCTTTGCAATTTCTGAAATGCGCTCTCTTCCGGGCCACATCAATACCGAAAACACGCTGAAAATGGCTTACCCCGAGGCCCCTGTCAATAAAATGCATCAGCCGTTGTTGTGGTCTGTCGGATTGAATATCGGCCATTCGCTAATGCAATACCCGTGGACAAGGCTTCCCGAAAACACGGACGACGATAATTATCATTATTCATCCACGCTGTATTTCCCGTCAATCACAGCGGGCATCGATATCAGGGCCGAAAAAAGACATTTGTTTTTTGATGCAGGAATACAATATGCCCGGTTTACCGAAAATATCAAATCCGATAATATCCTGATCAATCCGCAAAACCAGCAGTTTTATAATTTCACAGGGCAAACCATGAATGTAGATACCGGCGGGGGATCCTATCACTATTTCTGGATTTGCGACTCGGTTCCAAGATTATTGGATTCTGTCTGGACCTGGAAAATCGACACTACATACCTCAACCATTACGATACGATCAACACAAAGATTTATGACACGCTGAACCATCCGGAATGGAGAAATTCTTACACCTTTATCGAACTGCCTTTATCTGTCGGCTGGCAGTATAATTTCGGAAAGCTGAACATCGGCATAAAGACCGGCCCGATAATGAGTCTGCTCCTTGGTACTAAAGGCTTTGTGCCATCGGGCCGAAACGAGCAGGCATATATGAATACCCTCAACTCAGAGTTTAAAAAATTCAGCATGGGACTTTCGTGGCAGGTTGCCGCGGTGGTCAGTTACTTTATCAGCGAACGCATGCTTTTGGAATGCCAGCCCTACGGCAGGATGAGTATTAAAGGCGTCAGCACATCCTCCGGCTATGTGATGAAAAATAATTCTCTGGGCATTACAGTAGGCGTAAGATATTTTTTTTAGCATCCCGGGCAACCAAATTTTTTAAAAATTGTTTTTAATATATAACCCCCAAAAATCCATAACCATGAAAAAACTATTATCACTCCTGTTCTTGGTTGTTATAACAACAAGCGCATTTTCGCAACAGGTTTGCCAGGCTTATTTCACCCACAACTATACGCCAGGCACCTACGCCCTGTATCTGCATGATGCTTCATACAATGTGGACTCTACGCAAATCAACGTCACCTCCTGGACCTGGACAGTACAGTATAACGGCATGTCCATGACTTATAACACACAAAATCCGGTAGTTCAATTTAACTCTTTGCCGGGAACAGTTCATGTATGCCTCAGTATCGGCACCTCAACCCCATGCCAGAGTTCTTACTGTGACACCATTACTTTGCAAAACACAAGTTGTTATACACATTTTGCTTACTCGGCAACGACAAACTACACCTATAGCTTCAGCGGGTATTCATTTGTGGCCGGGTCGTTGGCAACTTCCAGCAACTTTGTTTGGGATTTTGGCGACGGCAATTACGCGAACACCCAAAACCCCACACATACCTATAGCCAGCCGGGCACCTACATCGTTTGCCTGAACACCACAGCAGTCAACAACACATGTACATCTTCCTTCTGCGACACTATCATCGTGCAGGACACCAGTTGTATCATGAATGTTACTGCCGCCATCACCAATGTTTCCGTTTCGGGAGGCAGCAACGGCGCAATAGTGTTGACGTTAAGCGGCGGCAATCCTCCATACAGCTTTACCTGGTCAAATGGCGCCACAACACAAAACCTTAACAATATCCCTGCAGGAACCTACACGGTTCATATCACCGGCAGCAACCCCAACTGTCCTGCTGTCAGTTACACATATCAGGTACTGCAGCCCAACACACTCTGCCAGGCGTATTTCACTTACAGCTACACGCCAGGCACCTACGCCCTGTATCTGCATGATGCTTCATACAATGTGGACTCTACGCAAATCAACGTCACCTCCTGGACCTGGACGGTACAGTATGGCGGTATGTCCATGACTTATAACACACAAAATCCGGTAATTCAATTTAACTATTTGCCGGGAACAGTTCATGTATGCCTCAATATCGGCACCTCAACTCCTTGTCAGAGTTCGTACTGTGACACCATTACTTTGCAAAACACAAGTTGTTATACACATTTTGCTTACTCGGCAACGACAAACTACACCTATAGCTTCAGCGGGTATTCCTTTGTGGCCGGGTCGTTGGTAACTTCCAGCAACTATTTATGGGATTTTGGCGACGGCAATTACGCGAACACCCAGAACCCCACACATACCTATAGCCAGCCGGGCACCTATATCGTTTGCCTGAACACCACCACAGCCTCCAGCACCTGTACATCTTCCTTCTGCGACACTATCATCGTACAGGACACCGGCTGTATCATGAATGTTACAGCCGCCATTACCAATGTTTCCGTTTCGGGAGGCAGCGACGGCGCAATAGTGCTGACGGTAATCGGCGGCACGCCTCCATACAGCTTTGTCTGGTCGAACGGCGCCACAACACAAAACCTTAACAATATCCCTGCAGGAACCTACACGATTCATATCACCGACAGCAACCCCAACTGTCCGGGTGTAACTTACACTTATCAGGTACTGCAGCCCAACACACTCTGCCAGGCGTATTTCACTTATACCATTGACAGCCTGCTCAATACGGTCAACCTATCCGACCAGTCGTACAATGGCAACAACACGCAAATAAACACCTCCAGTTGGCACTGGACAGTGAGTACCGGGCAAAATCTGTTGTTTACTTCCACGCAGCCCAATCCAAGTTTCCCCATAAGCCCCAATATGGCCTATGCCTACGTATGCCTTACCATCACCACGGCATCGGGCTGTACCAGCACCTATTGCGACACCATATACCTGCAGGGAACTTCCGCGGCAAATTGTAACGTGTATTTTTCTTATACTCAGACAGGCCTGAACGCTTTTGAATTTTTCGGTCACATGGTTACACCTGCAGCCACTGCCAGCGTGATATCGTGGTATTGGGATTTTGGCGACGGCTCGTCTTCCAACGTGCAGAATCCACAGCATATTTTCCAGGACTCCGCCGCCCACACCGTATGCCTCACCGCCGTCACGAGCCAGGGATGCACCTCTACCTTTTGCGACACGGTGTATCCGCAAAACAGCACCGGCTGTATCACCGGAGTGAGCGCGAACATTGGCCACGTATCGGTAGCCGGCGGGCACGACGGCTATATTGAACTGCTCATCACCGGTGGAACGCCCCCCTATACTTTTGCATGGCAAAATGTTAACCAGCACACTCAAAATATTTATAACCTCCCGGCCGGCACCTACACCGTGAACATTACCAGCGCAAACCCCTCCTGCCCTGTAATGACCTTCACCGCACAAATCTTCGAACCTTACGATTCGTTGAATTATATTGCAGACACCTTATATACAAACACCCTGGATACATGCTTCAACTATGCTGTTGACAGTTTTTATATTGATACGATGTACCTCTCGGGAAACAATCAGATTACGGTAGTATGGGTATTTACAGGCAGCGGGATGCTTACACCGGTTTCTGCCAACTATATATACACCCTGAGCGGGCCGCAAATAGTTGTACTCACTATAAGTTGCGACAGCGGGCAGAAAAACCTGACCACCTATATGGGTTATGTATACATCAACCCCACCTTGAGCATCGACGACAACGGGCCGGTTCCAGTGCTGACCATGTACCCCAACCCTGTCAGCGACCTGCTGAACATTGATTTTGGGACATCACTCACCGGCCAGCCTGTCATTCAGATATTTTCTTCATCAGGACAGGAACTGTACCACAGCAAACTAAACGATAAGACCAGTAAGCTGACTATTGATGTCGGTAATTATAATTCCGGAATTTACATCATCAGGATTGTTGATGAAAGCTTTGGAGTGCTTACCGGAAAATTCATGAGATAACCCCAAATTAAGCAATAGACAAGGGTTATAGACCCAAAAGCCCGAAAGAGAGTTCCTTCTTTCGGGCTTTTTTGCTGCTGCGGCGGGACTTTTCGGCTAGTGCTCTATGGGTTAATTGCAGCATTTTCTAAATCAATTCTAATATATTTACTATTTTGAACGACAAAACAATCTTTTCAAATTCTCCTATGTTGCTTTCAAATCGTGCTCTGTCGGATGTGAATATAAAATAGTAACTAATACCATTTTCAACGAACATGTATTGTTTAAATTTCATTGATTTATCCAATGCCGGCATTTCAAGGATAGTTGTATAACAATCATATGAATTGATAGAAATTTTATCTTTCTCAATAATCTTTATTTCGGGATTTTCAATAAGCATTTGCTTTATATTATATTCATAAAAAGCATCCTTATCTCCAGATGTCGGGCCAACAGTTAATGTCAAATTCAATGGGTCCTGCCTGTTGTATGGGTCTCTCATAATTGACAATACCGATGGATTCTTTTTTGTCATACCTTCAATCAAAGTCCACTCTTTGGGATATGAAATTTTGAATCTTAGTTCTTTGTTTAAGTATTCTTTTGTTGTTGAATTGGAATCAATTAACAGGCCGTTATTTGTCTGTAAATCATGATTGTTATGAGCACTAGTCGGCTCAATGATTTTTGATTCTTTGATTTCTTTTTCATTACTCTTTGATGAACAACTGAAAAGGCCAAATGCAATTAATATTGTTAGTAATTTTTTCATTTTGTTTTCAGCCGGTTTTCTTTATTGTATCATAATATTCCGGTTTTGGATGATATTGTTTTGCGAGTCTATTGATCAAATATTCATTTTTTAGTTTTAAAATTTATTTTTCCTGCTCTTTTCGAATTACGCGCTGTTTTCAAATTGTTTTTCTTTTCTCGGGTGCAAGTTGTTTATGGAGTCCGAAGTCGTAACCTGTCAGTTTACAATTTTCTTTTTTACGAGCCACAAACCTTGCAAACCGTTTACCAACCGCATTCACGTACATATTTGTTGTGCACAGGTTTATTTTTCAATTTTTATTTTATTTTCTAACGCATAAATAACTTTTGGATCCCTAATCCTGTACTGTATAACACCAGAATCTTGTCCTGATTTCTCAACTAACCCTATACGCTCCATACTTACTACATAATTCTGAGTAGAGCCGCCAGTACCGGCTTTATCATTCAATTGGTTTCTAGTAAAAGTGATAGAATCAAGTTTTAATAAATGTGCAGTATATGAATAAAAATCCATGGAATTACCTCTAGCGTTTTTTTTGCGAGGATAATATTCATAATAATTGAAGTTCTTAACAAAATCCTCAAAAGAATTAGAAACCGATGAGTTTTCAATTTTATTAGAACTACTATTTAACCTATATTGATTACGCATAAGTTTATCGAATACATGCCATAGGTCACGCGGATTTTTATTTGCTAATTCAAAGATTTTGTTTTCATTCTCTTTCAAAAAATCCGATGAAAACAAATCCTTATAACATTTGATCTTATCATTTGAGAATGTAGCTAACCTCCGGTTTAAAACATTTTCTAAATCCTTTTTATACCAATTCAATCTGGGGCAATTATGCTTTTGAGTTCTGACATGTTCTAATAAATAATTAAAAGGTGTCGTCCACATTGAAATTACAATCTGCATAGAACTATTTAATAACAATTTATTGTCTGTAAGTATTGGCTTAATAAACTCAGAAATTTCCTCTCCATTATTTTCAAGTCTGTTATCTTCATCAATTTTGTCAAGTAAAACGACAACTCGTTTATAGCCTAATTTCTTTATGACCTTCAAAACCTCTTCTAATAATTGATAACTTGCTTCATAATCGTCAAAACTATCATCGACAACTAAAGGTAACTCCGGAAAAAATTCTTTGATATTTACATTTGAATTCAATAAAGGTAGACCTTTAAAATGTTGTGCAATATATTGGTCTACCATTGTTGCACCTGCAGTTGTTCCCCAGTTTAACAAATTCCTTATTGGATTAAAAAACCTTCTTGATGTTCGTTTCCAAAGCGATATTTGAATCTTTTCAATTTTATCTTTAATTAATCTTTTAGAAACAGAGGGTACGAAATTCTGTAATAGATATGATAATAGGACTTTATCATCTTTTCGGATCAACTTTAATCTTCTTGTATCTATAAGTAATTGTTCAAACAATTTAATCGAAATCCTTGATATAATGAACTTATAGAAATCAACTGGATTAAATCCATATTTTAATGTACTAAAGTCATCTATTAAACAAAAAATAGCTTTTTTGTTTTCGAGATTCCTTTCAAAATCAAGCAAAATAGCAGTTTTCCCAGTTCCCCTATCTCCAAGTAATATCAATGATTGGTTTTGATTGAATCCTTGTATAATAGGAGAATAATCACCAGGCGGAATAAATAAATCATTCTCTTTGCCTTTTTCATTCTCTGTTGTATATGTGGAAAATGGATATTCAACAAATCCAAAATTTTTAATATAGTCTTCAAAAGTTCTCACAATTTAATTTTTATATATGTTTGAGATTTCAGTTGCAACCTTGCGCCCAACGATTGGCATGCGCCGACCAACGCTTTTCGATTGGTGCTATTTTTACCTTATCATTTGAGTTGATTTTATCCATTTTGCTTGTTTTAATCATCTTAACATCAATTGTTAACTTCTATGTTTTAATTAATTTATATCAATCTTATCAAATGTGCTTTTCAACTGTTCCATGCCCTTGTGCGTAACGCTTGTGTCAACGAATTACATTAATACCTACAATTGTTTTTCAATCGCAACCATTCCATTTGAACATTTCCCAACCCCACATTTTCAGCCAAAATACGCATCTACAAGTTTATTCTCAATATGCAATCTATGATACTTTTTTAACCCATAAAAATACATAAGATTTAATTATAAAAAGTTTTATGGGAAGAATTTTTATTAACAAATTCCATTTATCTGTTTTTTTTGATGAACTCTCACTTCTAAAATCTAAAATCCCTGCTTGCAGCAGGCAAGGTTAATCGCTATTCGTACGTAATTTATTTCCTTTTAATATCGAACACCGATTAACGAATGATTTAGTATGTAGTTTTAAACCCATTGTATGCCAGATAAATGTGCCAGTCTTTAGGGCCGGTCAGCCAACTCAGCTCTGTCACGACATGCATTTTTTCAATATTAGTATTGCTTTTTGTATAATTTTGCACTAATTTTATAGAAACATATAGAGCCATGCTGATATACAGATTCAAGGTTATCAACGATGAAGTTGATGATTTTTACAGAGAGATAGAAATAAAACCCGGCAACACCTTTCAGGATTTCCATGACCTTATGGTTGAATGCATTAAACTGACACCCGGCGAAATGGCGTCCTTTTATATTTGCGACAGCAGATGGAACAAACTGCAGGAAATCGCGCTCTGCGACTTCTCGGAAGAACAGGATGCCGGCGAAGAATCAGCTAACGTGGTAAAAAACATGAAAATAATGGCGGATGTAACGCTGAAACAAAGCATCAACGATCCCAACCAACGCATGATCTATGTTTATGATTTTCTGAAAATGCATACCTTCTATATCGAATTGTCGAAAATTATGGAAGGCGACCAGAAACATACTTACCCCCGTTGTACTAAATCCATCAGCGATATTGTAAGATTAAAAAAAGTACCGCCCAAAGCTGTTGATATCGAAAAAGAAGAAGAGATAATTGACGAAGATACCGACAATTTCTTTGATGATGATGATCTCCCTGCCGATGATGGCAGTATCGACCTCAACGATGGTTTCGATGATTCAAAATACCTTTAAATAATAGATGGGTATCCCACAGCCTTTTTCCGGCCAGAAACATCTGATCATCATACTGGGGCCGACCGCCGTAGGTAAGACTTCGCTCGCGATCGCCCTGGCACAACACTACCATACAGAAATAATCTCTGCCGATTCGCGGCAGTTTTATCGCGAAATGAATATTGGCACAGCCAAGCCCTCACCCGACGAACTGGAACAGGTAACACATCACCTAATAGGCATGCTCTCCATTTCGGACTACTACAATGTTTTCCGCTTTGAAACTGAGGCGATGAGGCTTCTGGGGAATCTTTTTACCGCACACAATATCGTGTTCATGGCTGGCGGCTCCGGCCTGTACATCGACACCATTTGCCACGGCATTGACCACATTCCCGACCCGGATGCAGATTTGCGCAACGACCTCAATAATATCATGCTACACCAAGGCATACAGCCCTTACGCGACCGGCTCAAACTGCTTGATTACGAGGCATACCAAAATATTGACCTTGCCAATCCCAAGCGAATAATCAGGGCTTTGGAAGTATGCTTAACTACAGGAAGAACCTACTCTTCATTTTTAAATAATGTAAGCACCCAACGCCCTTTCAATATCATAAAGATCGGGCTGGTACGCGAACGCAAAGAATTATACGACAGGATCAACCGGCGTGTGGATGAGATGATAGCCAACGGCCTGGCCGAAGAAGCCCGGAGCCTTTACCAATACCGGGATTACAACAGCC
>Ga0209098_1004528_pt1 | contig 10811 bp, 4 predicted proteins | sample AD_JPNHW1_MetaG_FD_184429 | JGI IMG/M metagenome (GOLD analysis project Ga0209098, IMG submission 184429) | Active sludge microbial communities of municipal wastewater-treating anaerobic digesters from Japan - AD_JPNHW1_MetaG (SPAdes) (version 2) | ecosystem: Engineered > Bioreactor > Anaerobic >... | reverse complement strand
GCGGCGCGACGCGGCTCACGTGCGCTGGCAGTGCGTCGGGAGCGCGGACTGGGCGGCGACCGACCAGGTCGATTCCTCGGACGGAAAGGATCTCGGCTCGCGCCTGTATCCGCGCCTCGTGAGCTCGATCCTCTGGCTGCACCCGCCGGTTCAGCGCCGTCCGTGATGGAAGTACACTCGACCCTCGACGCCGAGTGACGCGCAGAACGCCTCGATTTCCGCCTCCGTGTCGTCCCAGAAGGAGCTTCCCGGCGCGTACGCAGCCTCGTACGCGGCAAGGAGCCCCGGGTGGCGCGCTCGGTACCACGCGGCCATGTCGTGCCCGACCGAGCCCGCGATATTGAGGTTTTCGAGGTAGTAAAAATCGGCGCGGTCGCTCGTCGCGTCGATGATCGCCTTCCAGTCGGTGATAGCGGGGATGATGGGCCCGATAAAGACATAGGTTCTGAGACCCGCGTCGCGAAGTTCGGCGAGTGCCCTGAGGCGATCATTTACCGACGAGGTTCCGGGCTCGAGCTCGCGCCGCATGCCGTCATCGAGGGTCGTGAGGGTCAGGCCCGCCTCGCAGTCGCGAAAGCGCGCGAGGATATCGATATCGCGCGTGATGAGCGCGGACTTCGTCTGGATGCCGAGGGACGTTTGGTGGGGGACGAGACGCTCGAGGATCGCGCGCGTCAGGCGGTATTCCCGCTCTTGGGGAAGATAGGGGTCCGTGACCGAGGACATGAAAATCCGCTTTCCCGCGTAGCGGCTTGGGCTATCGAGGTCGGGAAGCCCCTCTTCCCGGGGGGGCACGAGCTCGGCCGCGTTTACCTTGACGTCGACGTACTGTCCCCATTTTTCGTCATGTCCCGAAAAGCGTTTCATAAATCGCGCGTAGCAATAGACGCACGCGTGGCTGCACCCGCCGTACGGGTTGATGACGAAGTCCGCGCCGGGGAGGCCTGATTTCGATATCAGCGACGTCGCGCGTATCTCGGTTACCTTCATGCGGGAGAGTGTACCGCGATCCTGACAAAGTCGCCAAGGCACCGTATAATGGCCCAGAGTTTCGTATGAGCGCACATCCGATTCGCCTTGGCTTACAGACAGACTCGACCGACTCAAACTACGCGCGGGAGCTTACCGCGGGCATGGCCGCGCTTTGCCGCGAACGGGGCGTCTCCCTCTGCGTCTTCTCGGGCCGGGCGGCCCGTTGGCCCTATGATTTTGAGTATCAGAATACCGCCATCTACGCGCACGTGAGGCCCGAGAACCTCGACGCGCTGATCGTCGCCTCCGGCCCCCAGATGAATTTCCAGACGGCAGGCGAATTCCAAGGATATCTCGATTCGCTCAAGCCGCTGCCCGTCGTGAGCCTCGGCGTTGAATTACCCGGCGTCCCAAGCGTCGTCGCGGACTCGGGCGACGGGTTCGCCGGGCTTTTGCGGCATTTGCGCGAGGAGCATGGATGCCGGAGCTTCGCGATCCTCTCCGGGATCGGCGAGAACCCGGACGTTCGCGCGCGCGGGGAAACGCTTCGCGACTTTCTCCGGGAAGCCGATATCCCGCCCGAGCGCGTTCCCCTGCTCGCGGGGAACTTCACCGAGAAGTCGGGCTATGAGGCGGTGAAGGCTTTTCTGCTCGCCGGCAACGCGCTTCCGGACGCGATCGTCTCGATGAACGATATGATGGCCCTCGGCGCGATGCGCTGCCTTCGCGAGCGTGGCGTCTCGGTGCCCCGAGACGTGATCGTCACGGGATACGATGACATCGACCGCTCGCAATTCAGTTCGCCGTCCCTTACCACGGTATCCCAAAACATCGAGGAGCAGGGCCGCCGCGCGGCAGAGCTGGCGCTCGCGATTATCGCGGGCGAGCGCGTCCCCGCCCGGACGGAGGTCCCGACGCGGTGCCGGTGCCGGGAAAGCTGCGGGTGCGCCGGCCTCGAGGACCGGAACGCCGCGACGCTTTCGGGGCCTTCGCGGTTTGACCTCGAGGACGACCTGCTCCAGCTTCGCTTTTACCTCGGCCACCTTCAGGAGGTCCAGGGAATTTTCGACCTCACCGCGAATCTTCGGGCGGACCTTGAGTACTTTCACATGAAGTCCTGCGCCCTCTGTCTCTATCCCCGGCCGATCGAATGCGGGCGGGATGCGATTTTTCAACTTCCCGAACGCGCGGAGCTTATTATCGCGTATGACGAGGGAGCGTCCTATGACGCTCGCAGGGACTCGGGGCGTTATTTTAACCCGCGCGAGCGCATCGTTCCCGAAGGGCTCTTTACCGCGCGCGCGCGCGTCCTCGTCGCGACGGCGCTCTATCATCGGGAATGCCAGCTCGGGTACATCCTGTATGAGCCCGGCGACATGAGCCCGTCGGTATACGAAACCCTGTGCGTGCAGCTTTCGAAGGGAATAAGCTCGGCGCTCGTGTTCACCGAGAAGCTGAGGCTCGAGGAAAAGCTCGGCGCCGCGCTCGGGGAGCTCGAGGAGAAGAACGCGCTCCTTTCGGCGCTTTCGAAAACCGACGACCTGACGGGCCTCCTGAACCGGCGGGGCTTTCTCGCCCAAGGGCAGCAATGCATCGACCTTTCGCTTAGGATGAATCGGGGAGGGCTCGTGATCTTCGGCGATCTTGACGGGCTTAAGGGGATCAACGACGCGTGGGGGCACGAGGCGGGGGACCGCGCGATATGCGCCGTGGCCGGCGCCTTGAGGAATGCGTTCCGAAGCGTCGACGCGATAGCGCGCCTCTCGGGCGACGAGTTTGCCATCGTCGCCGCGGATACCCGCGCGGGCGGATTTCCCGCGCTGCGGGATAGAATCGGCGAGCTCCTGCGCGATTGGAAGGCCTCGAGCGGCGAGCCATACGCGCTCTCGATAAGCCTTGGGTTCGTCGAGTACACGGACTCCGTCCGGGATCTCGGGCGGCTCCTCTCGCTCGCCGATACCGTCCTTTACGCCGAGAAACGCAAGCGCAAGTCGAGAAGCCTCAGCCCTAGCTGATCGCCGAGATCCTCTCGAGCATCGCGTCGTAATCGAATAAGGCGGCGAGCTTCACGAGCTCGTCGACGCCCTTCCTCCCGAGCTTCCGGAATTTTTTCGCCTTCAGGGTTTCAAGGATCTCTTCGACTGCCGACGCGTCGCCGGTCTCGAGCGGGATGACGATCTTCTCGAGGATCGCGGCGAGTTCCTCGTCGGTGCCGGCCTCGAGCGGGGTTCTGCGCTCTTGCTTTGCCGTTTTCTTCGCGAGCTTTTTGTCGAGCTCGGTAAAGATCCTCGCGCATATCTTGCGGTACTCGTCGTATTTTGCCTTCTGCGGCTTATGCGCCCGCATGTCGGCCTCGAGCTCGCCGGTGATCCGATAGAGCTCCGTGACGCCGAGGTTCCCGGCGATGCCCTTGACGGTGTGGATGAATCGCGCCGTCGCGTTGATCATGTCTCCCGATATGGCGCTCTCGAATTCCGGCTGCGGGCGCTCGAGCATGTCCTTGAGCCCGAGGAGGAGACGGATGAAAAGAGACGCGTCGTTGCCGAGCCGCGCGAGGCCCTCGGGGACGTTGACGCACTCGAGCTCGGGCATGCTCTCTGTCCCGGCCGCGCTTGCCGCATCGTCGGTAGCCTCCGCCGCGACGCTCATCGTCTTCTTTGACCCGACGTATTTTTCGAGGGTGTTCTTGAGCATGCCGATCTCAATGGGTTTCGTGATGTGCGCGTCCATGCCGACCGCGAGGCTCGCCTTAATGTCCTCCGCCATCGCGTACGCGGTCATCGCAACGATCGGCGTCGGCGCGATCCCCTCGTTTTTTTCCCGTGCCCTGATGAGCCGCGTCGCCTCGAGGCCGTTCATGTCGGGCATCTGTATATCCATCAGGATAAGGTCGTATGCCTTTGCCTTTGTCTTCTCGATCGCCTCGATGCCGTTGACGGCGAAGTCTGGCCTGATCCCGAAAAGGAAGAGCATTCGGTTGACGACGTCGCGGTTCTGCGCGTTGTCCTCGACGGCGAGAATCCTCGCGTCGGGGTACTGCTCTCGCGGTTCCGCCGCGCGGGATGCGCCCGCGGGGCTTTTCTCCCCAAAGGCATGGACGATCTTCCGAATGACCGTCGAGGGCATGAAGGGCTTATCGATAGTTTCCGCGAAGCCCGCGCTCTGGATCTCGTCGACCGAGAAGTTTTTCGACCACGCGGTGACGAGTATTAAAAGCGGCCGATAATGGAGGACCTGCGTAAGCTCGTTCGCCGTGTCGATGCCGCTGAGGCCAGGGAGCAAGAGGTCGAGGATGACGAGGTCGAAGGTCGCGCCCTCTTCCTCGTCTCGGGTCGCGCAGGCGATCGCTTCCTCGCCGTTCGGGACGCAAACCGTCGTCGTTCCCGCCTTCTCGAGGATTGCCTTGAGTATGTGGCGCGCGTTCGGGTCGTCGTCGGCGACGAGGATTCGCTTTCCCGCGAGGAGCGCCGCTTCTTCGGGCAGCCGGTTCGCGTCGCGCTCGATTTCGGGGACCTCAAGGGGCAACGTCACGGTGAAGGTCGTGCCGCGACCGACCTCGCTCGAAACCTCGATCGTCCCGTTCATCATCTCGACGAGCTGTTTCGTGATCGAGAGCCCGAGCCCGGTCCCTCCGGCCCTTCGGGCGAGCTCGCTGTCTCCTTGCTCGAACGCCTCGAAGAGCCGCTTGGCCTGGCTCGGCTCGATGCCGCATCCCGTGTCGGACACCGTGAAGCGAATCGATTCGCCGGAGAGGTTCTGGACCCTAAGGATGATTTGCCCCTCCGTCGTGAACTTTCCGGCGTTATCCAGGAGGTTCTTGAGGATCTGCCAGAGCCTGACCGAGTCGCCCATGATGATCTCGGGCAGCGATGAGTCGTAATCGACGAGCATGTTCACCCGCTTGCCGCTCAGGCGGGGCGTGGTGACGACGAGCGCGTTGTTGACCGTTTCCTCGAGGGGGAACGGCTTGCGCTCGAGCGATAGCTTCCCGGCCTCCATCTTCGAGTAGTCGAGGATGTCGTTGAGGAGGGTCATGAGGTTTTTCGCGGACTCCCTGATCGCGGTAAAGGTGCGGACGGTCAGGGGTTCCTCGTGCGTCTCGATCTCGACGTCGGCGAGCCCGATGATCGCGTTGAGCGGCGTCCTGATCTCGTGGCTCATGCTCGCGAGGAAATTGCTTTTCGCGCGGTTCGCCTCCTCCGCGAGGCGCGTGGCCTTGATGAGCTTCTCCCGCTCGACCTCGAGCGCCTCCTTCGCGCGGACTTCCTCGGTGATGTCGTCGTACAGGGTGACGAACTGCCCGGCTTTCGGCGAGTACGCGGTGTTGCGTATGACGAGCCCGTCGCTCGTCTCAAAATCGGGTAGGCGCCTCGGCTCGCTGCCGAAGGCGATCTCGTTCATCGTCTTGATCATCTCGTCGGACGCGTCCGTATTAACGTCGCGGTAGGTTTTCCCGACGAAGTTCTTTCGGTCGATATGGAACATCCGCTCCGCCATGCCGTTCACCGAAAGGTAGCGGAAGTTAGCGGGGCTCCCGTCGCCGTCGAGGATCATCTCCTGAAGGATCGCGCCGCTCGACATCGTCTCGAAAAGCTCAAGGTATTGCCCCTCGCTTTCGCTTATCCGCCTCTCGGCCATGGCGCTGATGATGTCGCTTTGCGCCTCGAGCTTTTCGTTCGCGGCCTGGAGGCGCATGATCGCGTTGTCCTTCTCCTCTTGGAGCATGAACCGCCTGCGGTAGTAGCGCTCGGTAAAGAAGAGTATCAACGTGATGAGCCCCGCGTAGAAGAGCACCATGACCCACGCGTGGTCGAGCACCTCGGAAAGCGGGGTGGTGATGCCGATCGACCAAGAGGTCCCCGGAATCGGCGCGAACCCGATGAGCCTCGTGCTCCCGTAGGCGCGGAAGACCCCCGATCCGATCTCGCCCGCCGCGAATCGGCGCTGGATGTCCGCGATTCTCCCAAAGGGATCGCCATTTCGTTCCTTTTCGCTGTTTCGCACTATGGCGTCGTTTATGTTGAGGCGCGGGGTGGAGGAAAAAGTCTCGACCCGCTCGCCGATGAACGCGTACCCGTTCCGGTCGAAGTTTATCGTGTTGATGAGCGTCGTCACGTTTTCCCATGGCACGTACTGAACGATGGTTCCCGAGTACGCGTTGCTGCTGTAAAGCGGGACCGATATCGCGAAGAATCGCTGCGACCCGTCGTCGTCAACCCCTTCGTAGGAGATGCCCGCGGACCCATGCTTCGTTTGGGTGAAGGCGCGGTCGTGGGAGAAGTCCCTAGTGGTGCCGTCGAGCCCGACGCCGATCCCGGAACCGTCCGCGATGAAGATGTCGCGAATTCCGCTGATGTTCGCGTAGGGGGCGGTCGCGCCGAGCCTCGACTCGATCGGGTTCTCGGGATTGCAGACGACGCGATCGCTCGCGAGGATCTCGAGTTGGTTCACGTTTTCCTTGATGAAGGCGCCGAGGAGCTTTCCCGTCTGCGAGGCCGTTTGCTCGAGATCCTTGCGCGACCGCTCGATGATGAAGAATATACCCGTGAGAAGCATGACCGTCAGGGGCAGCGCGAATAAGGTGGTAGTGGTAACCGAGAATATCCAGCTTCGCCTATTTACCATCATCGAGCTCCCCCACGAGGATGCGCCTCGCCTCGTCATAGTCGTATCGGTCGATCGCCGACTCGAGGTCCCCAAAGGTTTCGGGGAACGCGTGCGTGAGCAGCGTTCTGTTCGCGTCGAAGAGGATTGGGACGTCGGCGTCGTTTTCCTCGAGGAGGAGGCGCAGCTTGCTGCAGACGACGGAAACGCTTTGCCGCTCGTGCCGGCCATGGGCGCCGGGCTCCTCGTCGCCCTGCGGAGAATCGCTCGCGCGCGCCTTTTGCGCCGCGGCGATTGACGCGCTTAAGAACGCCAACTCGCGCTCAAAGCCTTCGAGAGCCGCGAGGCGGTCCGTCTCCGGTTCATTTTCCGTAATCGCCCTTTCGAGGCGCTCGGTCTCGGCGAGAAGGCTTTCCGCCCCGATGGTGCCCGAGGTTCCCTTCATGCTGTGAACGAGAAGCCTCGCCCGCTCAAGATCGTTCGCGTTGAGGGCCTTCCGGATGCGCTTTCCGCTTTCGCCGCTCGAGGCGAGGAACTTGGAGAGCACGCGGTCGAGGAGGGCGCGGTTTCCGCTAACGTGGGAAAGCCCCACTGCCAGGTTGAGCCCGGGTATCTCGTGCTGGTGCGGGGCGATCGCGACGCGGGCCGGCGCTGGGCGCGGATCGCTAACGGATTCCTGCGGGCTTATCCACTCGACGAGCGTTGCCCAGAGCCTGCTTGGATCGATCGGTTTCGGTATGTAGCCGTCCATGCCCGCGGAGAGGCATCGCTCCTCGTCTTGCTGCATCGCGTTCGCGGTGAGGGCGATGATCGGGAGTTTCTTCCACTGCTCGCGCGCGCGGATCCTACGCGTCGCCTCGATCCCGTCGACCTCGGGCATCTGCATGTCCATAAGAATGAGCGGGTACGGATAGCGCTCGAGCATCTCGATCGCCTGCGCGCCGTTCGGCGCGATGTCGGCAAGGATACCCACCTCGGCGAGGAGACCGACGGTTACGTCCTGGTTCACCTCGTTGTCCTCGGCGAGGAGCACGCGGGTTCCCGCGAGCCGCTTGAGTTGGCGCTCGAGTATCCCCTCGCCGCCGTCCGGCATCGCGGCTCTCGGCGCCATGCCCGCGATCCTGATGATCGTGTCGAAAAGGCGCGACGGGGTGATCGGCTTCTGGAGGATTTCGATAATCCCCGCGCCGCGGCACTCCTCGGCGGCTATCTCGCTCGAGAACGCGGTGAGGAGCATCATGCGGGGCATGGCGGGAAGATCGAGCCCCTTGATCCGCCGCGCGGTCTCGAGACCGTCGGGGTCCGGCATTTTATGGTCGATGAGTATGAGCGACGGCAAGTCGTCGGCGAGACACGTTTTTCTGAGCCGTTCGACGCAGTCGGTTCCCGCCGAGAACTCATCGACCTCGAAAGACATACTCTCGAGCCGTTCCCTGAGGATCGCGCGCGTCTTTCGGCTGTCGGCGACTACGTAGATGCGGCTGTTAAACGGCGCCGAGGCGTTAACCCGCTGCGTGGCGTCTGCGCCCGAGGGCGCGAGGCGCACGGTAAACCAGAAGGTGCTTCCCTCGCCGGGCGTGCTTTCGACGCCGACGGCCCCGCCCATGAGGAGCGCGAGGCGCTTGCAGATCGCGAGGCCCAATCCCGTTCCGCCGTACTTTCGGGTCGTCGAGGCGTCTGCCTGCTGAAAGGACTGGAAGAGCTTGGCGATCTCGTCCTTCTTCATCCCGATGCCCGTATCGGCGACCTCGAAGCGAAGCGTGACGTCGTCGTTGTCCCGCGCGGCGAGCTCGGCCGCGAAGGAGACGCTTCCGCGCTCGGTGAACTTGATCGCGTTCATCCCGTAGTTCAAAAGGATTTGCCCGATCCTGAGCTCGTCCCCGACGAGCAGTTCCGGCGTGCCGGGCGCGATCCGGTAGTTGAGGGCGAGCCCCTTGTCCGCGGCCTTATCCCTGAGGAGGCCGTCGACGTCGTTGAAAACCTTCTCGACCGAGAACTCGCGGCTCTCGATGGTCATCCTTCCCGCCTCAATCTTTGAGAGGTCGAGGATGTCATTGAGGAGCCCGAGCAGGTGCTTCCCCGAGGAGTCGATTTTGCAGAGATAGTCGCGAAGCCGCGGGGGCGGGTCGTTCCGGAGCGCGAGGTAGGTCATGCCGAGGATCGCGTTCATCGGCGTTCGGATCTCGTGGCTCATGTTCGCGAGGAACGTGCTTTTCGAGCGGCTCGCGGCCTCCGCTTCCGTCTTGGCTTTTCTGAGCGCCTCGGCTGCCTTGCGCTCTTCCGTTATGTCCTCGAGCACGACGATCTTCTCGCAGAGCGGGTTGGTCGGGTCGATCTGCTTCACGTAGATCCTCGCCCAGAAGCGCGAGCCGTCCGCGCGCTCGATGCGCCGCTCGATGTACGGCATCTCGCTGAACACGAGCTGAGCCCTGACGTCGTCGATCATGTTGAAGAACTCGTCGCCCGTGTCGTGCCAGTGGCCGGTCGGTCGGGACTCGTCCCCGTTCGCCGCGTAGCCGAAGAGCTCCTCGAGCCGCCGGTTGCAGCGGATGATCGCCCGCTCGCGGATGAGCGCGATCCCGGTGACGACGGAGTTGAAGATGGCGTCGAGCTCTCGGTTCCTGGCCTCTAGCTCCGCGGTTCGGCTCGCGACCTCGTCCTGAAGGCCCGTGCCATAGATGCTTAGGGCGGAGACGTTCTGGATCATGGAGAGCCTAAGGTACTCGATCTCGTCGATGGCGAAGGGCTTGTCCATCGGCGCGTTCTTCTCCGAGAAGGTATGCATCTTGAGTACCGGCTCGATGACCATCTTGTTCGTGAAGACGAAGATAAGGGCGTAGACGAGCCCGAAAAGGGCTGCTACCGGCAGTATCAGCGCGATGACGTGGTCGAGCGGCATGGAGAGGAAGCGCTTGCGCGCGGGCTCTATCACGAGGTAGTGGGTCGGCCCTCCGGGACCGGTGTCGTCCGCGACGGGAACGTACAAGGATTCGGCCGAAAGTATTTTCCTCGCGGGAGCGCCTTTCAGCTCGATTCCCTTTCGGTCGTAGGTTTTGCCTTTTCTCCCGCCATCAGAGGAGACGAGAACCTTTCCGACGCGGTCCGTCACGAGAATGGCGCTGATGCAATCGGTGTTGGCGAGGGTGCTGTTGATCTCGCCGATGAATGCGGGAACCCGGTTCGCGCGGATATAGTCCGAGAGCCGGTAGTCGAGGCTCGCGATTTGCGTTCGCATCTCGGCGATCCGCTCGTCGTCGCGAAAGTGGCTCGTCATTCCCTGATAATGCGCGATCCCCACGACGAAGCTTGACGCGAGTATCGCTAGCATGGCGTTTCGGGCGGTAGCGTATTTCATCCTCGCGGGCTTATCCTATGCGGTGTCGTTGTAGCGCTCGGCGATTGACTGGAACTCGCCAAGGCACTCGGTGAACGCATCGATGATGTAGGGATCGAATTGCGTCTCGCGGTTCTCGACGACGATCTTCACCGCGTTTTCGTGATTCATCGGCTCCTTGTAGACCCGCCGTGAAATGAGCGAGTCGTAGACGTCGGCGACCGCCATGAGCCGCGCGGAAAGCGGTATCTCCTCGCCGGCGAGCTGCGCGGGATACCCGGTGCCGTCCCACCGCTCGTGGTGCGACAGGGCGATCTCCTTGGCGACGCGGAGGAAGTCGACCTGATAGCCGAGCGAGTGCTCCGCGTTCTCGATGGCCATGCGGCCGAGGATCGTGTGGGTTTTCATGATCTCGAACTCCTCCGGGGTGAGAGCGCTCGGCTTGAGGAGGATCGAGTCGGGTATTCCAACCTTCCCGATATCGTGAAGCGGGGCTGACTTGATGATCATCGAAAGATACGATTCGGTGAGCCGCGCGGCGAACCGGTCGCGCGCGGTGAGCTTGAGCGCCAGGCACTTGATGTATTCCTGGGTCCTCTTGAGGTGATTGCCCGTGTCGTTGTCGCGCGTCTCGGCGAGCGAGGCGAGGGCGAGGATCGTGACCTCCTGGACGGCGCGGATTTGGTGCGTCCTGCGGCCGACCTCCGCCTCGAGGTAGGAGTTCTTGTCGCGGAGGAAGTCCGCCGCCGCCTTGAGCTTGAGGTGGTTCCGCACGCGCGCCATCAGGATCGGCGGGCTTATCGGCTTCGTGATGTAGTCGACCGCGCCGACCTCGAGCCCCTGCTTTTCGTCCTTGAGATCCGAGAGCGCGGTGAGGAAGATCACCGGGATGTCGCTCGTC
>Ga0209098_1004527_pt1 | contig 10815 bp, 6 predicted proteins | sample AD_JPNHW1_MetaG_FD_184429 | JGI IMG/M metagenome (GOLD analysis project Ga0209098, IMG submission 184429) | Active sludge microbial communities of municipal wastewater-treating anaerobic digesters from Japan - AD_JPNHW1_MetaG (SPAdes) (version 2) | ecosystem: Engineered > Bioreactor > Anaerobic >... | reverse complement strand
ATTCTTAATCGCGGTATTCATCCCCATCGAAACAAAGTCCTCCTGGTCAGCAGCAGCCGGAATGCTCTGAATACTTGCAGGCGTTGAGAGGATTCGTTGTTCAACAATCTGCATGTCAGCAGTATACTGGCTCAGCATGAGCCCTGAAAACATTCCAGGGTTGGCGGTAAGGAAAGGTGGCAGCCCAACACTGAGTGCCGGGTTGTTGAGCCTGTTCATACGTCGTTCGCTAAGCACCGAAACCATTGTAACGGCAGCACCAACCATATCCATGGGCAGTGACACCGGTGAACCCTGGAAGTTGGCGCCCGATAATTGAAGATTTTCATCTGCAAAGAAGATAGGGTTATCACCAACTCCGTTCAGTTCGGTTTCAACCTGCTGGCGTGCCCATTTTACAGCGTCGTGTGCCGCACCGATTACCTGGGGAGTTGACCTCATGCTATAAGCGTCCTGCACTTTTACTTTTAACCGCTTTTCGAAAAGGTCGCCGCCTTTGGCAACTTTGCGAATGGCAGCAGCACTTCTTACTGCACCGGAGAATCCCCTCACTTCATGTATTTTATGGTTATAAGGCCCGAAATTGGCTTTGAGTGCTTCAAGGGTCATGGTGCAGGCAATCTCTGCTTGTTTAAGCCACCGGTCGGTGTCATAGAGCATAATAGCGCTCATGGCTGTGAGTACATTAGAACCATTGATGGCAGCAAGGCCGTCGCGGGCTTCCAGTCCGGGAACAGGGATGCCTGCTCTCCTGAAGGCTTCACGCCCCTCAAGCAGTTCACCTTTATAGTAAGCATGGCCTTCGCCCATCATGAGCAGGGCTATCTGCGACATTGGCGCCAGGTCACCGCTAGCGCCCACTGATCCTTTGCGGCAAACGAAAGGAGTCACTTCCCTGTTGAGCATTTCAACCAGCGTACTGGTGATTTCGATGCGGTTCCCTGAATTGCCGTGCGCGTGTACATTAATACGCCCGAGCATAGCTCCCCTCACCCATTCCAGGGGCATGGCTTCACCAATTCCTGCAGCATGATTGTAAACAAGGTATTTCTGGAAATCTTTCACCTGGTCGTCGTTAAGCACAACTTCAGAGAATTCACCAATCCCGGTATTGATCCCGTACATTATTTCATGTGCTTCTATTTTTCTTTCGAGCATTGCACGGCAGGCATTGATGCGTTTCACGGCATCAGGATGAAGCTCAACTTTCTGATTGTGGCGGGCAACATTCACCACATCTTCAATGGTGAGGCCGCTTCCTTTAATTACCAGTGTCATAAATTTGTTTGTTAGCCGGTGAACAGTTGTGGCAAATATCAAGAAAAATTACCTGTGAAGCCTGATCCTGCCAATTATTTTTTTCGGGTTAATCTGTATTCAGTCACTTGATCATTCCTATGTGAAATCGGGTTAGGAAACCGCCTCGAAACGGTAATTCCTTATAAATTCAAGCGATTTATCAATCAGCTCATACATCAGTGCATCTTCATGGATGAATGGGACAGACTTCCTGTAATCGCTGATGACTTTCTGAATATATGGAGACGTGTCGTTTATCCCCCTGAACTCCAGGGCCTGGCATGCAGTCATCATTTCGATGGCAAGAATTTTCTCCAGATTGTTGACCACCTTAACCGCTTTTGTAGCAGCGTTGGCACCCATGCTCACATGGTCCTCCTGCTCGTTACTCGAAGTGATTGAATCTACCGATGCAGGAGTGCATAGCTGTTTGTTTTGGCTAACCACCGAAGCCGCAGCATATTGCGGGATCATAAACCCTGAATTGAGGCCGGGATGAGCCACCAGGAACTCCGGCAATCCTCGCTGGCCCGAAATAAGCCTGTAAACGCGGCGTTCGGCAATGTTACCAAGTTCAGCAAGCGCAATAGCCGCAAAATCAAGAACAAAAGCCAGTGGTTCACCATGAAAATTTCCTCCTGAGAGGATTTTGTCCTCCTCAGGGAAAATGGTCGGGTTGTCGGTCACCGAGTTAATTTCGGTGAGAATAACATTTCCGGCATACTCTATGGTATCTTTTACTGCACCGTGCACCTGCGGGATACAGCGGAATGAATAAGGGTCCTGAACTGCTTTCCCTTCTTTGGTGATATGACGGCTACCCTCAAGAATTTTTCTGATGTTGTGCGCCGTTTCAGCCTGTCCTTTGTGAGGCCTTATTGCCTGTATTTCTTCTGCAAAAGGATCAATCCGGCCGTTGTAGGCTTCTATGGCAATGGCACCGATAACATCAGCTACAAACTGCAGTCTTCTTGCCTTCAGCATCACATAAACACCGTGCGCACTCATGAACTGTGTGCCGTTGAGCAGTGCGAGGCCTTCCTTTGATTGCAGCACAATGGGGGAGAAGCCAAGTTCCCGGTTTACTTCGGAAGCTGTTGTGAACTTGTTGTGATATCTCATTTCGCCCAATCCAAGCAAAGGAAGTACCAGGTGGGCCAGGGGCGCCAAATCGCCGGAGGCGCCTAAAGAACCCAATTCGCGCACTATGGGCAGTGCATTGTTGTTGTACAGATCGATGAGCCGCTGAACTGTTGCAACCTGCACTCCCGAGTTACCCCTGGCCAGCCCGAAAGCCTTAAGCACCAGCATGAGACGGACTATTTCGTCGCTCACGGGATCACCAAGGCCGCAGGCATGTGAAACCACAAGGTTGGTTTGCAACTGCGACAGATCCTGCGTGTTGATACTCCGGTTACACAATGAACCGAAACCTGTCGTAATTCCATATACAGGATCTGACTGGCCGGCTATTTTATTGTCGAGATAATCGCGGCAGTGACGTATCCTGGCTGCGGCTTGCTCGCTGAGCGTGACAGGTGAGTTGCCCGAAACTATGTTTTCGAGCTGATCAAATGTCAGAGGGTTTGAATCAATGATTAAACTCATGTTTTACTGGTTGATTTTCAAATAATTAAATACAGGTAAATTGACATCTTTCCCGCATAATTATGCAGGAATCTTCAGGGTTACGACCTAAAGTGCCGTCCTGTTAATTTGTATCTTGAATTTCAGATTCCAGTTAAACACTGTTCGAATAGTATTTGAATGAAGTTTAAATATTTAGTCCCAGCAGTTTAGCTACAATTTCGGCAGGCGAATATTTCTGCTGATCGCCTGTGACCATATTTTTTATTTGGTAAAGTCCGGATGAAAGTTCTTCGCTGCCGATGATCACGATGAAAGGGATTTTTTTCTGATCGGCATAGGCAAACTGTTTTTTCATTTTGGCAGGTTCAGGAAACATTTCCGAGGAAATCTGCGCTTTCTGAAGCCTGTGAAGGAACGACAACCCGGCCAATTCTGCTTCGCCGCCAAAATTTGCGATCATCACTTTGGTAGAATGTGCGGTTGATTCGGGGAAAAGAGACAACTCGTTCATTACGTCGTAAATGCGGTCGGCGCCGAACGAGATCCCTACACCCGATACATCCGGCATACCGAAAATCCCGGTAAGGTCATCGTAGCGTCCGCCGCCGCTGATGCTACCCATCTGCACATCACGGGCTTTTATTTCGATGATTGCTCCAGTATAATAATTGAGGCCTCTTGCCAGTGTGAGATCGAGCTGTACTTCGGCTGACAGTTTCAAAGCCTCCAGGTAGCTGAAAACGGTTCTCATCTCTTCAATGCCTCTTAAACCGGTTTCGGAATGCTCAAGGATTACTGAAAGCTTTTCTAGTTTTTGCTGATTGTTGCCCTGGAGTTTAAGGATCGGCTGCATGTTGGTTACAGCCTCATCTGAGAGGCCTTTCTGACTGAGTTCGTCATTTACAGCGGCCAGACCGATTTTTTCAAGTTTATCAATGGCAACTGTTATGTCGGTGATTCTGCCGGCTTCCCCGATTACTTCGGCTATTCCTGCTAGTATTTTACGGTTGTTCAGCTTGATTATCACTGAGATGCCAAGCCTTTGAAAAATATCTTCGGCTATACGGGCCATCTCTGCTTCATAAATCAGTGAGTTGCTGCCGACAACATCCACATCGCACTGGTAGAATTCGCGGTAACGGCCTTTCTGAGGACGGTCAGCCCGCCACACTGGCTGGATCTGGTAGCGCTTGAACGGGAAAACAATTTCATTGCGATGCTGAACAACAAACCTGGCAAAAGGTACGGTAAGATCGTAACGCAGGCCTTTTTCACTGACATGCTTCAGTAGTTTATTTGAATCTCTCGCTATAAGCGACTTTTCGTCGGTACCGGCAAGAAAATCTCCTGAATTGAGAACTTTAAACAGCAGTTTGTCACCTTCTTCACCATATTTTCCCATGAGCGTGGTAAGGTTTTCCATTGCCGGGGTTTCGATAGGCTGGTACCCGTAAAGCATGAAAACGCTGCGGATCGTATCGAAGATGTAATTACGGCGGGCCATTTCAACAGGGGTGAAATCACGGGTGCCTTTGGGTATCGATGGAGCGGACATGATGAAGTTTGAAGTCTGAAGTTTAATGTTTCATGTTGAGGTAGAACTGAATTGCAGGATTAAATCCCTAACTTTCAATTAAGTAATGATATGACTATATTCCCGAATCATGGTTGAACTTAAACAATACGATTAACCATTAACCATTAACTATTCACTATTAACTATCCTCAAGCACAATCCCCAGCCGGTCGAATACCGATTGAAGGAATGACTTGCTGTCAGCGGTACTTTCCTGCGGTGCCCATGGCGCCGAGGAGCCTTCGGTATGAGGAACAAACGGGCCTTCTTTGATTTCGTAAACTACCGAACCGCTTTCGAGCGAGGTGAGCATGTGAAAGGTGTTTTCTTCGAATTCCACCCCCAAAGTTCCTGAATTTCTGTTTAATACAGCATGGTCACGGATACTTCCGTCGTCGTTGAAAGTAACAGCGAGCACAGTGCCTCTAAGCAGAATAAAAGCTTCTTCTTTGGTAGTGTGTTTATGCGGACGGATGTAAGTCCAGGGTTCCAGTGCGTTGAGCAGGCGCTGAACAGGGTCGCTGAGTTCAGGGTGGAAGTTATAATTCATTCGATGACGCGGTGATTCCTTTGCCTTTACAATGACCTCATCAAGCAGTGTATCAGTGATCTTTATCATTCGGTTATTGGTTATGTTCAATTGATCATGCGGTGAGCTTTTTGTAGCGTATTCTTTTCGGGCCTTCGTCACCAAGGCGTTTACGACGGTTTTCTTCATATTCGGTGTACCCGCCTTCAAAATAATAAACCTGTGAGTTGCCTTCAAACGCAAGGATATGTGTTGCTACCCTGTCGAGGAACCAGCGGTCGTGCGAAATAATGACGGCACACCCGGCAAAATCTTCAAGTCCTTCTTCCAGTGCACGCAGGGTATTCACATCAATGTCGTTGGTAGGCTCATCGAGAAGCAGCACATTGGCTTCCGATTTGAGTGTGAGCGCCAGGTGCAGGCGGTTACGTTCACCTCCCGACAGCACGGCAGTTTTCTTCCCCTGGTCGGCGCCGCCGAAATTGAAGCGCGATACATAGGCACGGCTGTTGATAAGCCTTCCGCCCATCTGTAGCTGCTCATTTCCTTCGCTGATCACTTCCCAAACGCTCTTTTCGGGGTCAATGTCAGTATGTGCCTGGTCAATATAGCCGACCTTCACGGTTTCACCCACCTTGAATTCTCCTTTGTCGGGTTTCTCCAGTCCCATGATAAGGCGGAAGAGGGTGGTTTTACCGGCACCATTGGGGCCAATAACTCCAACAATGCCACCCGGAGGAAGGGCAAAGTTAAGGTCCTCGAACAGGATTTTATCGCCAAATGCTTTTGAAACACCCTGGGCTTCAATTACATTGCTTCCGAGCCGGGGGCCATTAGGGATGAATATCTCAAGTCTTTCTTCTTTTTGTTTCACATCTTCATCAAGCATCTTTTCGTAGGCATTCAAACGGGCTTTACCCTTGGCATGACGCGCTTTGGGAGCCATACGCACCCATTCCAGCTCATGTTCAAGCGTTTTGCGGCGCTTGCTCTCGGTTTTCTCCTCCATTTCGAGGCGTTTGGTTTTTTGCTCCAGCCACGATGAGTAGTTGCCTTTCCATGGAATACCTTCTCCGCGGTCAAGTTCCAGAATCCAGCCTGCAACATTATCAAGGAAATAGCGGTCGTGGGTTACGGCAATTACGGTGCCTTTGTATTGTTTCAGGTGAACTTCGAGCCATTCCACACTTTCGGCATCCAGGTGGTTGGTAGGCTCGTCGAGCAGGAGAATGTCAGGTGCCTGCAACAGCAAGCGGCAGAGGGCCACACGGCGGCGCTCGCCACCTGAGCATACGCTGATAAGCGTGTCAGCTTCAGGGCAACGGAGAGCATCCATGGCCCGTTCAAGCTTGGTATCAAGTTCCCAGGCGTCATGATGGTCGAGCAATTCGGTGAGATGGCCCTGCCGCTCGATGAGCTTATTCATCTCGTCATCCGACATTGGCTCCATGAATTTGTTGTTCACTTCTTCATATTCCTTAAGCAAATCCACAACTTCCTGCACACCTTCCTCCACAATCTGCCTGACAGTTTTGGTCTCATCAAGCTTTGGTTCCTGTTCCAGCAAACCGACAGAATATCCGGGTGAAAACACAACTTCTCCAAGAAATGATTTGTCGACACCGGCAATTATATTGAGCAGGCTTGATTTACCGGAACCATTCAGGCCGATGATGCCTATTTTGGCGCCATAGAAAAATGACAGGTATATATCCTTGAGAACCTGCTTGTTGGGAGGGAAAATCTTCCCAACGCCTACCATTGAAAATATGATCTTTTTATCGTCGCTCATTTGTGGATTCTAAAGTGTTTTATTGTTGGATGTAATCAATCTCAGAAATGTCCTGCCAGTATTATTGTTTTTGCTTGCCGGTAATTATTTTTTCAATGACCATTGTTGAGTTTTCCCAGTCATAGGTTTTGTCAACATAGGTTTTTCCGGCTTCTGAAATACCAAGGGCAAATTCCTGGTCGGTCAGCAGCCTGATGATATGATTGGCAAACTCTTCGGGGCTTCTACCAACCAGTATTTCGCGGTTTTCGGCTGCTCCCAGAGCCTGGTTGGCCAGTACCGATGTAATACATGGCAATCCCATCGACATAGCTTCCAACAGTTTGTTTTGCAAACCTGTACCTATGCGCATAGGTGCGATGAAGATTTTTGAGGCCGCATAACTCTCCCTGATATCTTCAACCCATCCGGTGACTCTGATCCTTTCGTTTGCCAGGGCCTGCACACGCTGGTGTGGAGTTGCACCGGCAAGCATCACGGTAACTCCCGGAATTTTATTTCTGACAATAGGGATGATTTCGCTTACCAGATATTCAGCAGCATTCACGTTTGGCGGATAACCCATATTTCCGGTGAAAACAACGTCAAATGTCTTTTCTCTGACAACCGGTTTAAAATAGCCGTGATCAACCCCGTTTGGTACTACAATAATCTGGCGGTTAGCGGGATGCGGGATTAGGTCACGGTCAGGAGCCGAAATAATGGTTTTGTTGTCGAAATCATTGAAGACAGCATGTTCATACCTCAGCAGCCTTCTGTATTCAAGCAGGAACAGAGGCTTGAGCCACCACGGGGATGTTTCGGCCCGGCGTTTCATCCCGGTTGAGAATACATCCTGGTAATCAAGAGTTTTAGGTATTTTAGCATGGCGTACATACTCCGAAACACGCAGTAACTGGCAGAAAATATGCTGAGGCTTGTATTCGGCAATAAGACGGTCAATCTTCTTTTGGCCGCGGTAATTGTAAAAGTAGCCTACCTGCAGCGGTTTGCCGGTAAAAAATGCTCTGACCAGGTTTAGGATGATCTGGATGTAACCGAATTGTATAACATGCACCTGGCTGCAAAATTCTTTGATTTTTGCGACTGACCTCTCATCGGCACGGCCCCTGTTCAGTGCCACCAGGATAATTTCATGCTTTTTTGAAAGATATTGCAGATGGTGGTACGCACGCAGCTTATCCCCTTTTTCGATAGGATAAGGAACACGTGATAACAGAAATAATATCCTCATTATTAGCAGGTTTCGATGCTGGCTTGGTTGCTGCACTCAATAATTGCAAAGGTACGAAACGGTTTTGAAATGAAAAAAGAAACAGATGCTAACGATGGGAGTGATCGTTTAAAAGAATAATGTAATGAAAAGAGGTTGATTAAAATATATTGTCAGTATCTGTCAATTGTCTTTTCTCTTAAGGCCGGATTGTAACAATTTCTGGTAAAATTCGGTCAGATGGCTCATCAGCAGGGCATTGTCGTGCTGATCCAGTACAAGTTTGCGGGCATTGTCACCGATCTTCTGTCGTAACCCGTTTTCCTGAACCTTTCTGATCATTTCAATAAAATCATCTGCCGTGTTGGCAATGAGAATATCTTCTCCCTGGGTGACCCGTATGCCTTCAGCACCTATTTCGGTTGAAATCACTGCCCTGCCGGCGGCCATTGCTTCAATGATCTTGATACGTATTCCGCTGCCCGAAAATAATGGAACCACCATAACGGCATGTTTATTCATAAATTCAAGTGCGTCAGGCACTTCACCGACAATTTCCACATTCCTCGAGTTCAGGTTCCTGAGCCAGTCGGGCATCTCGCGCCCGGCGAGGTAGAACTTCAGCGACGGCATTTCCTGGGTAATCAATGGCCACACTTTGGACAGAAACCATAGAATACCTTCCTCATTCGGGTACCAGTTCATGGAACCAATATGAAAAAGGTCGGTTTCGGCAGGCTGGCTTACAGAGGTCTTGTATTTGTCAAGTTCAATCCCGAATGGTATCGAAATCACAGGCGTATTGCCTGAGTGTTTTTTTAAAAATGCAGCATCCGTCGGAGTGATGGCAACAATACCGTCCAGTTTCTGAAGCATTTCCAGTTCGTAGTTTTTCAGGGTAAGAAAGAGATGCTTAAGGTAATATCGCTTGACGGGGTTGCGGGTATTGATCGCAATCCTTTGCCAGATAAGATGTTCGATATTGTGTGAACGGAGGACGAACCGTGCTTTGCTGTATTTCCTGATAATATCGTTGTAAACCGTCATGTAAAGCATTTCGGCCTGGATAATATCAAATTCACTGGTGGTAAGAACTTCGATAAGTTTCTTTTCAAATGCAGCTGTGCGGAAGCGTGTAACATGATACGATTGCCCTGAAAGGAAATTAATAAGGGCATCTTTGACCTTGATCCTGAGGTCGATATCAACGAATTCGATGCCGGTTTGTTTTTGAAATGCTTCAGGTACTGATGCCGGGTTAACCCGGTATTTGCTTGTATTTGCCGCGATCACCTTCACGGTATGCCCGGCCTTTATCAAACCGGTAATCATGGCATACATGGCAATAGGACCTCCCTCGGCAGGCGGCCAGGGTGATTTATTGCAGAGCAGCAGTATTTTCATTATAAATAGAAAACCGGAGGTTAGTTAAATAAGTCGCAAAGCCAGTATCTCAAAGATAATAATTAAATCCGGCTATTCGCCGGTTTCTTCATTATTATTCGTTCTCTTCTTTTTAAAGAATCCCAACATATTGGTAATAAATCGTTTGTAACTGTCGGATTCCATCAGCGGAGAATCATTAGCAGCCTTGTAACTAAGCCAGATACCTATCGGCAGAAAAATGATAGTGGATATCCACATGCCTTTCCAGGCCGACATTACACCGCTTTTCACCGCTTTTTCCCCTGTAAACGAAATTACATGGTACACAACAAAGAGCAGTACCGAAACTACCAAAGGCAAACCCAGGCCTCCCTTACGGATAATTGCTCCCAAAGGTGCCCCTATCAGGAATAAAGCCAGGCAGGCAATTGAAAGCGTAAATTTGCGGTGCCACTCAATATCGTATCTTGCCTTAAGGGTAGCCTTATCCCTGATTGCCTGTTTATTAAACTCAAACGATTGCTTTACGTTGCGTGCAATACCAAGCGCTGCTCCTACAATCATGCTTTTGTCGCGGTTGTTTTTACCGGCCAGGAGATCACCCGATTTGGGTGGGAGCAGCGCTTTGCTATTACTATCCAGAAGCTGCGATGTGCGCAGGTATTCATAATAATTAAGCAACGCTATTCTGAAATCCTTGCGGCGTGCGAGCAGGTCACCACTGATGGAATCACTGGCATCAGACAGTTGTTTATTGCTGAGCATCAGGAAGTTGTTCCTGAAAAATTCCTCATTGGTTCTTGATAGCCTGAATTGTGTGAGGTCGAATTTTATTACCTGTTCGCTGAAGAGTGTCCGTTGGAACGGTTTTTTTATTTCGCTGTCGCGGCCCTGCATCTCTTCATAATTCCACCCGTTGAATAATGTGATAATCAGGTAATCGCCGTTGGCGTTCTGCTCCATGCGACCCGAATCAGCTATGGTAAATTTGTTGTTCCCCATGAAATCGGTGTGGTCATAAATCACCACATCATAAATACCAACACCGTCAGGCGCTTTTTTTCCGATCTTCATCACATAACCTTCGATGCCCGAATAGAATATTCCCTCACGGATATTCAGTGCAAGTTTTTTCTGCCTGACGTCGTATAGTGTCGTCCTGAATTTCAGATTGGCGTATGGGAAAACAGTATTTGAGTAGAAAAATGCTCCAGCAGTCAGAACGACCGACAGGAAAATGAGCGGCATCATAACCTTGCGCAGTGAAATACCGGCGGCTTTGATGGCAACGAGTTCATAACGTTCGCCAAGGTTCCCGAAAGTCATAAGAGAAGCCAGCAGGATACTCAACGGCAAAGCCATTGGTACAAAAGTGAACGAAGCATAATAAAGAAGTTTGGCGATGATGGGCCACTCAAGACCTTTGCCTA
>Ga0209098_1004526_pt1 | contig 10815 bp, 8 predicted proteins | sample AD_JPNHW1_MetaG_FD_184429 | JGI IMG/M metagenome (GOLD analysis project Ga0209098, IMG submission 184429) | Active sludge microbial communities of municipal wastewater-treating anaerobic digesters from Japan - AD_JPNHW1_MetaG (SPAdes) (version 2) | ecosystem: Engineered > Bioreactor > Anaerobic >... | reverse complement strand
TTGAAAGGAAGGAGCGGAGATGATATATTTTTCATTGAAAACCCTTTGGGTGATTTAGTTGCGGTCGGGATACCATTACTAAAACACATTCCAGAGGGTTTTTCAATACCCCATATCTATTTCAGGGAACTTAAGAAAGGTTTAACTTTTTTAAAATTTGTTTTGTTGAACAGTCTGCTTTTTGCGCTTATAATGACGCCTATGGCAGATGCAAAAAGCTTGTTCAGAATACTAAAACTGACTTTTGATGAGAACGCCTCCGACCTGCACCTTAAAGTTGGCAAAGCCGCTGCGATAAGGGTTGACGGTCATATTCGCCACCTCGAAGATTACAAATTCAACAAGCACGATTTTGAAAAAATCATCGAGGTGCTGCTTACTCCCGACCAGCAAGACCAATTCCACAAAAACCACGAGATAGATTTTGCCTATTCCCTTGAAGGTGTGTGCCGGTTCAGGGTTAATCTCTACCTCGATCTCAACGGGGCGGGTGCCGTTTTCAGGGTTATTCCCTACCGGGTCATGGATTTTGACGAAATCCGTCTGCCGGTCGCGGCCCGCCGGCTTATAGAACAACCCAACGGTCTGATTCTGATTACCGGGCCAACCGGGGCCGGCAAGACATCGACCATGGCAAGTTATCTCAGTTACGTTAACCGTATGGCCCGCCGTCATGTAGTTACGATTGAAGACCCGATCGAATACCAGTTTGAAGACGGCAGCAGCTTTTTTAACCAACGTCAGGTCGGTATAGACTGCCTGAGTTTTTATGATGGTCTGCTGACGGTTCTGCGCCAAGACCCAGACATTATCGTGGTCGGTGAAATGCGCGAACCAGAGACCATTTCATTGACGCTCAACGCTGCCGAAACCGGAAAGCTCGTGATCGCCACTTTGCACACCAGTTCGGCGGTGAGCACTGCCGAGCGCATTGTCAACGTTTTTCCTGAATCCCGCCATCATCAGATATTTTTGCAGCTGTCGATGGTATTGCGCGGTGTCGTTTCGCAGACATTACTCCCAAAGATCGATGGTGGGCGGGTCGCCGCCTTTGAAATTCTGCTGAACACTTCAGCGGTGCGCTCGCTGATCGCTGACGGCAAAATTCACATGTTGCCGTCGTATCTTGAAACCGGCGGTGAATTCGGGATGACGACCATGGAAATGTCTCTGGCACAGCTGGTTAAAGACCGGGTTGTCAGAAAAGAAGATGCTTATGCGGTGGCGCCGAATCCGGCGGCTTTGCGTAAGATTCTCAACGAACCACCAGTATGACAGGTAGCCAGATGCTGAGAATTCATCGTTTTTTTGAAATTGCCATTGAACGCCAGGCCTCTGATCTTCATCTCAAGGCCGGGTCGCCGCCGATCATAAGGGTTGGCGGCCGTCTGATTCCGTTGCCCGATGAGCCGCTCGCCTACCAGGAAATGCCGAACCTTTTTCTGCCGCTGATGGATGTTAAGGCCCAGGGCGACCTGCGCACCCAGCATGAGTCAAATTTCATGGTTCGCTATAAAAACCGCTGGCGGGTGCGTGCCTGCATTTTCAGTCAGCGTGGCTGTCTGTCGGGGGCTTTTCGTTTTATTCCCCTGGCGAGCCCATCTATTGATTCCCTGGGCCTGCCGACCATGCTCAAAGATATCGCAGCCCGGCCCCGCGGGTTGTTTCTGGTTACCGGGCCGGCCAACTCTGGCAAAACTCACACCCTCGCGGCGATTGTCAACGAGATCAACCGCATCTCAGCCCGCCATGTCATCACCATTGAAGATCCCATCGAATTTGTCTACCGCGAGCGCAAATCGATTTTTACTCAGCGCGAAATCGGTGTTACTGCGAATGATTACCACAGTGCCCTTATGAATGCCCTGCGTGAAGACCCTGATGTCATTCTGGTCGGCGAAATGCGCGATGTCGATACCATCGAAATGGTGCTGACTGCCGCCGAAACGGGGCATCTGGTTCTATCGACTCTGCATACGGTCGGTGCCGTTCAAACTATCGACCGTATCATCAATATGTTTCCAGGTCATCGTCACGAAGAAATTCGCACCCAGGTTTCGATGTCGCTGATTGGCATCATCTCACAAATTCTTCTGCCCAGCCTCCATAAAAAAGAGCGGGTCATGGCTTATGAATTGATGATCATGAACTCGGCAATGCGCAACATGATCCGCGAAAAGAAAACCAATCAGCTGAAATCAGCACTGATGCTGGCCCGCAAAGAGGGCTGCAAAACCCTCAAGGATTCTTTGAACGAGATGCTCAAAGACGAGCGTGTTGATGGCAAACTGGTTTCGACGATCATGAAGGAGATTGTAGAATGAGTCAGCAGAATGAAATCGAATCCTTCAGATTTGTCAAGGCCGCCCGCCGGCTGTTAAAGCCTGCCACCAGCCGTCTTGAGGGCATGGTATATGAAGAATTTTCTGATGAACTCAAGTTTGAAGCACTTCTCAGCCTTGGCAAAATCGGCGATCATGATTCACTTCAGACTTTAAGCCGGGCCTTTAACGATTACCCTGATTATATTGAGCCGGTTACGGCCCTGGGCCTCTTCAAGAGCAGTACCCCGGTGACCAGCCTGGTTGAACGCCTCCAGGATCCCGATTCGCTTTTTAAAGAAGAAATCGTCAGGGTGCTCGGCGAAATCGGCGACCCGATGGCTACCAGGCCGCTGATGGAGTTGCTGCACGACGAAGACCGTATGGTTCGCTATTATTCGGCCCGTGCCCTTCATAAAATGGGCGGGCGTGATGTGGTTCAGGCTCTTTGCAGCCTGCTCAACGACCCCGATGAATGGATCGTCATAAACGTTCTCGAAATCCTTTCGGGCATGCGCGACCCCGAGGCTATCCCGGCCCTGGTCGGGCAGTTTGAAATTGCCCGCGATTCGCGTCTGAAGGCGATCATCATCTCATCGCTGGCCACTTTTGCCGAAGGAAAGCTTCTCAAGACCTTCGAGAGTGGTCTGAATTCATTTGACCCGCGCATTCAGGCAAATTCGGTAGAAGCAGTTTCGCTGCTGAAGATACCTGCCCTTGAAATGAAGCGCAAACTTAAAAAATTCTATGGCCACCCGAATAATCGGGTGCGGGCCAATCTTTGTATTGCCCTGGCCAACGCTGATGCTGAGGCTGTTACCGAAGAGCTTTCGGCCATGCTGCAGAGCCGCGATGCGCCAACCCGCCGCTCGGCCGCTTATGTTCTAGCTCGAATAAACAACCCCAAACGCGAAGAATACGTTCATAAACTTCTGGCTGACGAAAATTTCGGGGTCAGAAAAATGGCGCTCAAAGCCGCTCTTGAACTCGGCGATCTGGTCGGGGTTCGAGAAATTCAGCCGTTGCTCGCCGACGAAAATCAGTGGGTGCGCCGCGAGGCCGTAGAATGCGCAACCCGCGTTGAAGATTTTCCAGATGACGCTATTCTCGGGCTTTTTAAAAAAGAAGATAGCCCGCCAGTCGTTGAAATGCTGCTGAAATATATCGTCAGCCGCAGGCTGGTTGCCGCTATTCCGCAGATTTTTGAAAGAATACGCAAAGAGCCTGAAGAAGAAATGCCCTGGCTGATAGCAGCTCTCGGGCATCTTGGCGCCCGCGAAGAGCTTGGAAAGGTTAAAAAGTGTCTTGGGGCAGTGCGGGCGAATGTCTATTCTGAATATTACCAGGCTTTGCTGCTGAATGGCGAATTGCAGGTCTTTGATGAACTCGCTGCCGGTCTGAAAGACAAAAAGCGTGAGAATGAATTGCTGGTCTGGGTTAGAATTGCCGGGGTTCTGGGTGGCTTTCTGCAAAAGCCCGAAGAGTTTTCACGGGTGCTTCTTGGTGCGCTTGCCGATGAAGTGAAGCGCGACATGGAAGGAGTAACGGTTTTTGCCGATTCAGAGAACGAAAACACCATCGATAATCAGATGCGTGCCGGAATCGGCTTCATTGACAACCGTGATTACAACCGTGCCCGTGAAGTATTCGAAAAAATATTTAAGACCCGTCCAAAAGATTTCGATGCGGGGTTTTATCTGGCCAGCGCCCTCTACAACCTCGGCGAAGTGGCACGTGCCCAGGAAATCCTCGAAAAAATCATTCAGTTGAATCAGGGGCATGTCGAAGCTGGCATTCTGCTTGGGCAGATTTATTTCAGGCGCAAAGAATGGCAAAAACTGGCAGCTTGCTACGACAGGCTCAAAAAACATCTGAAAACTGACGACAAAAAGAACGTCATCAGGGTATATGGTGCTCTCGGGCTTGCCTACTTCAACCAGAAGAAATACGCCGAGGCAATCGAGGCGCTGAATCTTGGTCTGCAGGCTAACCCTCGCGATCTGTCGTCGTCGTATCATCTGGCGCTCTGCTATTATTCGGTTGGTGAGACCGAAAAGGCCAGGCTGATTCTCGAAACTCTCCGCAAAACCCTTCCGGCAGACAGTCAGGTGCTAAAAAACGTTATCGAACTGCTGCAGCGTATTTAATAAATAGAGGTTCAAAATGTCAGAATTATTAAAAGTTTGTCAGCTGGTTAAGGTTAAAGGTGCTTCAGATCTGCATCTTTACCCCGACCAACCAGTTTTTTACCGCCTGCATGGCCAGATCGAAAAACTCGATTCGATTCAGCTCAACGAAGATCAGATTAAAAAAATAATTCTTGAAACCAGTACCCCAAAAGCCCGCGAAATTCTCGGCAAACAACGCCAGGTCACCTATGCCGAAAATGTTGAAACTGTAGGGCGACTGCGCTTTTCCGTGTTTCTCGACAAGGGAAAATTCGCCATCGCCATCCGATTTCTAAACGAAAAATTCTTCGAACTCGATGAACTTGGCTTCGCTGAGGGAATTCGCCGGGTGATCTCGCAACCTTCCGGGCTGGTGCTGGTAGGCAGCCCATCGGGTGAGGGAAAAACCACCACCATAGCCGCCATGCTTAATTTTATCAACAAGCATTTTGAAAAAAGCATTTTTACCATCGAAAACCCGGTAGAATTCGTTTTTACCGACGAAAAAGCCGCCTTCATTCAGCGCAGTATCCCAGTCGATATCTCAAACTTTTATAACGGAATGTGCGAAGCATATCGCGTCGATCCTGATGTCGTGGTCTCAGACTCAATCAATTACTCTGACGCCATGGATCAAGCACTCACCCTCTGTGAATCGGGTTGCATGGTTATCGGTTCTACCGAAGGCGGCGATTGCCAGCAGATTCTCGATCGGTTGATCAACTGCCGCGAACCGGCCGGGCGCGAAGCACTGCGTGCCAGAATTGCCGCCCAGTTGAAAATGATCGTCAGTCAGCGGCTGATTCCGCGCGAAGATAAAACCGGTCGGGTGGCCATCTTTGATATCATGATCAATACCCCGCAGATGAAGGCTCTGGTTCGTAACAATAATATGAGCATGTTTCGTGCTCTGCAGGGTCAGGGTGAAATCGCCGGCATGAAAACCTTCGATTCCCAGCTGGCTCACCTGGTGAGAAAACGCATCATCAGCCAGAAAGTCGGTTCTGAATACGCGATCGATAAATCGCGGATCAATAGTTAAAGGGGCCTGCAGTATGGATATCCGCAAAATGATCGAAAAAGTTAAAACCGCCGGCGGCACCGAACTGCACCTGAAAGTCGGTGCCAGACCCTTGATGCGTCGCAACAAGTTTCTGCGGCACATGGACATGCCTGTGCTGCACGAAGACGACATGACCACCATGATCAAAGATCTTCTCAACGAAGATGATCGCCAGAAATTCGCCCGACTCAGCTCGTATGAAGCCAATTTTTTCGGGCGACCACCCTGCAATTTCCGCCTGACTCTTTTTCACTCGCAGCAAAAACCCGTCGCCCTGATCAAAATTATCAGCAGCAAAATACCAACCCTCGAAGAAATCAGGTTCCCTGATGCTCTCACCCCGATTATCGATGCCCGCAAAGGCATGTTTATCATCGCAGGCCCCGCCAGATCTGGCATCTCAACCTCTCTGGCCGCCATGGTTGAGCGCATTAACCAGCTGCACCCCCGCCATGTGCTGATTATCGAAGATCCCATCGAGTTCAACTTCGAACCGAAACGCTGCCGCATTTCGCAGCGTCAGTTCCGCAAAGATATCAATCAAATCGAACAGGGCATCAATTTTGCCAAGCGCATGGATGTCGATGTGCTTGTTATCGGCGATCTGAAGCGCGAGATACCCTTCAGAAACATCATTGAATACGTGGCTGGCGGGCATTTCGTCATTCTCAGCATGCAGACCCTCGGCATCGTCAGCACTCTCGAAAAATTTATTTTTTCGTTTCCTGAACCTGACCGGGAATACGTCTGCCAGGTTCTCGCTGAAACCCTGCAAGGCATCTGTTCGCAGGCATTGATTGCCGACATGGGCGGCAAGCGGGTAGTGCCGGTTCATGAGACGCTCGTAGTTAACAGCACCGCCATGAGCATCATTCAAAAGGGTAAAGTTTCGCAGCTCGAACCAAATATCATGAGCGCTGGCCCTGGCAGCCAGCTCTTTGCCCAGGTAGTTCAAAAGCTCTATCTCAAGAATGACCTTGAACGCACCGCCGGCGATGACTTTCTCGATTTCTACAGGGGCACCAGGGGGTAAGATATGATTAATAACCGCGGCCGAAGAGGTTTTACGTTGGTCGAAATGAGCGTTGTCGTTGCCATTATCGGCGTTTTATACGCTACTGTGGTGCCGATCTATGGCAAAACGATTCTGCGTGCCCGTGAAACCGCTCTTAAAAACAGTCTGCATACTTTTCGCACCACCTTGAACAATTACTACAAAGATCACGAAAAATGGCCTGAAAACCTTGATGCACTGGTCAGAGATGGCTACATCCGAAATATCCCCCCTGATCCTTTTACTGAAAAGAGTGATACCTGGGTGGTGGTACCTTCTGAAGCCGGTCAGAATGATGTCTATGATATAAAGTCTGGCGCAGAAGGTCAAAGCCTCGATGGAATAAGTTATGCCGATTTCTGAACGGGCTGGGGTTTCGCTGCTGGTGTTGACTGTCAGCATTGTTCTTCTCGCAATCGGTCTGTCAGTGGTTATGCCCCGTGCCGACCTCGAAGTCAGAAGAAGCCGCGAAGATGACCTGCGCTTTAAACTTGGCGAGTTCAGAAGAGCAGTTAATAAATTTGAACGCTGCCATAACCGCCCGCCCGTCGACCTGCAAGAATTGTTATCTGATGCCGAAGGGCGAAGGTTTTTGCGCCGCCCTTACTCTGACCCAATGACCGGAACCTTTGACTGGCAATGCAGTATTGCGTCAGACGGAGCGCTTGTGGTGCATTCTGCGAGTGATCAACCCGGTATCAATGGCGTGCCCTACCGCGATTTTCGTTGATCAGGCTGCCGCACGTTTTTCGAGCAGGTTGCGTGCAAATTCAAGCCCCTGTATGTCAGTCTGCCCAAGCATTCGCGCTATTTCTTCGACCCGGTCGTTATTTTCGACCCGGCAGATGGCAACCAGCGTTTTTTCGTTTTTGACGGTTTTGCTCACCATAAAATGATGATTGCCTTCTTTGGCGATCTGATGCAGGTGGGTCACCAGGATTACCTGTTTGTTCAGGGCCAGACTGCGCAGACTCTCGGCTACTGCTTCGGCAGTTTTTCCGCCAATACCTGCGTCGATTTCGTCAAAAACCAGGGTCGGCAGCTCATCGCTGCTGGCCAGAACCTTTTTAATTGCCAGGGCAACCCGCGATAGCTCACCGCCAGAGGCGATTTTTCGCAAAGCCCCGCCCGGCGAACCCGGATTGAGAGAAACATTGAATTCAACGCTCTCAGCACCTGCCGCACCGGGGTTAACCAGTGCTGTCAGTTCTGCCTTGAAGACAGCCGCGTTGAAGCCCAGGCTGGCCATTTCACTGGAAACTTTTTTGTTGAGACTTTCGGTAAGCTTTTGCCGCTCGCGACTGACCTTGGTTGATAGTTCCTGAAACTGGCGGTCGATGGCCGCAAATTCTTTTTTAAGGCGGTCGCGAGTCTGGTCTGGCGCCAGCAGTTCTTCAAGTTCATTGCTGATTCTGTCTTTTATGGCAAAGAGGCCCGCAAAATCACTTGAATATTTGCGACAGGCTCTTGAGATGGCGGTCAGACGCTCTTGAACTTTTTGCAGTCGCTCGGGGTCAAGGTCGGTACTCTCGGCCATTGCTTCAAGATCTTTTTCGAGCGCCTTTAATTCGTAGTAGAGGTTGCTGCTGCGCTGAAAGAATTCTTCAAAGCGGTTGTCGAAACCTGCTATTTTTTTAAGCTGCTCAAGAGTGCGATAGCATTGCATAGTTGCCCCGGTCTGCTCATCGCTGCCTGTTAAAAGACCTGTGGCAGTCTGCAGACAGGTGATTATCTGCTCAGAGTTACTCAGTCTTTTCAGGTCTTCTTTCAGCTGATTTTCTTCTTCAGGGTCTGAGAGATTCAAGGCTGAAAGCTCTTGAATAGCATTCTGCAATTCGGCAATGCGGGTCGTCGATTGTTGCTGGCGATTCTCGAGATCGAGCATTTTTTCGGTGAGCTTCTGGCGTTCACGATGAACTTGCCGCAACTCTACCAGGTTTTTGTGGTGTTGTTGATTGCCGGTGCGGTCGAGTAACTGTTTCTGAACATCAGGAAGCAACAGGGTCTGGTGTTCGTTTTGCCCATGGATTTCCATGAGGTGGGGCCCGATCTGCTTTAAAAAGGCTGCGGTGGTCAGAATGCCGTTAACCAGCACCCGGCCAGTGCCTTCATCTTTAAAAGTGCGTGAGATTGAGAGGCTATGGGGATCTTCTTCATTTTTGAAACCAGCCTCGTCAAGCACGGCTGCCAGTGTTTCACGCCCGGTAATATCAAATTCAGCCTGGATTTTTGCGCTGCTTTGCCCGGAAAGAACCAGCCCGGTGCGGGCTTTTTTGCCTAACAGCAGCTTGACAGCTTCGAGCAGAACGCTTTTGCCGGCACCTGTTTCGCCAGTGATGACATTCAGGCCTGGCGAAAAAGCAAGCTCTGCTTTCTGCATGAACAAAAAATTTTCAAGGAATATTTCGCGGATCATGATTAAAAAATATTGCGATTGCGTGACAAGCCAGGGTCGTTTGGAGTCCAGAATACTTTTCTGATGCCGAGGGCTGTGTTGTCGGCTCTTATAGTCGATATTTCCTTGAGAGTGGCAAGAATATTGCTTTTTCTGGTTTCGGCTGGTGTGTTTTTGCGAACCAGAGCGCTGATCTGAGTCGGGTTGATTGGCCCCTCAAGCGGCAACAGGTTCTTCTGGGTGGCTGGTTCTCGTTTGGCTTCCGGTTCAGGCTCGGGAAGCGCTGCGACCACAACTGGTTTTTGCGGTGGTTCGGGCAGAACTTCGATGCCCGGGCCCGCATAGGCAAGTACTTCGAGTTTGGTTCCGGGGTAGTAGAAGGCGAGAATCTGCCGGGCGCTGTAACCTGAAAGTGCCATACCGATGGCGCCGTCCTGGCACATTCCAACCCGATGACCGTAATTTTTGCCGACGAGTTTGCGGGCGTTCCAGGGCAGGGGTTTGGGTTTAAGCTGGGGGTCTGGCTTCGGGTAGCGACCGGTTGGTTTGTTCTGACGGTAGCGATTGCCATAGGAACAAAAGGGATCTTCGCCCTGAGGCCCATCATAATGACCGACAAGATAGGGGATTTCACTGCCTGACCAGGCTGCTTTGCTGCTGATGAGATAACCGCCGCAGCTTGAATGGTAAACCGTATTAGCCGGAGCCTTGGCGAACGAAAGAATCTGCCCTTCGGTTTTTCTGACGGCCTTCGAAGACAACTGGGTCTCTCGAAGCAGACCGGTATAGACCTGGCAGTGAACGGTGTCGCAGACTTGATAGCGGTTGTCGCGGCCATGGCGATCAATGTGCCTCACCGCGTAGGTTCGGGCGGCAATTGTTTGGGCTTCCTGGGCAGCGTCAGGCGCTTTTACGGAAATTTCGCAGGGAACCACTGATTTGAGATAGTCTTCAATATCGACGAGGTTGACGCAGATGAGCCCGCCACGCTCGGGCGCTATCGCCAGGGTGCCACGGTAAGCATGACTTTTGCCATTGCCGCTTTTTATTTTAAGGTTGATCGGCACACGGCCAACTGTCGAAAAAAGGAGCTCGTTATCAGTAAAATAGAGAGTTTTGCGATCATCGATACTGAGACGGGTTTTGCCTTCTTTAAGCAGACTCAGCTGAACGCTGGTTGCTTTACCCGAATAAATCGCATGGTTGCGGGTGCCATCGAAAATTTCAATATAGCCGGTGCTTGGCTCAATAGTAAAATTCTGCGGACGACCCAGGGTAGTCAGCCCAATTTTTACGATGCGCGAGACATCAAGATAAGAGCCTTCACTGGCTGCAGAGCACAGAAAGAACGCAACAAGAAGAAAAAGCACTGGCTTGAAAAATAGTGTTTTTGAAGTCATGCATGGATTCTAAACTACATTGTTGCCAAGGTCAATACCCCGTGCATAGGCTATTGCTGAAAACCCTGAATTTTCCGGGAAAAACAACCTAAAAAACTTTTTTTGCCGAATACCCCAGCCCTTTAATAGCATCGACGACAACTTCAGGGTTTACCGCGTGCCCGCTGATATATGCCCGCTTTTCATTCAGCAGAACGGTTGCCGAACTGATACCACCAATTTCAAGAATCGCCCTTTGCACCGCCTCTGCACATTTATTGCAACTCATGCCTTCGACGATCAGAGTGAGGTCGGCAGAACTCGCCACCGAAGACTGGCAGGCCGAACAGCAGGCCGGGCCCTTGCGGCTGCGATACCAGGCATAAGCGATGATGGCAAGCATAAATATGGCACTGCCTGTTTCAAGACTGCTTA
>Ga0209098_1004525_pt1 | contig 10816 bp, 6 predicted proteins | sample AD_JPNHW1_MetaG_FD_184429 | JGI IMG/M metagenome (GOLD analysis project Ga0209098, IMG submission 184429) | Active sludge microbial communities of municipal wastewater-treating anaerobic digesters from Japan - AD_JPNHW1_MetaG (SPAdes) (version 2) | ecosystem: Engineered > Bioreactor > Anaerobic >... | reverse complement strand
GGTCCCCTTCAACTATGCGAAAACTTTCATCAATATGCGGAATAACTTCCTTGATGCCAACCTTATCATTAAGGCAAAAAATGGAGTTACGGTACAGGAACTGAGCGATGAGACCACTATGATCCTGAGAGCTGCAAGAAGGCTACAACCCGATGAGATAAACAATTTTTCAATTAATCAGGCCAGTCTGATCACACAGAGTTTCGACAGTGTGTTTGCAGGAATCAATATTGGAGGCTGGGTGATAGGAGGATTTGCAATACTCGTGGGTGGTTTCGGAATTGCAAATATCATGTTCGTTTCCGTGAGGGAAAGAACAAATATTATAGGTATTCAAAAAGCCCTGGGTGCAAAAAGATTTTTCATCCTTCAACAGTTCCTTGTTGAATCGGTTCTTCTTTCAATAATTGGCGGACTACTTGGGGTATTGATGGTATTCATTGCCACCTTAATCATCAATTATTTGTACGAAATAAATATTTACCTCACATGGGCAAATGTGTTTCTGGCAGTATTTATCTCAGGAATTATTGGCATAATAGCCGGTTATGCACCTGCTTATTCTGCAGCTAAGATGGATCCCGTCGAAGCCATGGGGTATTCATTCTGATACCACCCTGTTTGCATCGATCCAGTTAGTCAACTTAACAAACTGATCTACCGATAACTGTTCTGGACGTAATCCAAAATCATCGTAATCATCCTTCTTCAGATCAAAAGCCGACTTTACCGAATTTCTTAATGTCTTCCTCCGTTGATTAAAACAGGCTTTCACAACCCTGAAAAAGAGATCCTCGTCACAGTCGAGGTTTTTCACATCGTTCCTTATTAACCTGATTACCCCTGATTTTACTTTGGGAGGAGGAGAAAAAACATGCTCCGATACTGTAAAAAGATATTCCGCTTTATAGAAAGCCTGCAACAAAACGCTCAGAATTCCGTATGCCTTTGATCCTGGACAGGTACAGATTCTTTCTGCAACCTCTTTCTGCAACATTCCCGCTACCTCAACAACCTTTTCGCGATGATGCAAAACCTTAAAGAAAATCTGCGTTGAGATATTATAGGGAAAATTTCCGATTATGGCCATTTTACCCGTGAAAAGGGAATCAAGATCTATTGAAAGAAAATCGCCGGTGATAATGTTACCCAGTTCCGGAAAATGAGTCTGAAGATAAAGTACCGATTCATTATCTATCTCTATGACTTTAAAATCATCAAATTTTCTCTCCATGAGATAACCCGTAAGCATCCCCATCCCCGGACCAATCTCCAGCACTGAATTGTAACCTTCACCTGTAAGGGTTGAAGCAATTCGGGAGGCAATGTTTTTATCCTTAAGAAAGTGTTGCCCAAGGCTTTTCTTTGGTTGAACTCTGGTCATCTGTTTTGTTTTTTACCTCATCCCAAGTTATTTCTCCCTGACTTTAATTCCCGCCTCTTATCTCTTTTCCCTTCATAAAGGGATGATGAGGTGAAGTGAGACTAGAACTGAAGCAGCTCTCTCCCAAACTTTCTTCCTATCGGTAATTTTAAACCTTCCAGAAACATAATGAAACGCTTAAGAACATTATAATATAGTGTTACGAACATAACAATTGTCATGAGCCAGATAGCAAGAAGATTAAAGACCAGAGTTTCAATTCTCATATTTCCTATTTGTTTATAGGGAGCATAGAAATGAGCCCGTCCTGTTTTTGAGAGCGGATGCATGAAAACCGGATCAGCCTTTTGTATAAACCGACCTCCCGCATCATATATTTTATTAATACTCATCCTTTTAAGTAATATATTTACAAGGCTTTCATTGTAATTATCGTCTCTTATCTTAATAAAGTTCTTCTCCCCTGTTTCTGATTCAATTTTTTTGTATAACGTATCACGCCGGTATGTAATTACCCTGTTTTTAATCCTGAATGAACTCTTAAGACTATCAAGGTATTGCTTTGTTTCAATTGCAACAGATTCATTAAAATCATTATAATTCAGGTTATTAACCCATCCTGCCGGCATTATTCCTGATATACCTGAAAGATCATTTATATGGTAATTAAGCTTTTTGAAGTTTTCTTCAGAGCTTTCTCTGTAAACAGGATCTTTCCCGGCTGTCAGACATTCGTCAACAGCTGTTTCCAAAGCAGGAAGAAGGAATGCTGCATACCACTCGTTCTGGCTCAGTTCCATATCATATTCAAAAAATGGTCTTTCAAATTTGTTGCTTTTAAACTGTTCCACGCTTATTGCCTCATAGGCCCAGCGTGTTACCATAATATCTCCAATGACCGGTACATATATCTTTTTACTTAACGACTTGTGAAGTTCATCAAACTGTATCATAGCACCCCCTAAAAGCAACTGTGGTACAAGAATAAGGGGAATAAGAATATATATGCTGACAGCAGTCCTCATACCGGCTGATATATTCAGACCTACCAGATTGCCAAAACAGGCGGTTGAAAAAAGGATCAGCCATTGCTGTAAAAGCATCCCTTTTACTCCCAGGATAAGGTTAGCAACAATTACGAACGATAATGTCTGAATCGCCGATAAGGAAAACAAAAAGTTGAGTTTTGAAATAAGGTAGCTTAGCCTGCTTAAGTTCAAAAACTTTTCTCTTTCAAGGATTTTTCTGTCCCTGAAGATTTCTTCAGCGCTTACCGTCAACCCAAGAAACAGGGCCACAATAACTTCCATAAAAAGGAATACCGGATAATTCTTGTTTTCAGCAAAACTGTATACTCCGTTTTGGCTGTATTTTGAGATATATCCCAGTATGAATGCCAGAAGAGGGGCTTCAAGAAGATTAATTGCAATGTATTGGGTATCGGCAAACTTTCTTGTCAGGTTTCTTTTAACAAATGTTATTATCTGGTTAATCCTTCCGGGAACCCTGAAATTACTATCGGGGATTTCGGTCTTTTCGGGTTTGCCTTTAAGGGCAGGCATCATCTTCTTCCTGTACTTTTCGTACCATTCCTTTGGGCTCGACTGCCTCTCTTTCCCGGGATGACCCGAATTATCAATAACCTTAACCTCAACGATATGCAAAATACTGTCGGTTTCTACATTTCCGCAGTTCGGACATTCGCTTTCAGCAGCATTGGCCTGTGATGTTTCCGTCTTAAAATATACCAGGGCTTCTACGGGATTGCCATCGTAGATCATGTAACCACCTTTATCGAGCAGCCATAACCTGTCGAACATCTTAAAGACATCAGATGAAGGCTGATGAATGATTGTAAACACCAGTTTCCCTGCCAGGGCCTGGTTCCTCAGTAAAGTCATTACCTTTTCCGAGTCGAAAGAGGATAACCCTGATGTTGGTTCATCAACAAACAGGATCACCGGTTCCCTGAGCAGTTCAAGTCCGATATTAAGTCTTTTTCTCTGTCCACCGCTGACCTTCTTATTAAGCACATCGCCAACCTGCAGATCCTGTATCTCATAAAGATCAAGATCCGTGAGTACCCTTTCGACAGCCTTTTTTATCTGCTCCTCATCATAATCACCAAAACATAATCTTGCATTAAAATAGAGGTTCTGATAAACCGTAAGTTCCTCTATAAGCATATCGTCCTGAGGAACATAACCTATCAGGCCTTTCAGCTTGTCAACTTCGGTATGGATATCAAAACCGTTTATATAGATGTTCCCCGAAGTTGGTTTGATTTTTCCGTGAAGCAGATTAAATAATGTGGTTTTGCCAACACCGCTTCCTCCCATTATACCAATAAGGTTGCCCGACTCAACCTTGAAGTTCATCTTTTGAATCCCGTTTTCTGTATTCTTGAAGAGAAATTCTATATCATACCCTTCAAAGGTGATCTTGTCAGAAAAATTCCTTGAAACAAACTTCTTATATATCCGTGAGTAATAGATCGGTTCGATACCCTGACCCTTTATATTCACTCCGCGGTCAAGGAGATACGGCCTGCAGGCAATAATATCCCGTCCCTTAAAATAGAGTGTAAGTGATCCATCATAAGTAAAAAGAAGAGTACCTGTGCTCTCAATATGTAATACAACAAGCTGCCCTTTGAACCCTTTTATCCTGATATGCCGCCAGTTGCCATATTTCTTATAACTCTTTTCTCCTGACAATTCAGGCTGATCGCTTTCAATTATGAGAATACATTCCGGAGACACCTTGTCATATTCCCTGCCTATCATGAAAGCGATGGCGTTGTCATATTCTTTTTTAGGAATGCTGAATGTCCTTGCAACAATATCTATTATAGTCCTCTCCTGCTCAGAAATCATGCTGTCGTCATAGGCAAACTCTATCAGCTGAAGAAAAACTATCATTCTCTCCTCCAGGAATAATCCTTTCCTGATCTGTCTGCAGATATTAGTTATCTGAAATGAGATAAGAGAATCCTCATCGGCAAGTTCATTTTTATCAATACTTTTAAGCTCATTTGAATAAAACTCAAGATTATTCTCAAAGAGAGTCATATACTCTTCTTCAAGGTCCCGGTTCAGATACCTCCTCAGATAAGTTCGCAGAATCTTCTTACCTCTCAGTGAAATCCCGGCAGGATTTATTGTAGAGATGATTGCAAAAATGTGGATTAACGCAAGAAGTACAGATTCTCTCATAAAAGCATTTAATAAAAAAAGACCGCAAAGCGTTTGGCTTTGCGGCCCGGTATTTATGAACCAATTATTTTATTACCTGCGCTCTTACTTCTTCAATAACCTTGGTTATATCCTTAATATTCTGTTCTGTAAGGCTGGTCCCTATTCCCGAATAAACATTCTTGACAGGATCAAGCATCTTTACAAAATCACTTACACTCGGATCAGATGAATATGGGCGGGTTATTTCGAGGAAAAGATCGAATGATTTCTTCTGTTCAAGAAGAACTTTAGAAATGCCTGCAACCTGGTATGCTGCTTCAGATACATGTGTAGTCAGATACATACCTTCAACCCAGGCACCACCTACCACGAGGAGAGCCAAAGGCTGCTGATCGTTCTCACTAAGGTATGAATAGGTATCATTGAATGCCTCTGTCAGAATCTTCACCAGTTCATCCCTGTTGTCAAAATTCTGTTTTATCCTGTTGTATAATCCTTCATCGTAGATCTTCGACATGTTGAGTTCATTCGCCAGCATCCTGATAGAATTCAGGTAGTCCATTACGTCCTGTTGCTTGTTGTAGAGAGTTGCATAACTAAGATCAGCTCCGTAAACACCCATGTTTATTGCCCTTGCAGTGCTGCTGAAATAGTTCTTGGCATTACCAACAGGATTGGATATACCCACTATATAGCCCACTTCAAGCTCGGTAAGCATCTTGATCACGGCTGCTGATGTAGGTAAAGGATATACACTCGTTTGAATCTTATCTTCCACATTCTTCACCTGTTCTTTCTCAATCTTCTTCTGATTTTTCTCAGCGGCTCTGTTTTTGCATGAAGACAAACATGCGATACTTATTATCAGCATAAGAGATATGACACTGGTAAGGATCTTTTTCATTTCAAGTCAGTTTTAATTAGAAATTTACTATTTAAAAATATTTATAAAAATAGTAAATAATATTTAATTAAAACGATTGCTGATGCCAATTTTGGATGTTGTAGCAACTCAAAATATCAGGCCTTTCTTTCGGCCATGCAAACGGTCACTTTATCTTCACCATTTTTTATTTATCTTTGAGCCCCTGAAAACAAACTGTTTATTTATGTGGAATTTTGATCAACCTGACAGGAGGGAGGAAACCTACTGCATTAAGTATGACCTTAGGGAAGATACATTCGGAGTAAATGATGTTATACCTATGTGGATAGCTGACATGGATTTCAATGCTCCTGATTTTGTAGTAGATTCACTTAAAAACCGGGCCTGTCATGAGATATATGGTTATTCTTTCCGTCCGGCTGAGTACTTTTCAACAATTCAGGGATGGCTTGAACGCAGACATAACTGGAAAATAGAAAAAGAATGGATATGCTTCAGCCCCGGGATTGTTCCGGCTCTTAACTTCTGCACTATGGCTTTTACCAATCCTGGTGATAAAGTTGTTGTTCAGCCTCCGGTTTATAATCCTTTCTTTTCTGCAGCCCAATCACATGGCCGCACCCTTGTTTATAACAGGTTGATTGAATCTGAAGGAAAATGGAAGATGGACTACGACAGCCTGATTTCTTCCATTGACGAAAAAACAAAGATGATAATAGTCTCCAATCCGCATAATCCTGTAGGCCGGGCCTGGACTCCTGAAGAATTAAGAAGACTTGCAGATATCTGTCTTAAACATAATATCCTGATTGTCAGCGATGAGATCCACTCTGATCTTGCTCTGCCTGGATTCAGGCATACTCCAATAGCATCACTTTCTGAAAAAATTGCAGAAAATACCATTACATGTATTGCCCCAAGCAAAACATTTAATGTTGCAGGCCTTTCGACCTCATCAATCATTATTCCGAATCCGGATCTGCGAAATTCTTTTAACAGGTTTGTTGATGATTTTCAGGTAGGTAATGGGAATCTCTTTGGTACAATAGCCTCAATAGCAGCATATTCACAAGGGGATAAATGGCTGGATGCTTTACTTGACTATATCGACAGTAATGTTGATTTTGTGACTGACTACTGTAAAAAACTAATCCCTGAGATTGTTCCCGTTCAACCGGAAGCAACATACATGATATGGCTCGATTGCCGGAAGATGAGGATGTCAGGAAAAGAACTCCAGAGATTTTTTGTGGATAAAGCAGGTGTAGGCATGAACGAAGGTTCTCAGTTTGGCCCAGGAGGTGAAGGGTTTATGAGAATGAATATTGCCACAACCCACCAGATAGTTATGAAAGCTCTGGAACAAATTGAAAAAGCTGTTTCATCCTTAAGATAATAATACCGATTCCAATGAAAAACAGATTAAAGGTCAGACTGACACTCGAAGATGGAACCATATATAATGGCTTTTCATTCGGAGCTGTTGCACCCTCCGCCGGAGAAGTGGTATTTAACACTGCCATGACAGGTTACCCTGAAAGCTTAACAGATCCCTCCTACCGCGGACAAATCCTTTGCCTTACTTACCCTCTTGTGGGAAATTACGGGGCCCCGGTTAAATGCGAAGAGAACGACCTCTATCGTTTTTATGAATCTTCCTCTATTCATATCTCAGGACTAATCGTGTCGGATTATTCTTTTGAATACAGCCACTGGAATGCTACCGAAAGCCTGGATGAATGGCTGAACAGTAATAATGTGCCGGGTATATACGGCATCGATACAAGAGCCCTTACTAAAAGGATACGTGAAAAAGGAGCCATGCTTGGCAAGATTGAACCGGAAGGAACTGAAACCGGCTTTTACGATCCTAACAAAGTAAACCTTGTTGCTGAAGTAAGCACACATGAAAAGAAAGTGTATGGTTCAGGAAAGTACAGGATACTCCTTGTCGACTGCGGCGTAAAGAATAATATTATAAGAAACCTCCTTAAAAGAGATACTACTATAATAATGGTACCATGGGATTATGATTTTCATAAAGAAGAATTTGACGGATTGTTTCTTTCTAATGGCCCCGGTGATCCAAAAATGTGCGGAATCACTATCGGAAACATCAGAAAAGCATTTTCAGGAGATAAACCCATATTCGGTATCTGCCTTGGTAACCAATTGATGGCTCTTGCATCAGGCGCCGATACCTATAAACTGAAATACGGACACCGAAGCCACAACCAGCCTGTTCTTCAGATTGGTACCGATAAAGCTTATATTACATCTCAAAACCACGGGTTTGCTGTCGATAACAAGACTCTTGGGGAAGAGTGGGAACCGCTTTTCATAAACATAAACGACCAGACTAACGAGGGAATGAGACATAAGACAAAACCATTCTTCTCAACCCAGTTTCATCCCGAAGCATCAGGAGGTCCGACAGATACTGATTACCTATTCGATGCATTTATTGAGAATATTGTTAATTCAAAAAAATAGTTGCACAGAACTCCGCTGAGAAATACACTGTATTTTCTATGTGCCTCTCTGTGGTGCTCTATTTGACATAAAAGAACTGACACAGAGTTCCACAGAGAAGACGCGGAGGATCACAGAGGAGAACCGATTAAAGTTCCAATATTTCTCAGTGTTCTCTGTGTCTTCTCCGGATTTCCTCTGTGAGAGTTCTTCTTTTAAAGAATATTATAATAAACTCATGTCTGTATTGTGAAATAACCCTCCCAGCACTTCAGGATTTGGGAGCAGAATTTACTCCGTCACATATTTCATCATCTTTTCTGCAAATTCTACAGCAGTGGTATTTTTAAAACATTTCATCCTTTCTTCGAAAAGATCAGATATCTCTTTATTGCATAGATTTCCAATACTTCCTTCATGCACATAGTCTGATATCGCAGTTCTGGAGAATGAAGAGTTCTTGACCATTGCACCTACTGCTTTATATGCATCTCTGAATGGAATTCCCTGCCGTACCAGACGGTTAACCTCTTCGGTGCTGAATATGGTATTATACAACGGATTCTCCGTAATATTTTTCTTCACCTTAATATTATTAAGCATAAGAAGCATAATCTCAATACATTCCCTCACCTCGCCAAATGCATTAAATATCAGCTGCTTGAGTAATTGAAGGTCCCTGTTATATCCCGACATAAGGTTACTGGTCAGCATTGCAACCTGGTTAGGGAGGGTTTGTATCACATTTGATCTGGCCCTGATAAGCTCAAAGACATCAGGATTTCTTTTCTGAGGCATAATGCTTGAACCCGTAACATATTCGTCAGGAAAATCGATAAACCTGAATTCTGCACTCATGTATATACAGATGTCCATAGAGAAACGTGAAAGGGTCTGTGCCACTGATGCCAGAGCTGCTGCAACTGCCATTTCAATTTTCCCCCTGCTCAGACTGGCATAAGATGAGTTGTAAAGGAGATCATCAAATTCAAGAAGGTCAGAAGTGAGCTTCCTGTTTATTGGCAAAGTAGTGCCATATCCAGCGGCAGTCCCCAGCGGGTTCTGATTATCCAGTGCTCTTGCTGCACGAAGCAATACGATATCATCGGCCAGGCATTCGGCATATCCTCCAAACCATAAGCCAAACGACGATACCATGGCAGGTTGCATATGAGTATAACCTGGTAAAAGGACCTCTTTATATTGCTCACTCAGCGACTGAAGCTTGGTGAAAAGCATACGGATCAGAGCAGAGAGCCTGTCGATTTCCTCCCTGGTATACAGACGTATATCCACCAGTACCTGATCATTTCTTGAACGTCCGGTATGAATCTTCTTACCCGTAGTACCAAGAATTGACGACATCTCCTTTTCAATCTGAGTATGAATATCCTCAGAATCCTTCTCAATTACCAGGCGCCCTTCCTCATCCAGTACAAAAAGAGAATGAAGAGCTTTCAACATACCATTCTTTTCACTTTCTGAGATAAGCCCTACATCCTGAAGCATTATTACATGCGCCATTGATCCGATTATATCCCATTTTGTCAGGGCCAGATCGGTCACTCTGTCTTTCCCTGCAGTAAATTCAATAATTGCAGGTTCAGGATTAATCCCTTTTTCCCAAAGTTTCATTCTCTGATAGTTTAAATTACTTCTTATTGCTAGCTTCAACAATGGCATTATGTGCCATAAGTCTTATTGCATTTATTCTTATAAATCCCTTACTGTCTGTCTGATCGAAACCACCTCCTATGTCCATACTTGAAAGCTTCTTGTTATAGAGAGAAGATGGTGATTCACGCCCTTCAATAAGTACATTGCCTTTATACAGACAGAGATGTACACTTCCGTCAATAAGCTCCTGGCTCTTTTCAATAGCGGCCATCAGGAAATCCATTTCCGGACTGAACCAGAAACCGTTGTAGATGATCTCTGCAAACTTCGGAGTCAGCATATTCACAAGCCGCATAACCTCCCTGTCCATTGCTATCCCTTCAAGATCCATATGGGCAATATGGAAAACAGTAGCGGCCGGAGTCTCATAAACACCTCTCGATTTAATGCCAACGAACCTGTTTTCAACCATGTCGAGAAGACCTATCCCGTTGTCGCCTGCAAGTTTATTCAGGTAAACATACATTTCATAAGCGTCCTCCTTTATTGTTCCATCATCTTTATTGATAAGCTTTACAGGAATGCCATTCTTAAAATGAATGACTATCCTCGTTTCTTTATCTGGTGCATCCTGTGGCAGAACCATTTTCTCAAGCATATTCTTGTTCAAAGTATACATAGGATCTTCAAGGACACCGGCCTCATGACTTATATGCATCAGGTTATCGTCTTCACTATAAGGCTTATCGATACTTGCTTTTACAGGTATCTTTTTCTCTGATGCATATTTCAGAAGATCTGTTCTTCCTTTAAACTGCGCAAGGAACTCCTTGTCTTTCCATGGAGAAATAACCTTGACCCCGGGCATAAGTGCATAGTAACAAAGTTCAAACCTCACCTGATCATTGCCCTTGCCTGTGGCACCATGTGCTACTGCAGTAGCCCCCTCCTCTTTTGCAACCTCAATCTGTCTCTTTGCAATAAGTGGTCGTGCAAGCGATGTCCCCAGCAAATATCTTCCTTCATAAATAGCATTTCCCATTATAGCTTTGAAAACATATTTTTCAACAAATTCTTTTTTAAGATCTGCTATTATTACTTTGGAAGCACCAAGAAGCTTTGCTTTTTTCTCACATTCCCCGAAGTCTTCTTTCTGACCTACATCACCAATGAAGGCAATTACTTCATAGCCCTTTTCGATTAACCATTTCAGTATCACCGAAGTATCTAAGCCACCGCTATATGCCAAAACAACTTTCT
>Ga0209098_1004523_pt1 | contig 10819 bp, 7 predicted proteins | sample AD_JPNHW1_MetaG_FD_184429 | JGI IMG/M metagenome (GOLD analysis project Ga0209098, IMG submission 184429) | Active sludge microbial communities of municipal wastewater-treating anaerobic digesters from Japan - AD_JPNHW1_MetaG (SPAdes) (version 2) | ecosystem: Engineered > Bioreactor > Anaerobic >... | reverse complement strand
CGGTGCTGGTGGCCGAGTCGCAGAAGATGGGCATCCAGGTCCTGCCGCCGGACGTCAACGAAAGCGGCCTGCGCTTCACGCCGGTGAAGGGCGCGATCCGCTACGGCCTGGCGGGCATCAAGGGCGTTGGCGCGGGCGCCGTCGAGGCGCTGGTGAAGGAGCGCGAGGCCCGCGGCCCGTTCCAAGGTCTGGTGGATTTCTGCGAGCGCGTCGAAAGCGGCGACGTCAACCGCAAGACGATCGAGGCGCTCGTGAAGTGCGGCGCCTTCGATTTCACGGGCCTGATGCGCGGGCGCCTGTGCGCCGGCATCGAAACGGCCATGGGCTACGCGGCGTCGGTTCGCAAGGACAAGGCGGCGGGCCAGTCGTCGCTGTTCGACCTGCTCGGCGGCGATGGCTCGGCGGGCGTCGTCATGCGCGACGCGGACCTGCCCGCCGCCGAGGCCTGGCCGCAGAAGCAGCTCCTTGCGTTCGAAAAGGAATTGATCGGCTTCTACATCTCCGGCCATCCGCTGCTGGCCTGCGCCTGGACGCTGGAAAAATACAACCAGTGCGACGTCGAAGGCTTCGCCAAGCTGCCCGAACGCACGCGCACGCGCATCGGCGGCCTCGTCGTGAACGCCCAGAAGCGGTTCACGAAGCCGAAGACGCCCGACGACGTGCCGCGCCCCATGCTGTCCTTCCGCCTCGACACGCTCGAGGGTTCGCTGCCCGCCGTGGCGTTTCCGGAAGCCTTCGCGCAGTACGGCATCCACCTGCAGCCCGACGCCGCCGTGCTGCTGTGCGGCAGCGTGCGCAAGGACAACGGCGGCGGCGCGAACACGCTGACCGTGGACGAGGTCTATCCCATCGACGAAGTGCCCGCGCGCTTCACCACCGGCCTGAGCCTGCACGTGAACGTCGGCACCTGGTCGGAGGAACGGATGAACGAGCTGAAGGACGTCATCCGCCGCCATCCGGGCTCGACGCCGCTGAACATCTGCCTGCTCTATCCCGACAACGCCAAGGTCCACCTGCGCGCCGGCAGCCACCTGACCGTGCGCATGTCCGAAGCGCTGGCGAAGGAATGCGCCAAGATCGTGGATGGCCTCTACGTCGGCGTCGTCAAGACGCCCGGCCTGAAGGCGCCGCCCGAGGGCCGCTGGAAACGCCGCAACGGCGATTGAGAGCTCCGCGCGAACCCGCGTTTCCCATGCGGTTAGGCGCCGCTTGCGCCCGCGGGCGCGGCGGCCGTCACGGCGCGGCCAGCGCGCGGAAGATTTCCCGCCCCAGCGCTTCGGCGAGCAGCGGCGGCACCGCGTTGCCGATCTGCAGGTTCTTGCGGATGCGCGAGCCCGTGAATTCGTAGCGATCCGGGAAGCTCTGGAGCCGCGCGCCTTCACGGGTCGTCAGGCCGCGGTCGAAGAGGGGATGGATGCAGCGGCTGCTGCTCGGTGTGCCGAAATTGCGCGTGATGGTCGTGGATGGCCGTTCCCACCACAGCCGGGCGTAGGTGTTCGCGAAGCAGGATTTCGGCCGCAGCTCGGGCGGCACGTCGAGGATCGATCCGCCTGGCGGCACGCGCCCCAGCACGTTCAGCAGCCGCGCGCCGTGCCAGGGGCCGGCGTGTTCGGTCAGCGTCTCGCCGGCGCCCGCCCGCAGCTTGCGCTGGTAGTCGTTTTGCGGCGGCCGGAGATAGCGGTCCGCGGATTCGCCGGAACGCAGCGGCGGCAGGTCGGACAACGCGTCCGCCAGCGTCAGCGGCGGCCGGCGGTGGAAGACTTCGCCGCGTTCGCCGTGCGTCGGTTCCGGAAACCGAAAGGACGTTTCTTCCCGGAACGCCACCACGAAGGTTCGCAGCCGGGCCTGCGGCACGCCGTACTCCAGCGCGTTCAAGATGGCGCACTGCGGCGTCGCGTAGCCGAGATCCTCCAGTCCGCGGTACAGGGCCTGGAACGCCCGCCCGCCGTACATCCGCCGAAAGCCGCTGACGTTCTCGAACAGCACCGCGCGCGGCCGCAGGTGGGCGACCACGTCGAGAAACGCGTGGAACAACCGGTTGCGCGGATCGTCCTCGTCCTTCTTGCCGACCGTGCTGAAGCCCTGGCACGGCGGGCCGCCGGCGACCAGATCGACGCCTTGCGCCGCCGCGAGCAGTTGCGCGCGGACGGCCGGATCGAGGACGTTGCCCGCCACAACGGCGGTTTCGGGATGGTTGCGCGCGTAGGTTTCGGCGAAGACGCGTTCGTATTCGTTCGCCGCCTGCACCCGGAACCCGGCCCAGGTCAACCCCAAGCCGAGACCGCCCGCCCCCGCGAACAGATCGAGCGCGGCGGGCGGCGCGGAACGCGCGGCGGAATGATCCATCGAAGCCGACATGAGAGCGGAACTATGCCGCAATCGCCGCGCGGACGCCAGCTTCGAGTGGCGCCGGGCGGAGTGGGGTCTTTCCGCAAGTCAACGGACCGCCGCCAGCGCGGCGGCGTAGTCGGGTTCCTGCGCGATTTCGGGCACCAGTTCCGCGTGCAGCACCTTGTTCTGCGCATCGAGCACCACGACCGCGCGCGCCGTCAGGCCCGCCAGCGGGCCGTCCACGATCGCCACGCCGTAGGCCTTCGCGAAATCCGGCGAACGGAAGGTGGACAGCGCCACGACGTTCTTCAGCCCGTTGCTTTCGCAGAAGCGGCCGGCGGCGAAGGGGAGGTCGGCGGAAACATTCAGCAGCGCGACGTCGCCGAGCTGCGCAACGGCCTCGTTGAACTTCTTGGCCGAGGTCGCGCAGACGCCGGTGTCGAGGCTGGGGACGACGTTGAGGATCTTCTTCTTGCCCGCGAAATCCTTCAGCGCGACGTCGGCCAGATCCGCCTTCGTCAGCTTGAAATCGGGCGCGGTCGCGCCTGGCGCGGGCAAGTTGCCCGCGGTGTGGATGGGATGGCCCTTCAATGTGATCGTCGCCATGTCGTGTCCTCCGGGTGATTTTCGGAGAAATATACGCCCGGAACGGCGGGATTCAACCGGCCGGCCGGAATTTTTCGCGGCGCGGAAATCCGCGAACCATGCCGGCGGCGCGATCCATCCCCGTCAGGGTTCCATTCCGGCTTGAAGGTCGAGGGAATCGACGAGAAGTGCGCCATCGGGACCGGCGCCGGCGACGTGGACGACGGCGCGAACCCAGGCGGCGTCGGCGGGGGCAGCGGCCTTGAGAGCGAACTCCCGCCAAGTTTCGCCGACGTCGTCCAATGGCAGGGCGCGACGTTCGAGCCGCCGGGAGCGATCGGCGTTCCAAAATTCGATTTTCAGCTCGCGGGTTTGGGCGGTCCAGGCGGCGTCGGCCCAGGTCCAGGCGGAGAGGCGATAGACGGCGCCGGGCGCGGCGGGAACTTCCTGCCAGACGCCGCCGTTCTGGCCGGCGCCGGCCCAGGCGCCGCGGATGGCCATGGCGTAGAACCCGTCGCGGGCGCGCCAGTTTTCGCGTTGGGTGGAACCGTAGGAATCGCCGTGGACGTCAGGGCGGTTCATCGACCAAAAGACGCACGCATGGAAATCGGCGGCGGTTTCGTACTCGAACGAAGGATTGAGCAGGAGGTTGTCGGCGGCGGCGGCGACGAGCGGAACGAGGGCAAAACCGAGGGCGGCGGCGATGGGGAGGGGAATTTTCATGGCGTGCCTTCGGTGGCGGGTTGGGTGGGCAGAGGACGAATGCGGACGTTTTCAAAGAGGACGGTGGCGCCTTCGTCGGGATAGAGGCCGACGAGGCCCAGGCGAGCGGTCGGGATCCAGTCCGCGTTCGCAAAGACGACGTCCGCGAACACGGGCGCGCCATCGACCCAAGCGGAAAAACGGTCGCCAGCGACGCGCAGGCGCAGGCGGCGGTGGGCGGAAGACGGATCGGCCGGAGCCGGAATCGGCTGGACGTGGCGCGTGCCGCGGAAAGCCAAGACGACTTCGCCGCGTTCGGGGTACAGAGCCAGAGAGACGAACGTGCTCTCGTTCTTGGCCGCGATCAGCGCGGCGTTGGACTCGACGGAGGTGCGGTTTTCGAGGACGGAAACGTCGGCGGCGATTTCCCGGTTGCTGCCGGTGGCGCGATCGAGAAGGACGAAATTGCGCTGGTCCTGGGAGCGGCCGAGGAACGCGCCGTCGAAGGCGGCGCGGAAGGTGCCCCGATATTCGACCCATGGGTCGGGCGAAGGAAAGGCGTGCTGCTCGATCCAGTCCGATTCCGGTTCCAGCCGGGAACGGATCTGCAATCGGCGGCGCAGCGCATCGAGATGGTTGGGGTCGCCATTGCGGGTTTCGAGGGCGGTCAGCAGGCGTTCGGCTTCGGCGAAGTCGCGGGTTTCGAGGGCGGCGCGGAAGGCGTCGAAATCGGGGGATTCCGTTTGGAGGCGGGCTTGGGCTTCGGCGAGGCGGAGCGGATAGCCGTGGGTGCGAAGGAAGGCGTCGGGATCCAGCGGGATGGCCGGGGTGAATTTCTCGAGGATGCGGAGAAATTCCTGCGGCAGATCGAACTGATGAGCGTAGTTCAGATAGGCCATGAGCAGGAAATCGCGTTCGTAGGGAATGGGGCCGGAGTGGCCGAGATAGCCTTCGTAGACGCGGCGGAAGATGGCCCAGCCGTCGGGATCGCGCCAAGGGTGGACCGTGATTCCGCGCCGCGCGTAGGGGGCGGGATAGGTGATCCGGTCGCTGGCGACGGTCTTGTAGATTGCCAGGGCATATTGGGGCAGCCGGGTATCGAAGCGTTCGTTGGACGAGATCATCTCCAGGATTCGGGCCAGTCGTTTCGGGGTGCCGCCCCAGCGCGGGAGCGTGTGGAAAACGAACGATTGGTAGGCGGGCCAATAGTCGATTTGGGCTTCGACGGCGCGGCGGAACAAGTCGTAGACGGTTTCGGGGCCCGAATTGTGGCCGGCGGCCGCGATGTCGATCAGAAAATTGTAGGGTTCGGGAAAATCGGGATGGAGCGCGAGCGCCGCGCGGCAATGGGCTTCGGCCTTTTCGTAGTGTTCCGAGAATCCCCGCCAGCCTTCGGAGGTGACGGTGCTGGCGAAACCGCCGCCGCGGTCCACCCAGGCGCGGCGGTATTCGTCGCGGCCGAGCATCATCTGGACGAGCCATGGCTCGCCGCCGCCGAGATCCTCGACGCGCCGGGAGACGACGTGGCGGGAGTCGCCGTCGCGCGTCCAATAGATGCATTTCCAGTTCTCGTCGACGTGCGCATAGAGGGGCCGGAGATCTTCGGCGCGCAGGGAATCGCGGGCGAGGCCTTGGGCGAGGAATTCCAAGGCGCGGTCCTTCCAGCGGAAGCACTGGTCCTTGTCGTGGTCGTCGCCGATCCGATGGATGACGTCGTAGACGGCGACGGCGTTGCGAGTTTTCAGGACGCCGGGAAAATCGAGCTGGTCGCCGCGGGCGGCGGCCTGGAGGAAAAGATCGAAGGCCTCGGAATGGCGACCGGCGTTTTGGAGCAGGAGTCCGTGGCAATGGAGCAAGGCGGGATCGTCGCACGGCGCGGCGCGCAACGTTTCGGCCCGCGCCAAGAGGGTTTCGGGCGTGGGCGCATCGGGCAGCTTGGCTTGCCAGGCGCCCACGTCGTCGAAGAAGGCGGCCAGATCCGACTCGGCGCCGGGGCAGGGCAGTCCGCGGTTCACGTGGGCTTCCCGCCATTGCCGGGAAAGGGAGGCGGCGGTTTGGAGGGCGAGTTTCTGTTCGGTGAAAGCGTCGGGCGCGTCGGGGAGATTCCAGGCGTCCTTCTCGGAGACGCGCGGTTCGGGAGCGGGCTTCTGGGGGATGGGCACGGACTCCAGCAGGAAGCCGACGAAAGATAAGACCAGCAGAAGCCAACTCAGGGCGGTCATGCGTTCACCTCCCCACCACCATGCCAACGACGGCAAATAAATGTCAATACAGATCGGTTGGCGCGCAGGGCGCGGATTGTTTTGCGTCATGCGCGCCGGTCGGTGGTGGCCAGGCCAACGGACCGGATCATGCGATCGCGTCGCCGCAGTATTTCTTCCGGCGGCACGTCGCGCAGCGCGCGCCCATCCAGACGGCGTCGAACTGGGCGATGGCGGCGGCGACGAGTTCGGGATCGTTGGTCCAGATGCCGGCTTCGAAGTTGCGCCGGCCGTCGCTTTTCATGCCCATGCCGGCGCCGGTGAGGTTGGCGGAACCGACGTAGACTTCGCGCAAGTCGAAGATCAGCAGCTTGAAATGGACGCGCGGACAAAGCGCGCGTTCGAGACCCTGCGCGAGCGCGGGATGGCGGTCGAAATCCTTGCGGAAATTGGGGCCGGGTTCCTTGGCGTGGATCAGGCGGATGGCGACGCCGCGTTTCAGCAGATCGGCGATTTCGCCGAGGAAAGGACGGGCGGTCTTGCCGCGCATCACGAAGACGTCTTTGCCGTCCGCCGTCCCGATCCAGAGCGTTTGCTCCACCTCGCGGGCGCGCAAAAGGACTTGCGCGTAGTGTTCTTCGTCGCGGACATAGTGGTGGAAGATGGAAGTCTCGCCGGCCATGCGGGAAGTATTTCACGCGGCGCGGGGAAGCTCAATCTTCAATGATCGCGGAAAAGCCGGTCAACCACGGAGAACGTTCGCTCCGCGAGCTTCCGAGCCCGCTGTGGCGAAAGGCCGTCAGGGCCGGTCGAGGCCGGAACGCAGGTCGCGGATTTTGGCGACCATGCGCGCATGCGCGCGGCAGATCGGCGGCGGCGGGGGGGCTTGTAGGCTGGGTGGATTCGTGCCACAATCGATCCCATGCAGAATCATTCCGAAATCGCCGAATTTCTTTGGAAAATAGCCGATCTCATCAAGGACGACTACGAGGCCAAGGATTACGAGGACGTGATTCTGCCGTTCACGTTGCTGCGGCGGCTGGATTGCGTGCTGGAGCCGACGCGCGACGCCGTGCGGAAGGCTTTCGCCAAATACAAGGCCACGCCGGCGCAGACGCGCGACGCCCTGCTGAAAAAGGCCGCCGGGCAGCCGTTTTACAACACCTCCGACTACTCGCTGGCCGGGCTGCTGCAGTTTCCCAACGATCTGGGCCAGAACTTCGGCAAATACCTCGACGGGTTTTCCGCCAACGTGAAGGACATCCTGCTGAATTTTTCCGGCGGGGAGGAAAAGGGGCTGGCGCCGATCTACGAGACGCTGTTGCGCAAACGCCTGCTTTTCAAGGTGGTGCAAGGGTTCGCCGAGGCGGATCTCTCGCCCGCGACGGTGGACAACCACGGGATGGGGACGATCTTCGAATACCTGATCCGCAAGTTCAAGGAAGCCAGCAACGAAGCGGCGGGGCAGTTCTACACCCCGCGCGACATCATCCGCCTGATGGTCAAGCTGACTTTCGAGCCGGACCGGTCCAAGCTGGCGAAGGAGAAGCTGATCGCCATCTACGATCCCGCCTGCGGCACGGGCGGAATGCTCACCATCGCCAAGGAGCATCTGCTGGGCGCGGTGAATCCGGGCCTGGACGTATATCTCTACGGGCAGGAGATCAACGAGAAGACCTACGCGGTGGCTAAGGCCGACATGCTGATGAAGGGGGAGGACCCGGAGAACATCAAGCGCGAGAACACGCTCTCGCGCGACCTGCTGCCGGGCAAGCAGTTCAACTACATGCTCTCCAATCCGCCCTTCGGCAAGGACTGGAAGAACGTCCGCGAAGAGATCGAAGCCGAGCACGAGCGCGGCGCCTCCGGCCGCTATGGCCCCGGCCTGCCCGACGTGGGCGACGGCGCGATGCTCTTCCTGCTGCACAAGCTGAGCAAGATGGCCCCGCAGGGTTCCAAGATCGCCATCATTTTCAACGGCTCGCCCCTGTTCAACGGCGACGCCGGCAGCGGCCCGAGCGACATCCGGAGATACTTGCTCGAAAACGACTGGCTCGACGCCATCGTGGCCATGCCCACCGACTTGTTCTACAACACCGGCATCGCGACCTACGTCTGGCTGATCCACAACCGCAAGCCCGCCGCCCGGCGCGGCAAGGTGCAGCTCATCAATGCGACCGGCGCGGAATTTTGCACGCAGCTCCGCCGCAACCTCGGCAAGAAGCGCTACGAAATCGGCGAGGACCAGTCCGCCGCCATTTTGGGCATCTACGAGGCGTTCGCGGAATCCAAGGTCAGCCGGATTTTCGACGCGACCGATTTCGGCTACACGAAAGTGTGCGTCGAGCGGCCCTTGCGCCTGCGCTACGACCTCGCGCCGGAGCAGCTCCAGGCGCTGCGCCTCGATGCCGCCGTGCTCAAGCTGAAAAACGGCCGCGCCGACGAACTCGCCGCCGCGCTCGAAGCGCTGGCGAAAAAGGACCCGTGGACGGACGACTCGAAATTCTTCGCCGCGCTGGCCGCAAAACTGGATTGGAAACTAACGGCCGGATTCGCCAAGACCCTCCGCGCCGCGCTCGGCGCGCGCGCCGAAGCCGCCGAACCCGTGAAAAATGACGACGGCACCTTGGTTCCCGATCCCGAACTGCGCGACTTCGAGAACGTGCCGCTCGAGGAGGACGTCGACGAGTATTTCCGCCGCGAGGTGCTGCCGCACGTCTCCGACGCCTGGATGGACCGCGCCAAGGACAAGGTGGGCTACGAAATCAGCTTCACCAAGTACTTCTACGAATACAAACCCCTCCGCCCCACCGCCGAAATCGCGGCCGATTTGCTCAAACTGGACGAAGAGACGGAAAACCTCCTGCGGGAAATCGTCAAGGGATGACCAAGGCCAAATACAAATCCAGCGGGGCTGAATGGATCGAGCGCCTGCCGGAACACTGGGATGAAAAGCCGGCGTTTTCAGTCTTTGATGAACTCGATTACAAAAACGAATTGGGGCGGGTTCAAAACGTCTTGTCTCTGAGCTATGGGAAAATCATTCGTCGCGATGTGGAATCGAATTTCGGTCTCCTACCAGAGTCCTTCAGCACTTATCAAATCGTGCGCGCTGGCGACATCGTACTCCGCCTGCTCGACCTGCAAAATGACCATGTAAGCCTTCGCGTGGGGTTGGTCCCAGAAGAAGGCATTGTGACATCGGCCTATTTGGCGGTCAGACCCAAAAACCACCTGGACTCTCGGTTTGCCGCCTATCTTTTGCATGCCTATGACATCAAGAAGGTGTTCTATAGTTTTGGCGGTGGCTGTCGGCAATCCATGGGGTTTGAAGATCTGCGCCGATTGCCTATTCCTCTTCCTTCTCCCACCGAGCAAAGGCGGATCGCGGACTACCTGGACGCGGCGACGGGGAAGATCGACCGGCTGGTGGCGTTGCGACGGCGGCAGATGGAGTTGCTGAAAGAACAGCGGGCAGCGCTGATCCAGCAGGCCGTCACCCGCGGCCTCGATCCCAAAGTCCTCCTCAAGGATTCTGGCATTCCCTGGCTGGGGAAAATTCCCAAACATTGGACCTTAAAGCGGCTAAAACATTTATCGCCTCGTCAGAGTGTCGGCTTGGTAATCAACCCATCAACCCATGTTGTGGATGAAGGCATCCCTTTTCTTTTTGGGAGCGACATATCCGAAGGCAGCATTTGCATTGAAAAGGTTCGACGGATTACACCGGAGAGTAACGCGACTCTAAAAGCATCGAGGCTGAATGCTGGCGATTTAGTATGCGTGCGCGTAGGTTACCCTGGAATTACAGCTGTAATTCCGCCGGAACTTGATCAATGCAACTGCGCTTCGTTGCTCATCATTCGCCAATCGAAAACGTTTCATTCGCAGTGGCTCTGCCACACGATGAATTCACCTGTGGGGCGCTTCCAAGTGAGTTTGGTCCAATATGGCGCGGCACAGGAGCAATTCAATGTTGGTCATGCCGTCGATTTTGTTTTTCCTACGCCGTCCCTTGCCGAGCAGAGGGAAATTGTTGATTTCATTGATTCGAAGTGCGTGAGATTCGACCACCTTTATGCCGCCTACGCCCGCCAGATCGAGCTGCTAGGGGAGTATCGGGCGGCATTGATCCACGAAGCGGTGACGGGGCAGAAGGCGGTTATGGAAGAAGGCGTTTCGGCCGAAACCGGGCGAGAAGCCAATGTGCATTTTCGACGTTCCGTCCTGGGGGCGGAAATCATCCACCGGTTGCATGACGATGCGAAGTTCGGCCGGGTGAAACTGGAAAAACTCCTCTATCTGTCCGAGGCTTTCGCTGGGATGGATTTGCAAGGCCATTATCTGCGGGCGGCGGCGGGGCCATTCGACAATTTCGCCTTGCGGTCCGTCGAGTCGCAGATTCAACGTCAGGGTTGGTATCGGAGCGTCAAGGAGGACAAGCGGACGCGCTATGTGCCTTTGGCAAAAGCGGGCGGACACCAAACCTATTTCGCCGAATATTGGCAGGAGCAGAAACCCAAGTTCGAGCAGTTGATGGAACTTTTAAGGCCTGCAACGACCCAACAGTGTGAAATTGTCGCCACCCTGTTCGCGGCATGGAATGACCGGTTGGCGGCTGGGCAGAAGAGCGACGATGACGATTTGGTGGACGAGGTGCTGAAAAATTGGCACCCCGACAAACAAAAAATCGAACGCGAACGCTGGATAATCGCGCTGGGATGGATGCGCGAACACGGATTGGTTCCGGAGGGAACTCGTGTCATCACGCATGGCAAATCAAAAGGCAAGGCGGTGACGGGGCAGAAGGCGGTGTAAAATGGGTCTACTTTTCGCGAAATCTTTCTATTACGCGAAATAAGGTCAGTATACTTGCCTTAAATGACGTCTGGATGGGTAGTGTCCAGAATATTTCGCACTTTGATTTGAGGCAGGTTCTCGGCTGAGGCATGGATTGCTGTCTTCTTACTTCCCCGGGGGGATCCCCCCGGGGAAAATTT
>Ga0209098_1004522_pt1 | contig 10820 bp, 7 predicted proteins | sample AD_JPNHW1_MetaG_FD_184429 | JGI IMG/M metagenome (GOLD analysis project Ga0209098, IMG submission 184429) | Active sludge microbial communities of municipal wastewater-treating anaerobic digesters from Japan - AD_JPNHW1_MetaG (SPAdes) (version 2) | ecosystem: Engineered > Bioreactor > Anaerobic >... | reverse complement strand
GTATTCTTGCAATAAGCTTCCCCGTTGCTCTTCCCATTTTATAGTAGTCAAAGCCCCATGCAGCGAGTACATCAAATTTTTCAGCTGAACTCGGATCAGCGGACATTATCGGGAGTTTGTTTGCTTTTGCAACATCAACTACAGCGCTTATCGCCGAGATAACTGTGTTATCAGTGCTCAGATAAAAAGCGTCGACTCTCCCTGCTATTGTCTGTGCAGCCTGTTTAACTTCTGATGAATTTGTTACTGTTGATTCAACAAATTCTATACCGAGTTCATCACATGCTTTTTTTGCCATTTTTGCGAGTGTTACAGCGTTTGCTTCATGACTCGCGTATATATGTCCAAGTCTTTTAATATCTTTAATTTTTTTCAAAAATGCAATCTGATCTTTTACAGGTGTCATGTCTGAAACACCGGTAATATTTTTTTCACCTGCAGTGATAGATTTAACAAGTCCTGCATCAACAGGATCTGTTACAGCAGAATAAATTACAACCGAATCTTTCAGTGTATTTTTGAGAGCCTGCGAAGTCGGTGTCGCTATTCCTACGGCAATTTTAACCTGGTCTGCTTTAAACTTCTGTGCTATAGACGCAGCAGTAGATATCTCTCCATTGGCATTCTGAAGATCAAATGTAAGATTTGTGAATCCCTGATCTTTAAGTTCATCCTGAATACCTTTTTCAACACCGTCAAGCGCGGGGTGAGATACAATCTTTGAAATACCGATTGTCACTTTCTCGGATTTATCACTTTTACCGCACCCTGCAGCAATGAGGGCTAAAGATATGATAGTGAATAACAATAAATATTTAACTGAAAATCTTTTCATATACAACTCCTGAATTAAATTATCGGGCAGTCACAATCCTGCGACGGGTACGATGTGTGACCGCAAGGGATTCCTGCGGAGTTTTTAAAGGGCTTTCACCCCTTAGACCCTGTTAAGATTGAGATTTTGTGACTTCCCTGCTGTTTATATTTCTAATTATGGACTTTAATTAAGTCAAGAAATAACATTAAAAGAAATTACAAAAACTTATGTTTTGGCGGCTGCAGTTAATTTTACGGAACTTCCAAAGTGTTCCAACAATGTAAATAATCATGTTCTGATGATTACCTGTATTTTAAAGTTAAAATAATACATTGACATAAAAAGCTCCGAATTTGTATCATAACATAATAGGTTTCTACTGAAAACAGTAGTTATTATGTCTCCATTGCGCCTCAGTGCGGAGAGACGTAATTCATCTTTTTTTGTGCAGTAAAAATAAAGTCGCATTGGATCGGACCATCATGAGTAAAAAAATAAGAATAGGAACAAGAGGGAGCGAGCTCGCGTTATGGCAGGCCAAATTTATATCAATGCTTATAGGCGAGGAGAATACCGAACTCATTATCATAAAAACTGAAGGGGACAAAATACAGAATGTCTCATTCAACAAAATGGAAGGAAAAGGATTTTTCACAAAGGAAATAGAAGAGGCTCTTCTTACAGGAAAAATTGATCTGGCGGTTCATTCTCTGAAAGATCTCCCAACGGAGGATGTAAAGGGTTTAAAACTTGCGGCCATCCCTGAAAGAGGTGATTTCCATGATATTATTATCATGCATCCCGACGCATATGAAAAAAGAAATGGTATTGATATAAAAGGAAGTTCAATGATAGGAACAAGCTCCGTCAGAAGAATGGCGCAGCTTAAAGTATTTGATAACACACTGCGGGTTGAAGCTCTTAGAGGAAATGTAAATACAAGACTAAGAAAACTGAAAGAGAGTGAGTACGACGCTATACTGATGGCAAAAGCAGCGGTAGACAGAATTAAACTTGATATAAGTGAATTTCTGATACAGGTTCTGGATGAAAATATTTTTCTTCCCGCACCGGCGCAGGGTGCGCTTGGCCTGCAGGTAAGAGCGGATGATGAGCACACATACAATATAGTCAGAAAACTGAACCACGCAAAAACCGAAGCGCTGGTAACTGCGGAAAGATCATTCCTGAAAAATTTCGGAGGAGGCTGTCATATCCCTCTTGGCGCATACGCATCATACAAGGGTGAGGAGATTGTGCTTGATGGAATTATTGCTTCAGCAGACGGCTCGTTCGTTGCAAGAGCGTCAGCAACTGGTACTGATCCTGAAGCTATTGGAGCGGAAGTTTCAGCTAAAATAAAAAAACAGGGAGCGGAAAAACATATATGAGAAAAGGAGTTGTATATCTTGTAGGAGCCGGCCCCGGAGATCCGGAGCTGATCTCCGTAAAGGGGATGAGAGTACTGCGTGAAGCAGATTGCATTATATATGACTATCTGGCCGAGAAAAGCCTCCTTGACGGACTGAGCTGTGAAATAATTTATGTCGGTAAACAGGGAAGCGACCATACACTGAAGCAGGATATGATTAACGAACTTATTGCAACTAAAGCTCTTGAGGGGAAAACGGTTGTAAGACTAAAAGGCGGTGATCCATTTATATTCGGCCGCGGAGGTGAGGAAGCCGAACTCCTTGTGGAAAAACAGATTCCATTTGAAGTTATACCGGGAATCTCATCGTTCTATTCCGCTCCTGCTTATGCGGGAATACCGCTTACCCACAGAGATTTCTCAAATGCGTTCGAAGTAATAAGCGGGCATAGACGGTCCGATGCGGATGATACCGAGGATGTCAACTTCCCCGAGTTTGATCAGGAAAAAACTTTCGTCTTTTTAATGGGAATGAAAAATCTCCCTCATATAAGCAGAACACTTATCGAAGAAAAAAAATTTCCGGCAGAAACTCCCGTCGGAATAATTTCATGGGGGACACGGCCTGAACAGCGCGTTGTAACATCACTTCTCTCAGATATTGCGGATGCTGTTGAAAAATCTAAAATCACACCTCCTGCAATAATAATCATGGGCGGAGTAGTCTCACTCCGGGACAGACTCAGGTGGTTCGATACCCGTCCTCTATTCGGGAAAAAAATAGTTGTTACACGGACAAGAAACCAGGCATCAAAACTCTCGAAAATGCTTACATCGCTCGGAGCAAGAACTATTGAGTTCCCGACAATTGAGATAAAAAAGCTGGATGACCTTTCTCTGTTCAGAAAATCACTATCATCGATTGAGACCTATAACTGGATTGTATTCACATCTCAAAACGCGGTAAATATTTTCTTCGAGGAACTTTTCACATCGGGGAAAGACGCGAGGTCTCTCGGCAATGTAAAAATTGCAGTGATAGGGAAAGCCTCGGGCGATGAGCTTAAACAGTACGGACTTGTACCGGATATGATACCGGAAAAATTTGTCGCTGAATCTCTTCTTGATGAGTTCAGAAAACATAACATTTCCGGGAAAAAAATTCTCATCCCCTGCTCTGCAGACGCAAGGATGACACTGACTGACGGACTTAATGAAATGGGTGCTGCTGTGGAAAGAATACATATCTATACTGCGGAGAAGCCTTTACATAATGATGAAAAATTGATGAACCAGGTCAGACAGGCGGATATTATAACATTTACAAGTTCATCTACAGTAACAAACTTTTTCTCAATGATTTCTGAAACAGGCGCAGTTCTTGCGAGTATCGGGCCCGTTACGACGGAGACAATTGTTAAACATGGATTTAATCCTGCAATTACAGCAGAAGAGTTCACAATTGACGGGCTTGTTGGAGCAATGGTAAAATTTTATTCATAAACATTTTTGTGCAGGTACATTTCCGTGATCTGTCCCTGCACAAATTGCACGTGAATTTTCTAACGCAAAATATCTCCAAAAAAAATTTATACCTGCAGTTATTTATTTACAGAAATTTCTTCATATAGGAAATATGCCTTATTCAATTTAACAACAGGAGCATTTAATGAGCGGAAAAATAAATATGAAAACCCCCCTCGTGGAGATGGACGGGGATGAAATGACCAGAATCATCTGGAAAATGATAAAGGATATACTTCTAATACCATACATAGACCTTAAAACAGAATACTATGACCTTGGACTGGAGTACAGGGACAAAACCGACGACAAAGTCACCGTTGATTCCGCGCTTGCGACCAAAAAGTACGGTGTTGCAGTAAAGTGTGCGACTATCACTGCAAACGCGGAGAGAGTGAAAGAATACAATCTTAAACAGATGTGGAAAAGTCCAAACGGTACAATCAGGGCAATACTTGACGGAACTGTTTTCAGATCTCCTATCACTGTCAACAGAATCAAACCTTTTATACCTGCATGGAAAAAACCGATTACAATTGCACGTCACGCTTACGGTGATGTTTACAGAAATGTTGAATATCGTGTGCCGGGAAAAGGGAAAGCCGAGATTGTATTCACTTCAGAAAACGGAGATGTTGCAAGAGAAACCATTCATGACTTCGACGGGCCGGGAGTAATTATGGGAATGCATAACCTTGATGACTCAATAACAAGTTTTGCACGCTCATGCTTCAGCTTCGCGATTGATCAGAAACAGGATCTCTGGTTCGCAACAAAAGATACAATATCAAAAAAATATGATCACAGATTTAAAGATATTTTTCAGGATCTTTATGATGCTGAATATAAAGATAAATTTGAAGCTCTTAAGATTGAATATTTTTATACACTGATAGATGATGCTGTCGCGCGTGTTATACGTTCAGACGGGGGATATATCTGGGCATGTAAAAATTACGACGGCGATGTAATGTCAGATATGGTGGCAACAATTTTCGGCAGCCTCGCCATGATGACTTCTGTTTTAGTTTCACCGGAAGGTTACTATGAATACGAAGCAGCTCATGGTACAGTACAGAGACATTACTACAAACATCTTAAAGGTGAAGAGACATCAACTAATTCAATGGCAACAATATTTGCCTGGACCGGCGCACTCAGAAAAAGGGGTGAGATTGATAACCTTCCCGCACTTACTGCATTTGCTGATAAACTGGAAAAAGCGTCAATCCTGACGATCGAAGACGGAGTGATGACTAAAGACCTGGCAATGCTCTGTGAAGATAAAGATTTAAAAACCGTTAATACTGAAGATTTTCTGAAAGAGATAGATAAAAGATTAAAACCGATGATGCAGTAAAACCCGACCTTCACTGCACGGTCCGCGGAGAGGGATTAAGCACTCTATTAAAAAAGAAAATTTCTTTTTTAATAGATATACTCTCCTCTCTGTGGTTTAAGCAGAATCAGGACGGGAACAGGGCTCACTGCTTTAATTACTCTTTTGAATTGTGCCGCCTTTTGCAGAATTAGCCATAGGCTGTTTTATTGTAAAAAGATATTCAACTGTCTCTTTTACAACAGGATCATTTGTATCCCTGCAGTATACAGAATATTTTAAAACAGGTTTCTGAACGGTTTTATAATCCTTCCTGTAATATTCTGTTCTAAACTGAAGATAGTACCCCCCGGCACTTTTGCCATATGAAAAAAGTGCTGAATACTTCTGCCGCTCATCACTTTCATATGATTTGATATTAAATCCATATACATCCGCATTTAACGAATTTGTATCCGAATTTCTTAAAATGCTCTCGAGAGTTTTAAATGATTCCATCCTGTCAGTATAATTCCCGTTGTAAACACTTCCCTCAATAATATCCTTTTTAAATTTGGCAATATCCTTTGTAAAAAATCTGGATTGCGAATCTTTTCTCTTTTTAAGATCTTTCGTCAAAGGGAAATATTCAATAACTGAATCTATTGTATTGTCATTATTATTATCTATGATCATTATTATCTTTTTATCGACACCTGAAAAATCGCCGATTACTATTGCTGTGTCATTTTCGATGGACTGCAAAAACAGATAATTGATATTGTCTGCAGGAACAGGGAAATAAGTAATCCTGTCCAGAGTAAGCTTTATTGTCTGGATCTCCTCCTGTGCGGCCGGAAAGAGAGGTGATATAAACATCATCACGAGCATTGCTGTAGAATAAAAATGTTTTTGTTTCATATTAATTCCCCCTTTAATAGTGCATATTATTAATATAAATTTATAAATCAAGAAAAATATGGATAAATGAATTTACTAATTAGCCCACCTGGGCTTTTTTTGCAAGAAAAATATTTAAACCAATTCATATTTTTTAAGAATTAATCAAAAAAGCCTGCACTTATTCTGCTTTTTTTAAATCAGGCAGAACAAGCGCAGGCTCGTTATTTGTGTATATTACAGCCGGAAATCAGTCGTTTTTTATAATCCGGCATTTATTTTAAAACCGCTGATATTGACAGCGGTTACGGGAATTCCGGTTATTTTACGCCATTACCTGAATTAACACCAGGCTGTCTTACTTTAAAAAGACTTTCAACTGTCTCTTTTACAACCGGATCATTTGAGTCCTTGCAATAAACAGAATACCTTAATTTCGGCTTCTCTTCTGTTTTAAAATCTTTTCTGTAATACTCCGTCCTAAACTGGAGATAATATCCTGCTTCTTTTTTACCATAAGAAAAAAGTGCTGAATTTCTCTGCCTTTCATCTACTTCAAAATACCTGAGATTAAATCCATATACATCGGTGCTTAATGAATTAGTATCAGGATTATTTAAAATACTCTCAAGAGTTTTCAGCGACTTCATATCATCAGTATAGTTGCCTTTGTAGACGCTCCCCTCTATAATATCTTTTTTCAGCTTAGCAATATCTTTATTAAAAAACTTAGACGCAGAATCCATTTTTACTCTCAGATCTTTTGTAAGAGGAAAATATTCAATTACAGAATCGATGGTGTTATCACTATTCTTATCAATAATCATTATTATCATTTTTTCCAGACCGGAAAAATCACCAATAACAATCGCTGTATCTTTTTCAATTGCCTGCATAAAAAGATAATTAATGTTATCTGAGGGTACAGGGAAAAGTTTCATCCTGTCTATTGTCAGTTTCTTTATCTGAAGGTCATCAATCCCTATAGAAAAAAGAGGTGATGCAAGCATAATCGCCATGACCGCTGCTACGAAAAAATATTTTTGTTTCATTTCATTTCTCTCCCATAAAAGTTGCTATTTGTTTTTTTTACTACAATGGTAAAGTGTGTAAATTACAAAAAATGGCTAAAATTCTTTAGAAAAAGCCATTTATTTTTTTTAAAATTACTTACTTTACCACCGTTCACTATCATCTATAAGGCACAAACCGTTTAACGCACGTCTAAGGTGTTAACTTATCTTTGAAAGACTCTCTTCCAGTTTACCAAGTATTTCAGAATATTCTTTCTGTTTACCCCGCTCTTTTTCAATAATTTCAAGCGGAGCTTTACCGGTAAAACTTTCACTGGATAATTTTGCAACCACCTTTTCAAGGTCAGCTTTTATTTTCGAAATTTCTTTTTCAAGACGGGCTGTTTCCTTCTCAATATCAATGAGCCCGCTGAGCGGCATGTATATCTCCAGATTCTGCATCACTGCTGAAGCATCAGTTTTATCAGGCTGATACTCAGGATCAACCGTAATGCTTTCAACTTTTGCAAGAGCCTGAATATGGACAGATTCAGTTTCAATAACAGTTTTCATCAGTTTATCTGATGTTTTGAAAACAACTGATGCTTTTTTATCAGGAGGAATATTCATCTCACCCCGTATATTTCTGATCTTATATATAATCTCTTTAAAAATTACTGTATAATTTGCATCATCATTAAACACCAGGTTAGTATCAAAATCTGGCCATTGAGATACTATAATGTCGGTGTCTCCCTGGACTTTAATTCTGCTCCAGATTTCCTCCGTAATAAACGGCATAAAAGGATGCATAAGAACGAGCATTCTCTGCAGCACAAAGTATAACACCTGTTTTGCGTAGTGAGAAGATTCAGCCGAGATATTAACCTTGGCATATAATCTCTGTTTAACAAGTTCAAGATACCAGTCGCAGAATTCGCCCCACCAGAACTCATATATCTCATTTGCCGCCTCATTGAATTTGTACTGTTCCAGCGCTTCCGAAACATTTTTTACGGTGTCATTCAATGAATGAAGAATCCATTTATCAAAAACTTCGAGTTTGCTGAAATCAATTTTTTCAGGCTTGAAATCATCTCCGAGATTCATGAGAATAAATCTTGTGGCATTCCAGATCTTATTACAGAATGAACTATATCCTTCGATCCTCTTCTCTGAGAGAATAATGTCTCTCCCCTGTGCTGCAAATGCCGCGAGTGTAAACCTGAATGCATCGGTTCCGTACTGGTCCATCATCACAAGAGGATCGATTACATTACCCTTCGACTTGCTCATCTTCTGGCCATGTTCATCCCGAACAAGGGCATGGATATAAACATCGTAAAACGGCATATCCTTCATAAACTTCACACCGGTCATTATCATTCTCGCTACCCAGAAAAAGATAATGTCAAAACCTGTAACCAGTACGCTTGTGGGATAATATTTTTTAAGCTCCGGAGTTTCGTCAGGCCATCCCATTGTGGAGAAAGGCCAGAGGGCTGAAGAGAACCATGTGTCAAGAACATCCTCATCCTGCCTGATCTTCGCAGATCCGCATTTGCCGCATTTATCGGGATCATCCATTGTTACAGTTATATGTCCGCAGTCATCGCAGTAAAAAGCAGGAATCCTGTGGCCCCACCAGAGCTGACGAGAGATGCACCAGTCCCTGATGTTGTACATCCATTCAAAATAAGTTTTCTCCCAGTTTTTCGGAACAAACCTTATCTTACCCTCTTCTACGACCTTTATTGCGTCATCTGCAAGCGGTTTAATCTTTACAAACCACTGTTTGGAGAGATACGGTTCAACAACAGTGCTGCACCTGTAGCAGTGGCCGACAGAATGAACATGTTTCTCAACCTTAACAAGAAGCCCTGCGCTTTCAAGATCTGCAACAACCTTTTTACGCGCCTCATACCTGTCGAGGCCTTTATACACTCCGCCGTTTTCGTTTATTACGGCGTGCTCATCCATTATTATTATCTCTTCAAGATTGTGTCTCTTCCCCATCTCAAAGTCGTTAGGGTCGTGAGCCGGGGTTACCTTTACAAAACCGGTTCCAAACTCCATGTCGACATAGCTGTCCCCGAAAATTGGAATCTCCCTGTTCATGAGTGGAAGTATTGCAGTTTTACCTATAAGGCGATTATGCCTTTCATCTGCAGGGTTGACAGCAACACCGCTGTCGCCGAGCATTGTCTCGGGCCTTGTTGTCGCTACGACAAGAAATTCATCACTGTCCTTTATCGGATATTTTATATGCCAGAGATTGCCATCAAGCTCTTTGAATTCTGTTTCGATGTCAGAGAGTGCCGTCTCGCATCTTGAACACCAGTTAATGATCCTGTACCCCTGATAAATCAGGCCTTCATCATAAAGGGTGACAAAAACTTTCCGCACGGCTTTAGAAAGTCCCGCGTCAAGTGTAAACCTCTCCCTCTCCCAGTCGAGCGAACTCCCCAGCCTCCGGAGCTGTCCCTGAATCTGGTTCCCTGAATGTTCTTTCCATTCCCAGACCCTTTTCTCAAACTCCACCCTGCCGAGGTCATGCTTGGTTTTTCCCTCTGCTGCAAGAAGCCTTTCAACAACATTCTGTGTCGCGATTCCGGCGTGGTCGGTCCCCGGCATCCAGAGAACAGATTTTCCCTTCATCCTCTGCCATCTTGCGAGTATATCCTGAAGAGTATTATTAAGAGCATGCCCCATATGAAGGTTTCCAGTTACGTTTGGAGGGGGAATTACGATTGAAAAAGGTTCTTTGCCGTCATTCACATCAGCATGAAAATACCCTTTTTTTTCCCAGTATTCGTACCATTTTTCTTCAGCTTCTTTCGGCTCATAAGAGGGGGAAAGTTCCATCTACGTACTCCATTTTATGTATGATTATTTATCTGGAGTCATATTTGACCGGAATTATCAAGTGTCAATGAATTTTGATTTTCAGAAATGATAAAAATCCTGTCTGTGCCTGAATCAGGGGGAAAGTGCAGAGAACAGATTTTATTATTTAAACAATTCCTTGTCGGATGCAAGCACCACTTCAAACGGAATATCACCATGCTTACGGTTTTCATGTATATCATTTAAAATGGATAACAATGTATCGGCATCATCGGGGTGTTTTGAAAAAAATACAGAAGTATTATCATATACAAAAATGTAACCTTCCGCAGGGAGCCACGATAAATCATTTATGCATTCTTCAAATGCATCCCAATTATCTCCAAAATAATCAGGAAGACGCATGACTTTTTTTGCCGTATTAAAAAAATCAGTTTTATTGCGGATACTTCTCCCTCTAAAATAAAAAACACAGACACTGTTCCTGGAAGCGTCATCAATAAAAACAGCATCAACGGGAGATGCACTCTCCCTGATTATTTTAACAAGTTTATTAATTTTATCCATTTTTAAATATCACTCTTCTGAATGTTCTGTAATGATCACCGGTATAATAATAGATATCATTTTTTACGTCATGAACAATCCGTTCTTTACCGCGATTGGGGTGTTTCCCTTTTTTAAGCTGCCTGGCCATTTTGTCCGTGCACACAGTGTATTCTTTATACAATGAATTATTATTTTGAGGAAGAAGTTTTTCACGGTTTCCAAAGCGCCTTCCGTCGTTTTTTACAAACGGCCAATCCGTTGAGCCTGACCTGATTTTGTAAATAACATCCTTCGCTCCCTGCGGCAGCTCACCAAAAGAGATAGTCTGTATTGTACCCGCAGAAACAGAAAATGATATAAAACAAAAAATTAAAAAGACAGACACAAAAAAAATTATTTTCTTCATAATCTTACCGGTTTTGCCTGAAAAATTTATATCTGGTTCAAAGACTGTCATCAGCGTGCGGACAATTCCCGTAC
>Ga0209098_1004520_pt1 | contig 10826 bp, 4 predicted proteins | sample AD_JPNHW1_MetaG_FD_184429 | JGI IMG/M metagenome (GOLD analysis project Ga0209098, IMG submission 184429) | Active sludge microbial communities of municipal wastewater-treating anaerobic digesters from Japan - AD_JPNHW1_MetaG (SPAdes) (version 2) | ecosystem: Engineered > Bioreactor > Anaerobic >... | reverse complement strand
TGTACTGGTGTTCCTTCTCAGCTACCTGCCCGGCCATTTCTTTGCCCGTATTCCCGTAGCGACAGCATTCCGGAATTACCGGCAAAAAGGAAACAAGTGGAAACTTGGATTGCTCTCCCTTCAATTTGTTGGTGCAACGTTTATTTTCACAATGCTGTTGATTGTAACCCTGCAATACGATAAAATGCGTAACGCTGACCATGGTTATTGTGCCGAAAACGTTTACGTTGGATCAACCAGCGGAATGTCGGGCAGTAAGCTTTCGACCGTGCTGGACGAACTGAAGGCGATGCCCGAAATCGAAAAAATCGGTCTGGGATACGGCCTTCCTACCGAAGGCGCTTCCGGCAATAACATCTCACTTCCTGACAAAGAAAATGAGCTGTTCAACATCGCCGACTTTTATTGGGTCGATGAGAATTATCTTTCCATCCTGAATATCCCGGTAACCGAAGGACATACTTTTGCTTCCGCTTCGACCGCTCCATGCGATTTACTGATCAGCCAGAAAGGGGCACAAATGCTGGCCATGAATACGGGTTGGAAAGATGGCGTACTTGGAAAACAAATACGAATCAGCCAACATGGAACAACCACCATACAAGGTGTTTTCCCCGATTTTATCGTCGGTTCAATTTCCAATCCCGACTACCGTCCTTCGGTATTTTTCTACCTATCCGACGATCTGTTCCAAACCCGGCTAAAAGAAGATCCATCCTTTTCATTCTACATTCTGGTAAAAGCCCACGAAGGAGCACAAGCCGGTTTGATGAAGAAATTAACTGACGTGTTCAACCTGGCCCTTCCCCATCAGGATGCCGTTATAAAAAGCCTGAAAAGCGAGCAGATTAAAAATTACGATTCCGAAAAAGGGTTCCGAAATGCCATGCTGGCCGGTAATGCCGTCATTTTGCTCATTACCATCATGGGACTGGTTGGTTATACCGTAACCGAAGTTGCCCGTCGCAGGAAAGAACTGGCCATACGAAAAATCAGTGGAGCCACGCTCTCCGATATTCTTAAAATATTTGTTTTAGACCTGGAATACATGGCCATTCCGGCTGTAGCTGTTGGATTGACAGGAGCCTGGTTTACGGCAAACAAATGGATGGAGAACTTTGCTTCGAAGGTTCCTCTTCACTTGGGCTTTTTCCTTCTTTGCAGCCTCTCGGTTCTGATATTCATTGGGATTATTGCCACCGTTAACTACCTTGCAACAGCCAATCGGAACCCGGTGGATGCACTGAGGCAGGAATAACCCCCAACCCCTGAGGAGAGGCTGAAAACGGTACAACTTGAGGTGTCAAGCTATTAAAAAACGTTTGGATAAAAGAATAAACAATATTGATTTCAATGAAAAACATACTTCTTTTTATCGCACTGGCCATACTGGGCACGGCAATGATGAAGAACAACCAACTTAACATGACCTATCTGGGCAATTGCGGCTTTTTGTATGAAAGCGGAAAAGACAAGGTCATCATCGATCCTTTCGGAACTGAATTCGGAAACTACTTCCAGTTACCTTCCGAAAACACGAAAGAGAACATCATTGCAGGGAAAGCTCCGTTCGACAAAGTTGATTTACTCCTGATTACCCATATCCATGGGGACCATTTCAACGCGAAACTGACCGAATATTTCCTTTTGAATAACAGCAATGCCAAAATGATCTGCCCCCGACAGGTCTACAACCAGCTAAAAGATTCATGCAGCAACTTTGCCCAAATTGAATCCCGGATTATTAGCCCAGACTTATCGTTCAATGAATCGAAACAGATTAAAATAAACGGCCTTACGGTACAGGCAATACGGATGCAGCACGGAACCGACCGCAACCTCGACGGGATCCATTATTCGGATTATACGGAGTATGAAAAAACGGAGAACCTGGGATATGTGATCAACTTCAACAACAAGCGTGTTTTTCATCAGGGAGACGGCTGTCTCCGGATCAATAAAAAAGCAGTTGAAAAGATCGACGGCACAATCGATGTTGCCTATCTTGGGTATTTCGACTGGGATGCTGCGTCCCTGAACATTCTAAAAAACGAGTTAAAAGCCAAAAATGTAATTTTCATGCACGGCACCATACCCGGACAGGAACAAAAATCGGAAGAATTCAAAAAAATCGCTTCCCAACTGCTGTTTTTCGATAAAGAACCCGAGTGCAAAACATTCCGGTAATTCAGGTTTCTCGGGGAAATATGCACAAAAAAGAAGCGAGAAATACCCCCTCCGGAACGGGGACCATCGGGCTAATTTAAGGCCTAGCGACCCCTTCGGAACGGGTAATGTCGGGGTAATTTAAGGCGGAGTGACCCCTTCGGAACGGGTAACATCGGGGTATTTTAAGGCGAAGTGACCCCTTCAGAACGAGTAACATCGGGGTAATTTAAGGCATGAGCCCCCCTCCGGAACGGGTAATACTGGTGTAATTGATGCATACTATCTCTTAACCACCCGGATGTAATCGAGCAAAGCATCGTTGATTTCGCCATCCATGTTGATGTTCCAATCTTCAAATTTGATGCGCAACATGTTATTCCCTTTTTGCAACGAAGTTTCGATAAGATTTGAAAAACCCCAATCGCTCCACTCGTTGGTACCGCGCTGAGGAAAAACCCATACCCCCGAATAAACATCGTTGACATAAACACTGCGAATACCACAGTTGTTATCGGTATTCCAGGGGCCGGTTCCATTGGCGTAACGACATTCCAACAAATAAACACCAGCTTCCGGAACATTGATTTTTAACGCCATGTCACGATTTTTAGCGCTACTGATTTCAACAAAACCAGCTCCGGAGTAATTGGTATAAGGCAAGGTCGATTTAGCGACCGATTGCTCAACCTCAACCAACTGATCCGAATTCGTTATCCAAACCGGCTCACTGGTAAACGACTCAACACCTTCGGGATCGACAGCCGTAACTTTATACTCTGCAAAGGTTTCTTTCTCGATATCAAATTGATTTTCGGAAACCTTAGAAACGATTTTTCCGTTTTTATAAACGTTGTACGAAACAGCACCGGGAACAACATCCCATACCAGCTTTTTCCCTTCAAGCTTAACCAGTGGATTGGTCAGTGAAAATTTATTTTCGACCAAATTGATTTTTGTTGCGCCAAAACGGTTGTTGGCCAAATTGATTTCGATCTGATGTTTTCCCTCCAGATTTCCGGGGAAGAAAGGCTCATCAATGGCTTTTCCATCCAGTTTGAACGAAGCGATTTTGTTTCCAAAACCTTTTACCGTAATATCGAGCTTGGCTTTGCGGTAACTAAAATTCGAGAGCGTTTTTGTTCCACCATAAACCTCAGGAACTACTGGCTGAAACCGAATTCCGCCGGGTTCAAAACTCATCCCGATGAAAACCCGGTGAACCATTGCCATGTTACCGGCCATACTCCACAACATGCGGTCGGAATTGATCTCGGTTCCGTTAAAATCGCCATTCTGAGCCACCATGTTTTCATAGTTGGTGAGAAATAAAGCCCCTGCGCGATAAATGGCTGCCAGTCCGTGCAACAGAGCGGCTTCGTTACCGGTTTTGGCGGCAGCCAGGTTCCAGAACGACTGCACAAACGGCCAGATGGCATTGTTATGATACGGCGGAATTCCCGGAATCTGCGGGTAGATACAGGTTGTACCAAAAGCGGTCACCGGCGAATTTTCAAAGATCGACTGAGCTTTCGCTTCATCGGCAACACCAAACAACACCGAAAAAGCTTCACCCAGTGCTTCAAAACGAGGTGAAAGGTTCATGCTGCTTCGGCCATACAAATATTGGCCGTAGTAACCTTTATCAGCCATCCACAGGTATTGGTTCATTCCTTTTTTGATCTCTTCGGCACGCTGAAGATAAGCATCATTGGGCTCGCCGAGGATCTTAGCCATCTGTGCAAGAATCAGGTTTGCTTCGTAATGCACGGCGTTGGTCCCCAAGTTCTCCGACAGGTAAATATCGGTATTCGACATCCATTTGGGATAAGTTTGCTCACGCCAGTCGAGAAACGAAGATTCCCCCCGGTTCATCCCGGTTTTTGGTGAACGAATGGTTTTCCCGTCGTCGGCCAGTGTATTTTTGATGATTTGATAAGCCGACTTCAGCCAGGCTTCATCACCGGTTACCTTATAAATCTCCCAAGCCGCCAGCGACCACGAAGTACGGTCGGACGATATGGGCCATGCCCCACCCGATCCGGTATCCTGAATGATGCGGCCACGTTTCACTTTCTTCATCAGACTAATCTCGGCCACCTTAGGCTCGTGGTAGGCAAATGCCAATAAGGTACTGAAACTCACGTCGCGGGTCCACACACCGCCCCACTTGGCGCCGGTACGCAAGGTACTGTCGGGCTCAATGTTCTTGCGGGCTTCTTCGAGCGAAAGGTTGAAAAGTGCATCCACAATCGGCTGGTCGGAATGGTACGAAGGTTTCATCGAAACATTTTCGGTAAGCTGCCAGGTACATGGCTTGTTTTCTTTTTCGTCGAAAGGATTAAAAACCACCTTGATTTCGTAAATGCTATCCCCGTCGGGATCCTTCAAATCGAAGCCCTTCTCTTCCAGATTGACCCAATCCCACGACAGCGGTTCGGTTCCACCGGCGATGTACACCCCTTTGAAGTCATCTTTTGATATGCGGGTTCCATCGAAGGTTTCGAAAGATCCTTTTTCGGCAAACTGTTTCAACACCGGACGCATATCGAGCCGAAAAGTATAGGCGTAATTCACCGGCAGTTTGACACCCGGGTCGCCGGGGTTTGGTTGATCTTTCTGCCCGAAAACAATCACCGGCGATTGATGCTCTTCATCACCAATGATGATCCAGTGATTTTCGCCCGACTGCTTTTCATTGTCCTTTTCGTTGATCCCAAATTTGAAGCTAACCATCCGCGAAAAATTCTCATAAGCCAGGCTGTGGTAGTTCGAAACAATTTTCGTGGGAGACTCAACCGTAGCCGTGAAATTTCCCTGCACCACCTTATTGGGATAAATGGTAAACTGCGGCGACTGGTAAAGCACTTCGGGCGCTTTTGGGCATCCGTACAACCCCATTAAAACGGCAATTAAACTGACTATTTTTTTCATATACGAACTTTTTCCTTAGAGACAATCCCGTCGCTATTCTCAACAAACGAAGGCTTCAATCCCACAAAATTACGAAATCCTACGAACAACCGTTTGGGCAACAAATTATTCTTGATCGGGTACTGGATAAAATATGAAACGATTAATCAATCAGCACCATCTATCCTGAATTTCGAATTTGTCAATTATTTCAACATCGGTGTAAAATAATTTGACAACAAAAAACAATATTTCCTAAAATATAAATTAATTTTCAATTACTTAAACCACTGGCATGGTTTATGGCAATCGATTATAAAAAGAATAGCCATGAAAACCATTCTCAAATCAACCTTCCGAAATTTCATCCGGAAACCAGCGACCAACCTGATCAATTTAGCAGGTTTGTCAGTCAGTCTGGCTCTGGTGGTCATACTTTCAATCTACTGTTTCAGTGAACTCACCACCGATCATTTTCAAAAGAACGGGGACCGCATCTACCTCTTTTCCGACCAGAATAATTTACCTGGAATCAATTCACCGGGAGTTTTGAAAGATCATATCGATCAGCGTATTCCGGGCATTGAATCGACGCTACGACTTGCCGGCACGTGGGAAACTCCGGTTTTTCAATCAGATGGAAGAGACCCTATTAAATCGGATCTGGTTTTTGCCGACGACAATTTTTTTCGGTTTTTCACCTACACTGCCATCGAAGGCAATCTTTCATCGGCGCTACAAGAACCAATGTCGGTTGTAATTACCAAACGGCTGTCCGAAAAACTTTTCGGGAAAGAAATTGCCATAGGCAAAACCATCAAACTGAACAACGAAAAAGAACTTACCATCACTGCCGTCATCAAAGAACCAGAGTCAAACTCCTGTCTGTCATTCAGTGCCATCACCTCCATGGCAACCCGTAAAATCGTAATGCCCAACGAAGCCGAATTTTCGGTATGGCCTTTCTGCGTATTTCAAACTTTTGTCATGCTGAAAGATGGGAGCAACCCTGAAGAAACAGCCCAACTCATTGCCGCACTCTTCCCCAATGAAATGAAACAAAAAGAATCGGCGGCACAATTAACCCCTTTTAAGAAAATTTACTTTTCACAATTCACCCTATTCAACAACAATTACTTATACCGTGGAGACCAGAAAAAAGTAATGATCCTTTTGATGGTTGCTGCATTAGTTTTGATTATTGCGCTGGTCAATTTTCTAAATATCACCTCAGCACAATGGATTGAGAGAATCAGGCAAATTGGCACAATGAAAGTATATGGAGCCAGCAGAAAATCCATTGCCTGGAAAATTATACTTGAAGCATTTCTCTTCTTTTTCTGTTCATTATTCCTTGCCTTTTTTCTCATTGGAATCTTTTCACCATCCATTTGCAACAATACTGGTATTCGGTTCAATTCTCACTTACTTTACACCCCAATGTTTTTGCTGCTCACGATGACTGCAACCTTTGGTTTAAGTCTTGTCTTCAGCCTGATTCCTGCATTGAAAATTTCGAACACAAAAACCTTCTACGACTTAAAAAGAAAAGCTGAACCACACTCGTCAACCTCATTTTTCAGAGGATTACTGGTAACCACACAATTTACCATTGCCATCATACTAATTGCATTCACCGTTTTGGTTCAAAAACAGGTCAATTATGGGAGCAGCAACCTGGGTATGAATCAGAAAAACATCATTGGAATTCAGTTAACGCCGGAACTATTGGGGAAGAAAGATGTTTTGAAGAACGCGCTAGCGACCCTTCCCTCCGTAAAAAATATCTCTTTTTCACAATATTTTCCGGGAGAAATGATCTCGCACGGAGAAACGCAGGCCGATATCTCAGGGGAAAAGAGGCATATAAACTATGATTCATTCATTGCCGATGCTGGGTTCTTTAAAACCATGGGGCTTCAGTTGATTCTAGGAAGAATATATTCCGACGACCTTTCAACAGACATAAGAAAAGTAGTTGTAAATGAAAGCTTTGTTCAACAAAACAATCTCACGAATCCCATCGGCATAAAATTCTCAGGAATGGATGGGAATAGCTATGAAATTGTGGGGGTTATCAAAGATTTTCATTACAAATCGTTCAATACCCCCATTGCACCACTGGCAATCATGAATGTGCCCTGGGCTGCTTATTGCCTGGTCGATATACATACCGACAATACAAAATCCTTATTCCAATTAATTCAGGAAATAAAGACCACAGCTCTGGGGTTGTCACCATCATTTCCGGTAGAGATCAGTTTTTTGGATAAAGCGGTTGAAAACATGTACCAGTCAGAGATCTCTTTCCGGAAAGCATTTTCACTTTTTTCCGGATGTGCCATCGTAATCTGCTGTCTGGGCATTCTTGCGATGTCGTTATTGGCCTGTCAACGAAGGGTGAAGGAAATCGGCATCCGTAAAGTAAATGGTGCCCGTGTTTCAGAAGTGTTGATCATGCTGAACCGCGATTTTATCCGTTGGGTAATTATTGCCTTTGTCTTTGCAACCCCAATCGCCTGGTTTTTCATGAAAAAGTGGCTCGAAGGATTTGCTTATAAAACGGAGCTCAACTGGTGGATATTTGGATTAGCCGGCACCATCGCATTGTTTATAGCCATATTAACGGTTAGCTGGCAGTCCTATCTTGCGGCTACCCGAAACCCGGTAAAAGCGTTGCGTTATGAATAAAAAAATGGGCAATCATACAGAAACGCCATCGCTGGTTGTCAAATCCATCAGCGCATTAAAATTGGCCATATCGAATTTCAGGACAGGAGCAACTCTGATAGCATCTTTAAGAATTTGAAAGTAACAACAGCTGGAAAGCAAGGATTTTTAAATTGATGAATATGGGCACAACATTGATTAAACAGAGCCTGCGGAATATCGGTAAAAACAAACTTTATACGATTGTCAACATTTCCGGACTTTCGGTATCGCTTGTGTTAATTCTTTTCTTGTCCATCTACATTACAAACGAGAAAAATATTGATGGGTTCCACAAAAACGGGAAAAGAATCTACCGGGTAATCCGTGCCGGTGAATGTGCCTTCTCCCCTCCTTTCGGCCAATATGTTACCGATAATATTAGTGGAGTAGAAGCATATTGCCGGACTTTCATGCTCGAAGCCAATCTGAAATCGGATTACAACCTTGTAAAAAGCCCCTCATGTTGCTATGTCGATTCGAACTTCTTCAAGATGTTCTCCTTTCCATTAACAATGGGCAATCGGGAAACGGTTCTGGCATCACGAAACAATATTGTTCTTTCAGAAAGCTTTGCAAAGAAAATGTTTCCAGATACCGATCCATTGGGAAAAACAATCAGGCTCAACAACAGGCTCAACTATCAGGTGTCGGGTATTGTAAAAGATTTCGATGAAACCACCCATTTTAAACAGGCCGATGTATTGTTCCCGATTGCTGCCCTTGCCGACTTTTTCGGAGGTAACGGGTATTTATCGCAATATGACCTCCACTATTTTCTTCCAAGCCTGTATGTTCTTGCAGAAAAAGGAATTGATCTGTCGGCAAGAGGGACAGGACTTTACAACAAAGCCAAACCATGGTACTGGTTGTTTCAACAGGACGAAAGCGAAAACACCATTTTTCAACCACTAAGCGAAGCCTATTTTAACCCAGTTAAATACGGCTTTCCCATGGGTGCCCGAGAGGGAAACAGAAAGATGCTCAATTTCATGATGATTATCGTTGTTGGAATATTTCTCATTGCTTTGATCAATTTTATTAACCTGACAATCACCAGTTCCATTTCCCGTCGCAGTGAATTTGGCATCAGAAAGATCATTGGTTCAAACAGGATCCAAATTGTTGCCCAATCATATACAGAAACAGCTTTGCTATTTTTAGCATCCCTGCTATTGGCGCTATTCTTTCTCGACATCCTTCTACCTTCGTTCAATTTATTAACCGGATACCACACAACACTCCCACAATTCTTTAAAATTATTCACTGGCCGAAAATATTTTTCTATATACTCCTGATATACATTTTATCGGCAACCATTCCCGCACTAGTTGCTTCCAGGGTTTCCCCTGCATCGGCCATCAGAAAAACAATTGGAAATTTGCGAATTCGCGTTCTTCAGCAACTAATGGTCGTTCTTCAATTCATTATTGCCACCATTCTGATTATTTCAATGTTTACCATTCAAAAACAAAGCAATTTCTTACAGAATTACGAAACCGGTTTCAATAAAAAAGAGACCTTCTATATCTGCCTGAATTCTGAAATAAAGGATAAAAAACTACAGTACAAGGAAGAACTGTCAAAAATAAGTGGTGTAGAAGGAATATCGCTCTGCAATGGGATGCCGGGCGTCGGGATCCCCAATCTACGGTTCAATGCCAACAACAAAACACAGGACATCGACTATTTCAATATAGATGACGATTACTTCAGGGTTATGCAAATCAAGCTGAAAAATCCCGTTTCACCCGAATGGAACAATTGCTGGATCAATGAATCAGCCGCCCGGTCATTAAGCTACGACCCGAATAAAAAAACAGTTGAAATTGATTTTTACGGCACAAAAAAGACCTGCATGGTGAATGAGGTTCTTCCCGATATGAATTACCACTCACTGTATGAACCTTGCAAACCTACCCTGTTTACCAGTCTCGATACACGTGGTTGGGTCGATTATGCCTTATTAAGGGTCGACATGAATAACATTAAACAAATACTTGGTGAAGCCGAAAAAATTCACCAAAAATTCTCTCCCGATTTCCCATTCGATTATGCTTTTATGAACGAGACCATCAACATAGCATATAAAAAAGAAAAACAGACTTCAAAAATAGTAAGCTGGTTCTCACTTTTTGCCATTCTCATTTCTTGTATGGGTTTGTTTGCTCTCTCCATATTTTCCATTAATACCCGGACAAAAGAAATAGGGATCCGAAAAGTTAACGGAGCCAAAACCGGTGAAGTAATCAATATGCTCAACAAGCAGTTTATAAAATGGGTTTTCATTGCTTTTATCGCAGCAATACCCATTGCCTGGTACATCATGCACAAATGGCTTGAAAACTTTGCATACAAAACCGAACTAAGCGGATGGATCTTCGCCCTCACCGGAATCATTACCATGGGGATATCGATCCTAACCGTCTCCTTTCAATCGTACAAAGCAGCCAACAGAAATCCAATTGAGACACTCAGGTACGAATAAATCTTTTCCTAAAAGAAATGAGGAGGTTTCAAAAACGGCTGAAACCTCCTCATTAAATACAACTTATTACAAATCAATATTCCAGATTAGTTATTACCTGAACATTTCTGAACATCCAGATGGATCACATAATAAGGATAGGAACCTACTGCAACCGTTAAGGAATTTCCCTTATAGGTTGTAAATTGTCCTGCGACCGGCCTTGAAGATGGCAGTGTGTTATATCCCTGAATTTTGACTGATTGACTAACATTTTGCAATTCCCAACCATTTTCCAGTGTTATGTACAAATATCCATTCGCCAATGTTACATTCCCTGCATTGATATGCTGCCCAGCCCAAATGGTTTGTGTGCCGGTGCCTGTGTAATAATACCACCATGCATTACCTGAACCTGCAACGTTTCCACCAAAACCGGTTTCAGTCTGCCACGAAGTACAAACATTCCCGGGATTATCAGTAACCAGAGCACGAACGGTTATTGACTGACTTACGAAAGAAGTGTTACCACAAGCATCGGTAGCTGACCATGTTCTGACAACAGTCGTT
>Ga0209098_1004518_pt1 | contig 10828 bp, 6 predicted proteins | sample AD_JPNHW1_MetaG_FD_184429 | JGI IMG/M metagenome (GOLD analysis project Ga0209098, IMG submission 184429) | Active sludge microbial communities of municipal wastewater-treating anaerobic digesters from Japan - AD_JPNHW1_MetaG (SPAdes) (version 2) | ecosystem: Engineered > Bioreactor > Anaerobic >... | reverse complement strand
CTGGCCCAGGACTTCCGGGATTTCGAGATTGTGGTGGGCGACAACAGCACCGAGGACAACGACGAGACGCTGGAACTGATCCGCCGCCTGGATTCGAAGCACATCCGTTACTTCAAGACCGATGGTTCCTTGGCCCTGGCGGATAGCTTCGAGTTCGCCCACAGCCGAGCCCGGGGCGAGTACGTGCTAGGGCTGGGCTCCGACGACGGCCTGCTGCTCCACGGCCTCTCGACCCTGGCCAAGGTAATCGAGACCGCGGAACACCCCCTGGATGCCCTTCGGTTTGATTTTGTCTTCTACGGCTGGCCCTGCGCTCTTGTTCCCAGGTTCCGGGATTTCATCCGAATTCCGCCCTCGATGATGCGAAAACCCGAAGGCCCCAAGCTCACCTGGCTGGACAGCAGGGAGACCCTGGAGCGCTACGCCCGTTACGAGCTGTCCTTCTATGATGTACCCAACGGCTACGGCTACTCGCTCCTCAGTCGGCGCCTACAGAACCGCATCCTGGAGAAGACAGGGCGCTTCTACCCCGGCAATACGCAGGACTTCTACACGGGGGGCTACACCCTGTGCCTCACCGAGCGCTTCGCGAGGCTGGACTTTCCCATCGCGGTGTTCGGCACCTCCGGCGCCAGCGTTGGTGCCTTCAATACTTACCGCGGCACCGAATTGAACCGCGTTCGCCACGGCTTTGATCCGCCTTATCCACCCTTTGGCATTCCGCAACTGAGCATGATCGACAACGAGGGGCGAGACCCTCACTACGACGCATGCACCAAACCAGAACCCTTCGGCTATCCGCCCCTGGAGACCTGCAGCTTTACTTCGGACGAAATCGTCAATGCACAGAGCATTGTGGACGCCATCAACCGGAAGCTGCTCCCCCGGGACTTCATTCGGCACATCGACTGGAAGCGCTACTTCGAACGAGCCGTCCAGTATCTCTACGACGATGATCCAAACTTCGAGAAGAAGCTTTGCGAAATGCGAGCCCGGATCGCTCGCCGCGAAAATCCCGAACTTGAGGCTTGGTTCGGACAGGAGTATGGAAACAATCCGGCATTCAAGGGGTTTCCCCCACCCAGGGTGCAGGAGGAATTCATCTATGGCCTTCTGCCCAATGGGGTGCTCTATCTGGACGGTAAGGATTTCGGCGTGACCACGGTATTCGAAGCCGCCCAGCTCTTCCAAAGGATCAGCCATCTCTAGGGGGCAGGATGCGCTACCTCTTTGTATTGCCTCGCTTCACCGTGAACTTCGGAGACTACTACACCTTCCCCCTGGGTATCGCTTATGTATCCGCAGCCATGAAGCAGGCCGGATTCCAGGTGGAAGTGCTCAACCTGAATCACAGCCCTCGGCCCATCCCCGCACTTCTCGCAGAACGCCTGGACCAGGGCATTGACGTGGTCTGCACAGGGGGACTCAGCGGCCACTACACCATGGTCAAGCAGATCCTGCAGGCAGCTAGGGAACACAAACCCGAGGTGCTCACGATCGTCGGCGGTGGACTTTTGAGCAGCGAACCTGCGGTCGTCATGGAGGGCACCAAAGCGGATTTCGGCGTCATCGGCGAAGGCGAAGAGACCATGTGCGAGCTTGCCGCAGCCCTAGAGACGGGTCGCAGCCCTGGGCAAATCGCAGGCCTCATCTTTCGCACGGAAGAGGGACTCAAGGAGACCGCGCGTCGCAAGGAAATCCCCAACCTCGACGCCTTGCCTTGGCCCGACTACGAGGGCTTCGAGCTGGGCACCTACCTGACTCAGGTCTTCCCGCCGGGCACCAAGCGGATCATGTCTATCGCCACCAGCCGCTCCTGCCCCTACGAATGCACCTTCTGCTATCACCCAACAGGGCGGCGCTACCGCCAGCGTTCCCTGGACGCCTTTTTCGAGGAATTTGACCATCTGGTGCGCACCTACCACCTGGATCACGTCAACATCCAGGACGAACTGTTCTCCATGAACCGCGATCGGGCCTCGGCGTTCTGCAGGCGCATCAAGGAATACCAGGTCAGCTGGGATATACAAGTCCGGGTGGATCTCGTGACCGCCGATCTGCTGCAAGAGCTGAAGGACGCGGGATGCAGCTACCTGAGCCTGGGCATCGAAAGTGTGGATGACACGATCCTGAAGAGCATGCGCAAACACATCACCCGCGCCCAGATCGAGCGGGCGCTGCAGCTTGCCTGGGAAGCCGATGTCGAGATCCAAGGCAATCTCATCTTTGGCGATCTAGAAGAGACCACCGAAACCGCCCGCAACACCCTGGAGTGGTGGAAGGCCAACCGGAAGTATCACCTGGATATCTTCTTCATCATGGTCTACCCCGGAACCCACCTGTACCGGGAGGCCTGCCGGCGAGGGCTCATCCAGGACCGACTGAAGTACCTGGAAGAGGGCTGTCCCCTGATCAATGTTTCCCGGATGTCGGCCCCCGAATTCAAAGCCCTGAGCGACACCCTGGTGGAGTTCCGGAACAGCTACCCCTATGTGCCCAGCCAACTGCGAGTGCTGGCCCCCGATGCCCGCGCCTGCTGCACCGTGGAGGTGACCTGCCGCAAGTGCGGTGAATCGAGCAGACATCCAAACCGTTGGATCTTCGCAAGCAACCTGATTACCTGCCCTCGCTGTCATCAACGCCATGACGTCGAACCATATACATGCCTGCAGGGGAATTACGAAGCCGCCCTCGAACAGCTCCTGGCCCAGGGTGGAAACCTTGCGATCTGGGGCGCCGGCAACATCGCCACCGCGCTCCTGAAGGCCTCGCCCACTCTCCGTGCCAGTGGACTGTGCTTGGTGGACAGCAATGTGAGCAAGCAAGGGTTCCCGATTTTCGGACACCCCGTCGTGCCTCCCACCGCCCTGCAGACCGAGGGCATCGACACAGTCCTGATCGCCTCAATCCTGTACCAGGACCAGATCGCCCAAATGATCCAGAAGGACCATCCCAGCGTGAAGCGCCTCCTGACCCTCTCCTTCCATGAGGCGGAACAGGGCGTCAGCGAACTCCGGATCGCCGATTACGCCCGGCGCCAAGACCACACCCTGAACCATTGAACAATCTCCAACCCACCGTCCCCATGGGAGGCCCCCTACCTCCCTTGCCCCTTCCCCAACGCGGCCAAGTGGACACAGGAAAGCACTGGATCGCCAGCCTGGAAGCAGCCCCGCTTGCCTAGGAGCAGATGTCTCATCAGGTTGTCTGGTCGACCTCACTGGCCGGTGCATCTGCCCAGAACCCACAGACAAAAGGACAGACAAGGCCCACTCGAAACCGTTTTCTCGTGGATGTAAAAGAGAATCCTCGCGTCCTTCCTCCAATGCTTGTTCCAGGCCCGCCCCAGGCAGAGCAGTCATCGGAACTCGCCGGTCCTCAGGAATGCATCCTCCAGGCACGCAGTAGTGAACTCAAGGTGCTCCTGGTCGAGTCCGGGATAAAGTCCAACCCAGAAGGTCTGCCCCATGATCCGGTCGCTGATCTCCAGGGGGCCTGCCACTCGCCTTGGCACACCCTGGTACGCCGGTTGCCGCAGCAGATTGCCGCCGAAGAGCAGACGGGTCCCAATCTTTGCAGCATCCAGGACCCGAATGATCTCGTTACGGTTCTTGGGCGATGTATCTCGCAGAGTGATGGGAAAGCCGAACCAGCTGGGCTCGCTGCTGGGGGTGGCCTCGGGAAGGATCAGATATTCCTCGAGAGAGGTTAGGCGCTCGCGCAGATAGGTGAAGTTAACCTGTCGAGTCTTGATGAAGCTCGGCAGCTTCTCCAACTGCGAGACGCCCACGGCGGCTTGCATATCGGTTGCCTTCAGGTTGTACCCGATGCGGCTGTAGGTGTACTTGTGGTCGTAGCCCTGGGGCAGTTCGCCCAACTGCCAGTCGAAGCGTTTTTGACAGGTGTTGTCGCATCCGGGTTCGCACCAGCAGTCGCGGCCCCAGTCGCGCAGGCTCTCGACGATGCGCCTCAGTTGAGCGTTCGAGGTGAGTACCGCGCCGCCCTCGCCCATGGTGATGTGATGGGCGGGGTAGAAGCTCGTGGTGGCGAGATCGCCGAAGGTACCGACGCTGCGGCCGCGGTACTTCGCACCCACGGCGTCGCAGCAATCCTCCACCACCCAAAGCTCGTGCCGCCGGGCCACATCCATGACGACATCCAGATCGAAAGGATTGCCCAGGGTATGCGCCAGCATGATGGCCTTGGTGCGGGGACCGATGGCCTCCTCCAGGCGGCTGACGTCCATGTTGTAGCTGGGAATATGGGCATCCAGGAATACGGGCACGAGCTGGTTCTGCAGGATCGGATTCACGGTGGTGGGGAATCCCGTGGCGCAGGTGATGACCTCGTCACCGGGCAGAAGGCGCCGCCGCCCCAGGCTCGCGTCCGTCAGGGCCGTGAGGGCCAGCAAATTGGCGCTGGAACCGGAGTTCACCAGCAGGCAGTGCTTCTGCTCCATGAAGGACGCGAAGCGCGCTTCGAATTCTCGCGCGAAGCGCCCGGTGGTGAGCCAGAAGTCCAAACTGGCATCCACAAGGCTTTGCAGATCCTTCGCATCGAAGACCTTCCCGCTCACGGGCACGGCGTCCCCCATCTGGAAGGGCTTCTCCGGCCACTGGGCCGCATGGTAATGGGCCACCAGATCCAGGATTTGCTGCCGCAGGGCTTCCGCGCTCATCGGGCCTCCGCAAGGAATTGGCGGTACCAGGCGACCGTGGATTCCAGACCTTCCTTCAGGCTGCGCCGACAGGACCATCCCAATACGCGCATGGCCTTGGAGGCATCCAGATACTGGTCCTTGATCTCGGCCCTAGCTGTGTTCTGGATGACGGGTTCCAGGTCGCTGCGCCCCATGGCGTCCAGCACCAGGCGCGTGATCTCCAGCACGTTCAGGGGCTTCTCTGGACTGAAGTTGAACGCCTCGCCCCGCACGCCTTCCCGATCCGCGTTCTCCGCAAGGGCGAGATAGGCGTCCACCACGTCCTCGACATAGATGTAGTCGCGGATGAACGTTCCGTCGGAACGCAGCACGGGCGGCTTGCCTTCCAGCGCCAGTCGGATGGTGCCGGGCACGATGCGGCTCCAGTTGAGGTCCGCCCCACCGAAGATATTGCCGCAGCGGGCGATGGCGATTGGCAGCCCGTAGGTCTGGGCATAGGTCTGGGCGAGCAGATCCGTGCAACTCTTGGAGACATCGTAGGGATGCCTGCCCTGCGCGGGCATGTCCTCCGTGTACGGCAGCACCAAGGATTCGCCATAGGCCTTGTCACTGGAGGCCACCACAACCCCCTTCACCAGGGAGGAATGGACACGGCAGGCTTCCAGCAGGTTGTAGGTGCCACGGATATTGCTCTCGAAGGTGTGCAGCGGGCTGTGCAACGCCGTGCCCACGATGGCCTGGGCGCCCAGATGGAAGACGACCTCGATCTCATGGGCGCTGATGGCGCGCTCCAGCGTGGCGTAGTCCTCCAGCTCGCCGGAGACAACGCTGCACCGCTGAATATCGCCGCTTCGGATCAGCTCGCTTTGCGGATCCCAATCTCTCACCAGGACCGCGACCTGAGCGCCCTCGGCCAGCAGTCGGCGGCAGAGCCATGATCCCACCAGCCCGGTGGCACCGGTGACAAAGACGTGTTTACCCGTCCCGTTCATGCCCACAGCCTCCATGGCGCGTGGCCTGACGCCCAAAGATCTTCCAGCAGGTTCTTTTCCCGCAGCGTATCCATGGGCTGCCAGAAACCCTCGTGGCGATAGGCCATCAATTGCCCCTCGTGGGTCAAGCGGTTCAAAGGCTCGGCTTCCCAGGGCGTATCATCCCCATCGATGTAATCGAGGACCCGCCGATCCAGCACGAAGAATCCACCGTTGATCCAGCCCTCGCCGGTCTGAGGCTTCTCGGCAAATCCGGATACCTGATCCCCATCCATCACGATGCCGCCAAAGCGCGCGGGCGGTCGAACGGCGGTGACCGTAGCCAGCTTTCCATGGCTGCGATGGAATTCCAGAACCTTGCGGACATCCAGATCCGCCACGCCATCCCCGTAGGTCATCATGAACGTATCGCCCTCAAGCCACGGCGCCAGTCGCTTCAAACGCCCGCCCGTCTGCGTGTGCGGCCCGGTATCCAGAAGATGGACCCGCCAATTCTCGGCCTCCCGGTCGTGGTAGCGAACGCCGCCCGTGGCAAGATCCAGGCTCAGATCAGCCCGCATGGCGTGGTACCGCAAGAAATACTCTTTGATCAGTTCGCCCTTGTAGCCCAAAGCCAACAGAAACTCGTCGAAACCTGCGGCTGCGTAGATCTTCAGAATGTGCCACAGGATGGGTTGCCCGCCAATTTCCACCATGGGCTTGGGCTTGACGACGGTTTCCTCGCTCAAGCGGGTTCCAAGCCCACCAGCCAGGATGACGGTCTTGATGGATGAATTCATGGGCGGGATCCAGGCAAATTCAACACAGGTTTGACACAGCTCCAGGCTTGAAGCAAATCTCAGACCCGTCTGCCAAAGCTGCGCTCCAGTTCGCCTCGGCCCAGTTTCTTGATCACCGGCCTGCCGTGGGGGCAGGTGTGGGGAACCTGGCAGGCCATGAGATCTTCCAGAAGACGCTGGGCCAGCTCGGGCTGGAGCCGCTCGTGCTTCTTGATGGCGCTGCGGCAGGCGAGCTCGGCGTTCAGATCGCGGCGGAAGATTTCAAGGTCGATCTTGCCCTCGCCCTCCAGGCGCGCGATCAGATCCTCCAGCAAAGATTCGGGGTCGCGATCCACCAGGAAATCCGGCAGGCCGCGCACGACCAGGGCATCCTCTCCAAAGGGTTCGATATCCATCCCGGCCTGGAGGAGCCCATCCAGAAAGGGGTGAAGGCGGGCAAAGGCCGCGGGCCCGATCTGGACGACGCGCGGCGGGAGGAGCGACTGAACGGCCGGAAGGTGCCGACGCAGGAACAGCCGCTCGTAGAGAATCCGCTCATGGGCGACGTGCTGATCCACGATCCACAGTTCCGGCTCCTGCTCGCCCCGGGCTTCGGCCAGCAGGTAGGTTCCGTCGAAACTTCCCAGGTAGCGGATGGCGGGGCTGGAAAACGCATCAGGGGATTCAACGGCTTCAGCAGCGCGGATATCCAAGGGACGATGCGCGAAGGGCTGATCCAGCCGCGTTTCATAGGCATCTGCGAAGGCGCGCGTCCCTGCGATCGCGGACGGCTCGTGCCATAGGCGCGGATGCGTGGGGGCGGCGGGCGCGATAGCGCCCTCCAGCTCCACCTCGGCGGGTTTCGGGGGAAGCTCCAGGACCGAAGCGGGTCCGCCGCGCATCTGTTCCCAGGCCTCGCGCAGGGCGCGACTGACCCAGGGAAAGATGCGCTGTGGCTCGCGGAAACGAACCTCGGCCTTGGTGGGGTGGACGTTCACGTCCACAGCCTCGGGCGGGATATCCAGGAACAGCAACACGGCGGGGTAGGCGCCCTTGGGGAAGAATCCCTCCCAACCATTCGCCAGGGCTGCCAGCAGTAAACGATCGCGAACCACGCGGCCATTGACGAACAGGTAGAGATGGCCGCGATCGCGGAAGCTCAATTCGGGCGGCGACAGATAGCCACGCAGCATCCATGGCGCTTGGCCCTCGACGAATCCGCGCAGGGCGCTGAATTTCTCTCCCAGCAGGGCCGCCAGCCGCTCGCCCGGATCGCTCACGGGCGGCAGCACCAGCGACTGCCCCCGGTCGCTGCGGATGGCCCAATGGACATGCGGTGTCGAAAGCGCCATGCGGGTCGCGACGGACCATAGATGGGCGTGTTCGGTATCCGATGATTTCAAGAAGCGCTTGCGGGCAGGAAGCTGGGCGAAGAGATCGCGCACGGTCACCGTCGTGCCATGCGAACGGGGCGCGGGCTGGACATCCTTGATCACGCCAAACTCGCAACGCAGGCGATTCCCGGCACCATCCTCCTCGGCGCTCGTCAGCTCGAAGCGCGTGACGGACGCGATGGAAGGCAGGGCCTCGCCGCGAAAGCCGAAACTCGCCAGATGGCCCAGATCATCCGCGGTGCGCACCTTGCTGGTCGCGTGTCGCTCCAGGGCCAGGTAGAGATCGTCGCGCCCCATGCCCGTGCCATCATCGGCCACTTCCAGCAAGCGCTTGCCGCCATCCTCCCAAGCAAGCTCCAGGCGCGTGGCGCCGGCATCCAGCGCATTCTCGACCAGCTCTTTCAAGATGGAGGCCGGACGCTCCACCACTTCGCCGGCGGCGATCTGGTTGGCCACATGATCTGAAAGGACGCGGATGCGGGGCATCCCTCCAGTCTAGATCACCAAGTCCCGCACGAAGCGGCGAACCAACGCCTCGAAGCGCACGGAGGCGGCGGCCCCGGCATCCAGCACTTCCTGGTGCGTCAGCGGCTGATCCAGGATGCCTGCGGCCATGTTGCACAGGCAGGAGATGCCAGCGACCTTCATGCCCTCATGGCGCGCCACGATGACCTCGGGCACGGTGCTCATGCCCACGGCGTCAGCACCCAGCGCGCGGAAGGCACGGATCTCGGCGGGCGTCTCGAAACTGGGACCCGTAACGGCGAGATAGACGCCCTCTCGCAGATCAGGGCCCGTCGCCTTCGCGGCGACGTGAAGCTGCTGACGAAGCGCCCGATCGTAGGCCTCCGTCATATCCGGAAACCGCGGGCCAGGCTCGACGTTGGGACCGATCAAGGGATTCGAGCCCTGAAGATTGATGTGATCTGAAATCACCATCAAGTCGCCAACCGCGAAGTCCGTATTGACCGCGCCCGCGGCATTCGTGTGCAGCACGGCTTGCACCCCCAGGCGCCCCAGAAGGCGCATGGGCGCCATCACCAGCGACATGGGGCAGCCTTCGTAGAAATGGAAGCGTCCGGCCTGCAGCAGCACCCGTCGACCTTCCAACTCACAGAAGATCAGCTTGCCCAGATGCCCCTGCACCGTCTGCGGGGGAATTCCCGGCAGATCCGTGAAGGCAATGGAAACGCCTTGACGGGCCTCAGGACAATCCGCCAAAGCCCCCAGTCCTGACCCGAGCACGATGGCGAGCTCGGGCACGAACGGGGCTTTGGATCGCAGGGCGTCGAAAGCGTGCTGCGGCAGCATGTTCAGCGAATGGGTGTGAGATTGACGGTGACCAGGATATCCGAAGCCTGCTTCACGTCTGGGCTGACCAGCCGGACCTGAATGGGAAAGTAAAAGCGCGGATATTTGCTGCTGCCAATACCAGCGCCTCCAAGAGCCACTTGATAGATCTGGGCATCGCTGCCAGAACCGAACGCGTAGGTGGTACCGTTCGAGAACGCCGCAGCCGTGGCGGATCCCGTGGTATTGGGCGGCCCGATGGTCAACTGAATCTGTGCGCCCGGGGGAATGGCCGGCGAGGTATTCAGCGAAAGAGAATAGACGGCATCCTTGCTCATCGTAATGACGGAGGTATAGACCTCACCCTTGGCAACCGTGGGTTGCAAGGGATCATCCACCCCCCAGGAGACCCCAGGATACTGGCCGACCCGATCCAGATGGGCATATTCCATCGATAGCACCATGGAAGGCAGCACCGTTGTCAGGGAGTTTGGATCGGTCCCCCAGGATGATACGAATCGAGTGTAGGGATTGTTCGCCGTCGTGCTGTTGGTCGGCCGGGGCCAGGGAATCTGAAAGGGCGAAACCAGGGATTTGATCTTGGCATCCGTGAAGATGGTTTGCAGGTCCACGGAGTCCGTGGAGGACTGGGCCTCCTGAAGCCTCCCCAATTGGTGAAAGACATTGGGAATATCGGTCACCATGGTGGTGGAGCCATTCGCATAGCTCGGCGTCGGCGTGAAGAACCTGGCCGCCGCCGATGCCTTCATGCTCGCCCATTCTGACGGAGTGGCGGAAGAAGCGAGGCTGTTCGAGGCCAGGATGACCTCCCACCCCAAGGCAGCAATCGCCGGCGCGGAAAAGGGATCCCGCTTAAGGGAGCCAAGGTTTTTCAGGCTGATGTCCTGGATGGGATGAGTCCCCTTCAATCCACCGCCGAGAACGCCATCGGTATCCGCAAGGTAGGGTGATTTAAGCAGATCGGCCGCAACCGCGAGACTGAATCCCTCCATCAGGGCTTCATCCGAACGCAGATCCTGCAGATCCTGGCGATACGAGGCATCCCCCACTAGACGCGCCTTGATGACCGGAAGGTTGGTCACACCCGCATTGATAAGGCTGTTCTTGGCGAATATGGGAAACAGTATCCCTTCATCAAAGGCATCGTCGCCGTTGATACCACCGAAAAAGTGATAGCCCGTGCCATAGGTGCTGCCCCCATCGCCGCTGATGGAATCGTCCATCGCCTGCGGATAGCGCGTTGGATAGGTGCTTTTCTGGTAATCGACAAAGGAGCCGGGAAAGACAGTCTTCACGCCAACGGGCATTTCATAGACCATCCCGGTGTAATCAATGCCCCGGCAATAGTGGAGATCCAGCGCAATGGTGCTGGGAGCAGCTCCCCCGAAAACATTGGCAAACGTATACACGGAATCCAAGATGGCCATCACGCGGCTTCCAGCAGGAAGGGTCGACTCCTGAACGATCCGGGAATCGTTGAGCAAATCCTGCGTCCACCGGCTCAAGGATGGCGTCAACCACCAAGCGTCATTCAAGCCGATATCGAAATTCACGGTAGCATCAGCTTTCATGCTGGTCCCAGGGGTCTTGTTCCCAACGGGAGCGCTGCCATCCACCCCCTTGCGCATGGCATAGAGCAGGCGGTTGGGTTCAGGGGTCGGGCTAGCCACCCCATCGGGTTCAGCCAAAACCTTCACGGTGCCCGTAAGCTGT
>Ga0209098_1004510_pt1 | contig 10838 bp, 8 predicted proteins | sample AD_JPNHW1_MetaG_FD_184429 | JGI IMG/M metagenome (GOLD analysis project Ga0209098, IMG submission 184429) | Active sludge microbial communities of municipal wastewater-treating anaerobic digesters from Japan - AD_JPNHW1_MetaG (SPAdes) (version 2) | ecosystem: Engineered > Bioreactor > Anaerobic >... | reverse complement strand
GCCGCCGTGGCCGAAGCCGTGTGGCTGTACAACAACCGCCGGCCCCATCAGGCATTGAAGTACCGCACCCCCGAAGAAATCCACCGGCGCGCCGCTTGAAAATTTTTGCCCCCCATGGGGGGCAAGGGGCTCCCTTGCGGGAGCAAAACCATGAACGAACAACAACGAAAAGTGACAACCGGAAACCAGGACTCGACAGTTTTTCCACTCCGTGGAAAATCCGCCGAAACTTTTTCCACTCCGTGGAAAACTACGGCCGCGAAACCCGCAAGCGCAGGAAGCGGTTGGTGCCCAGCGCGACGGGATCCGTCACCGTGCACTCCACCGGATTGCCCGCGCCGCTTTCGCTCACGTTCGTCGCCCCCAGCCACGACCCGCCCACGTTCGTCGCCACGCCCCGCCACACGGCGCCGCTGGACATCGCCTCCGCGCCTTCCACGATCCAGGCAAGATCCGCGGCGTCGGAATTGCGGTTGAAAATCACGCTGGGAAACACGCCGACGCCGATTTGCAGCGCCGCCAACCCATCCGGCATCATGGGTCCGGAACTGCCCGCCGCGTAGCGCAACAGATTCGGCACGCCGTCGCCCGCCGCGCAATCCGTCGCATTCGTCAGCCCGTTCGTGATGCCCGCGGCCCAGGTCTCGTAACTGGTCATGTTGCGAAACTCGTAGGCGCCCATGTCCACCGTGCCATAGATGAAGCGCGGGTTGCCGTCCAGATCCGTCGTTTCCTCGACATAGCCGTTGTTCCCCGCATTGATGCAGGGCGACCCCCGCGCCAGCCGGTAATCCCCCGCCGCCGCATCCACAAACTGCGGATCGTTCGTGATGTTCCCCGTGCCGCCCGAATCGGGAACCGTGCAACTGCTCCTGAGCGTGCAGTTCGTGTAGTAATTCGGCCATGTCAACCCCACCGTGTTGCCGAATACAATGCAGTTGTTCATTTCGCAGAAGAAGCCACCCCCTCCATTGTCTTCTATGGAGTGATTTCCGACAACGGTGCAGTTGTTCGCAACACCCCCGTGAATGCCCCCGCCCCCGAATTGTGCCGTATTGCTGCACACGAGGCACTGGTTCAGTTCGCAAGCGCTGCCGCCGCCGCCCACCATGAAGGCGTAGTTGTGCTGCAAAATGCAGCGATTCAAGGTGCTTTGATACGCGCCACCGCCATCGTAGCCGATATTGCCGGTCAGGATGCAATCCTTGAGGGTGCCCCCCAGGACAGCCCCGCCGGACCAGCTGCTTGCATTGTTCGACAAGATACAGTGATTGACCACGGCGGAGGGTGCACAGTAGGCCCCGGCCGCACTGGTTTCATTGCTGTAGTCATACCCTTCATACCATTCATAGGTGGTCCCGCCGGTCAGCGTAAACCCCGACAACACCGCATCGTCCCCCACATAGGCGCACCGCAATGGAGCCGTCCCTGATGTCCCCGTCGCCTGAATTATCGTCGCCTCTGCTCCCGCGATACTTTCCACCGTGATGGGTTTGTCAATCGCGACCAGATTCGTGAGAACATACTCCTGAATGGCGCGCCCTCCCGAAGAGTATACGCCATTGCTGACCCATACCGTGTCGCCGGCGGACGCCGAATCCACGCCGGCCTGGATGGTCTTCTTGGCCGTCGCCCAGCTCGTACCGTCGGCCGCGTCGTTGCCGTTGGTCGCCACATACCAAGCGCAATAGCGCTGGACCTCGTAAGCCCCCATGTCCACTGTGCCGTTCGAAATGCGCCGATTACCGTCCAAATCCGTCGTTCCCACGACATCAACATTGTTGCCCGCATCGATGCATGGCGACCCGGTTGACAATCGGTAATTGTCCGCTCCCGGAGCCATGAACAACGGGTCGTCGGAAATGTTCCCCCCGCCGAAAGAAAGGCCCGGCGAACAAGAATGGCTGACGGAGCCGCCGGCGACATCGTCCGCAACCGTACCTCCAAAAGTGGTTCGCGCCGTGTTGTCCTTAACAATGGAATTCAGAACGCCGCTGTCATGGCATCCGCCACCAGAGGCAGTCGCCGCAGCCCATGCCTGATTCCCGATGATGGTGCAGTTCCGAAGCGTTCCCCCATGACAGCCCGCCCCGGCGCCCGTTCCCGACCCGGTTGGCGTGAACGCGGTCGCGTTGTTGTTTCTGACCAGACAATTCTGCAAATCGGAACCATAGGTGCCCCCGCCGATGGCGGTAGCCCCGTTCTGCTCATAACTCGTCGCCGTGTTGTTTCGGATGATGCAATTCCGCAAGGTTCCCCCGTAGACCCCCCCCGCCATGGCAGGTATTCCGACGGACGACATGCCCCCCCCATTCATCCGAATCGGATTCCGTCACGCCATGCGCCTCGTTGTCGCGGATGATGCAATTCTCCAACACGCCGGCATCGAGATAGGCGCCGCCGCCCCAGTCCGCCTTGCCGCCCATCAGCGTGAAGCCCGAAATCACGGCGGCGGCATGGCTCATGTAGGCGCACCGCGAGGCGGAACCTTGGATCGTCGTGGCTTCCGCGCCGTTCATCGACTTCACCGTGACGCCCTTGTTCACCGTCACCAAGCCGACGTACGTCCCGTTGCTCACCCAGACCGTGCTGCCGGCCGTCGCCGCATCGACCGCCGCCTGGATCGTCCGCTTGGCCATCGTCCATGTCCGGCCATCGAACACGTCGCTGCCGTTGGTCGCGACATGCCAATCCGCCGCGAACGCGCCGCCCTCTGCCTGCACCACCGTGCAGGTGCGCGCGATTCCTTCGCCTGAGACTTGAATGGCGCCCGCGCGGGGCTGCGCCAATCCGTTGGACGCCACGCTGAACGCCACCGTCCCATTGGAGATTCCAGAAGCCCCCGCCGTGATCGCCAGCCAGGGCATGTTCGTCGTCGCCGTCCACGCCACGTTTGCCGTCACCGCGAAGATCAGTCCGCTCGCCGCATCGCCCGAAAGAACGAATTGTTCCGGACCAAGCGCCATAAACGGACCGGTCGCCGCCTGGATCACCGCACACGTGCGGACCAATCCGCCGCCGGCCACCAGGACCGCCCCCGTGCGCGCCGTTGCCGCTCCGTTGGAAGCAACGGAAAACACCACCGCGCCGTTCGTCGTTCCCGACTCCCCGAACGTGATCGCGATCCAATCCGCGTTCGTCGTCGCCGTCCATGGAACGCGCGCCCATACATCGATGGCCAGTCCGTTGGCCGCGTCGCTGAATAGATTGGTGCTGGTGGGCTGGATTTCCATCGGCGTCTGCACCTCGTAAGCCCCCATGTCCACCGTGCCGTTCGAAATGCGCTGATTCCCGTCCAGATCCGTCGTTCCTTGGCTGTAGGCATTGCTGCCCCGATTGATGCACGGCGAGGTCGCCCGCAACCGGTAATTGCCCGCTCCCGTGTCCACGAACTGGGGATCGTCCGTGATGTTTTCCGTCCCGCCCGGATCGGGCGTCGTGCAGCTGTTGGTGAACGCGCACTCCTTGTGGTTGCCATAATCCCCGTTGCCGCTGTTCTCGTACACGATGCTATTCTTCAGCGTGGACCATCCGACGCCACCGCCTTCATAACCCGAATTGCCTGCCACCGTACAGTTGTTCAATGTGCTCGAGCCTGCTCCCGCGCCATAGGAGGCGGAATTGCCGGTCAATAAACAGTTGTTCAGGGTTCCCCCATACGCCCCACCGCCCACCATGTCGGCGTGGTTGTCGGTCAAAACGCAGCGGTTCAACGTCCCCCCGCTCGATCCGCCGCCACCATTCCAGGTGCTGTTGCCGGTCAGGCGGCAGTCATACAAACATCCGCCAACCGCCCCGCCGCCCTCTTCGCTCGCCCAATTTCCGGTCAGAACGCAATTCGTGACAACGGCCGCGGCCTCGCATAAGGCTCCGCCCCCGTCGTAATCGATATTGGTGGCATTCAACTCGCTCGCAACGGCGGTGGTGCCGTTGGTCAAAGTGAAGCCCGCCAGCGTCGCGCCGTTGGTCACGTACGCGCAGCGCATGCCGGCACCCGCGATGGATGTCGTCTCCGGACCGTTGACGCTGCGCACGGTGATCGCTCGGTCGATGGTCACGCGGTTGGACCATGTTCCCACCGCGACTTGTCCGCCCGTGGCATAGACCCCGTTGCTGACCCAGATCGTGTCGTTGGAGGCCGCCGCGTCGATCCCGGCTTGAATGGTCTGCTTGGCCGTCGCCCAGCTCGCGCCATTCGCCGCGTCGCTGCCGTTGGTTGCGACGAACCATTCCGCCGCCCCCGCCATCCCGGCGCTGTTCCCAAGCAACATCAACCCCATCGCCCATGCGCGCATTTTCATGACGATCCTTACTCCGGATCGGATTGAACGCATGCGGCGCCGGTTTGGCAAGCCTATTCGGCAAATCTTGGCCCTATGCGGCGCCTAACCGCATGGGAAGGGCGCGCGAGCCTAGACCGGTTCGGGGGTCTGCCCCTGGAGCCAGGGCTCGACGTGGATGGAGACGAGGGCCGTCTCCCCGAAGCGCGCGCGCAGGCGCCGCTCGATCTCGGAGGCGATGTCGTGGGCTTCCTGGACGCGCAAATCGGGATCGACCCGCACGTGGAGGTCCATCGCGACGTCGTGGCCGATGCGCCGCGTCCGCAGGTTGTGGGGATCGCCCACGCCCGGGATGGCCGCGACGATCGCGAAAATATCGGCTTCAGCCGTCTCGTCCAAGGAGGCTTCGACCAGTTCCTTGACGCTGCCGGAGGAAATGTCGAACGCCACCTTGACGATGAACACGCTCACGACGACGGCCGCCAGCGGGTCGAGGACGTGCCAATGCTCGCCCAGCAGAATGGCGCCGCCGATGCCCAGCATGGTGCCGATCGATGAAAACGCGTCGGACCGGTGGTGCCAAGCGTTGGCGATCACCGCCTGGCTTTCGATTTTTCGGCCGGCCCGCACCGTGTAGCGATACAGCCACTCCTTGACCAGAATGGAGACGACCGCCGCCGCCAGCGCGATCTTGCCGGGCGCGGGCACGTGTTCGCCGTGGACGACGACGTCCCAGATGCGGCTCGCGCCGCTCCAGAAGATGCCGGCGCCGACCAGCAGCAAGGCGACGCCGATGATGGCCGTCGCCATCGTTTCGTATTTGCCGTGGCCGTAGCTGTGATCCTTGTCGGCCGGCTTGCCGACCATCCGGAAACTGGCCAGGACGACGACGTCCGTCGCGAAATCGGAAAGCGAATGCACGGCGTCGGCGACCATGGCCGCGCTGTGGCCCCAAATGCCGGCGGCCAATTTGGCGGCGGTCAGCACCAGATTCGCGAAGAAGCCAACCCAGGTGACTCGGTTAGCGCAAGCGGTTCTTTCGTTGATTGCGTTCATGATGGATTCCCCGGCCAGCGACCGAAACCCGACTGGCACGCCGACCAGAATGCCGCGAACGCGGCGGCAAATCAACCCCAACCCTGCGAAAATCGTTCGCCGCTCAGCCGCGGCGCTCTTGGCATCCTTTCGCGAAGGGGCAGCCGTCGCAGCCCGTCAGGCAGGCGCAGGAACGCGCGGTGGCGTCTTTCTGCTTCCGCAGGTTGCGCCGCGCGCGCCGGAACAGCCAGAGGGCCGCGCCCGCCACGGCCACGCCGACCGCGAGCCAATCGAGCCAAGGCGCGTTCATCTCACCCGACTCCCCAGCCCAGCCAAACGCCGAGCCGATAGACGACGAACGTGACGAGCCATGCGATGGCCGTCATGCCGACCAGCATGCCCAGCGCCCAGCCCCACGAATTCGTCTCGCGCTTCGTCGCGGCGATGGTGGCCACGCACGGCGCGCTCAGGAGGCAGAAAATCATCATGGCGAGCCCCTGCAAAGGCGTGTAGCGCGCGCGCAAGGTCTGCCGCAAGCTTTCCGAATCCGCGTCGGCGCTGCCGAGGGAATGCACGATGCCCATCTGCGCCACGAACACTTCCTTGGCGGCAAAGGCGCCGACCAGCGCCGTGCCCACGCGCCAATCGAAACCCAGCGGGCGGATGGCGGGCTCGAGGGCCCGGCCGATGCGGCCGATGGCCGTGTGCTCGAGGATTTCCGCCTGCCGGGCGGCTTCCGCCGCGGCAACGGCCGCCGGCGTGGCCGCCGCGGCGATTTCGGCCGCGTAGTCGCGGCTGAATTCCGTGCGCCGCGGGAAGGTGCCCAGCGCCCACAGCAAGATCGAAATGGCCAGGATCACCGTGCCGGCCTTCTGTAGGTACATCCACGCGCGGTCCCACATGTGGATGCCCACCGAACGCCAGGTCGGCATGCGATACGGCGGCAGTTCCATCACGAAGGGCGCGCTTTCGCCGCGGAACACCGTGCCGCGCAGCAGGCGCGCCACGAGGATCGCGGCGAGGATGCCGGTCAGGTAGATGCCCCACAAGACCCAGCCGCGCCAGCGCGGCGCGAAGAAGGCGGGAATCAGCAGCGCGTAGATCGTCATGCGCGCGCCGCAGCTCACGAACGGCGCCACGAGAATCGTCGTGAACCGGTCGCGCTTGTGTTCCAGCGTGCGCGTGGCCAGGATCGCCGGCACGGTGCATCCGAGGCCGATCAGCATCGGAATAAAGCTTTTACCGTGCAGTCCCATCTTGTGCATCACGCGGTCCATCAGGAAGGCCACGCGCGCCATGTAGCCGGTGTCTTCCAGGAACGCGATGGCCAGGAACAGCAACAGGATGTTCGGCAGGAAGGAAATCACCCCGCCGACGCCGCCGATCACGCCGTCCACCACCAGCGAACGCAGCAACGGCGCCGTTGTCGCCGGCCAGGCGGCGACGAGGTGCGCGGACAGCTCGCCGAGGCCGGATTCGATCCACTGCATCGGCGGCTCGCCCAAGGCGAAGACGAGATTGAACACGCCCCACATCAGGAACACGAAGATCGGCAGGCCCCAGACCCGATGCAGCAGGACGTTGTCGAGCCGCAGGGTGCGGGCGCGCCGCACGTGGGGCGACGCATCCCGCACGGCCTCGGTCGCCACGCCCAAGGCGAAGCCGTAGCGCGCCTCGGCCAGCTGCACGTCCAGCGGCCGCCCGCCGCGCTTCTCCAGCCGCGCGGTTTCCCGCGCGGCGACGTCGCGCGCGGCGGCCGGCGCGTGGGGATCCGGCAGACCGTCCAGCAGGGCGATTGCCCGGCGCCGCGCCGAAACGGCGTCGTCGCCCTCGAAGCGCTCCGCCACGGCCGCGATGGACGCTTCCACGTCGAGGCCGTAGAACACGCGGCCGGTGCACGGCTGGCCGGCATCGGCCGTGCGTTGCGCCGCGGCGAGCAGTTCCGCAGTGCCGGCGCCGTTGTTGCCGTTGGTCGGCACCACGGGGCCGCCGAGCAAGGCGCTCATCAGTTCCAGATCGAATTCGAGCCCGTTGGCGGCGGCTTCGTCGCTCATGTTCAGCGCGAAAACGAGCGGCACGCCCATTTCCGTCAGCTGCGCGGTCAAATGCAGGTTGCGCTCCAGGTTCGTCGCGTCGATCACCTGGATCACGACGCCGGCGCGCTCCGACAGGATTTCGTCGCGGGCGATGGCTTCCTCGGGCGAGGCGGCCAGCAGGCTGTAGACGCCGGGCAGGTCCACCATTTCGATCGCGCGGCCGGCGCGCGCGAAGCGGGCGGACTTCTTTTCGACGGTCACGCCGGCATAGTTGCCCACGTGCTGGTGGGCGCCGGCGATCCAATTGAACAAGCTCGTCTTGCCGCTGTTCGGATTGCCCGCCAGCAGGATCACCAGATCGGTTGGCTTGTTCGCATCCATGGCGCCTCGTTCAGATCAGACCCGGCCGCCATTTGACGCGGATGTGCGCCGCCTCCGTCTTCCGCATCGAAAGCCGGTAGCCGCGCACTTCCACGGCGATGGGATCGCCCAGCGGCGCGATGCGTTCCACGGCGATCAGCACGCCCGGCGTCACGCCCATTTCCACCAACCGCTTGCGCAGGACGCCGTCCACGTCCACGGCCAACACCACGGCGCGCACGCCGGGCGGCAGTTCGTCGAGCCCCGTTTCCACGCCCGGCGCGCGTTCGCCCTTGGCCGTCGCGCGCAGGCTTTTCCACTTGTCGAGCAGCTCGGGATGGTCGCGCAGGAATTCGCCCAGCAGCGCCATGCGGTCCAGCACGAGCGGCGTAGCATCGTGTTCCATGCCGCACGCGGCGAGTTCGGAATCTTCCTGAGCCAGTCCGAGCGTGTCGGTGAAAAACCGCCGCAAGGCCACGTGGCGCCCGGCAATGTCTTCCGCCACTTGGCGGCCCTTGGGCGTCAGGCCCACGGCGCCATACGGCTCATAATCGGCCAGTCCCTGCTCCTTCAGCGACTTCAACGCGGCGGACACCGTGGACGGCTGCACGTCCAGCGCCGCGGCGATGTCGCCCGTCCGCGCGCCGCGAGTCGTTTCCGACAGGCGCAGAATGGTTTCCAGATAGTCTTCTGCCTTGGCGCTGAGCCGTTCGATCTTCATGGTTTGGATTGCTCGCGAAATGTTTTAGATGTCAAACATTAACACAACCGCAAGGAAACACAAGGGGAGCGGCGCGATTGACAGTCCCGGGGAGGCGGCGTATCGTCGCCGCCTCGATGAATGCCGCGTTGCCAGCCGATTACCACACCCACACCCGCCTGTGCCGTCATGCCGGCGGCGAACCCATCGATTACGCCCGCGCCGCCGCCGCCCGCGGCATCCCGGAAATCGCCTGCACCGACCATATTTACTTTCCCAACGACCCCCATCCTTCCATTCGCATGACCCGCGACGAATTCGCGACCTACCTGGAGCTGGTGCGCGCGGCGCAGGCGGAAAGTCCCTGCACCGTCCTGCTCGGCATCGAGGCCGACTATCAGCGCGATCTCGCCGCCGGCCACGTGCAAGCCGTGCTGGACTCCGCCGATTTCGACGTCGTGCTCGGCTCGCTCCACACGGGGCCGTTCTGGGATTTGGCGCCGGACGATCCCACCGCCACTCCGGAATTCGTCGAACAGATGAACCGCACCTATTACCGGCGGATGGCCGAATTGGCCCAAACGGGCCTCTTCGATGTGTGTTCGCACTTCGACGTCGTCAAGCGCGCGGGCATCCACGCCCCGGCGAAGCTGCTGGCGGAAATCGTGCCGCCTGCGCTCGACGCCGTCGCCGCCGCCGGCATGGCCATCGAAATCAACACTAGCGGATTCAACCATGGCGCCGGCGAAGCCTATCCCTCGCTGCAGATCCTGGCGTGGATGAACGAACGCGGCATTCCGATCACCTTCGGTTCGGATGCGCACAACCCCGATCAAATCGGACAGCATTTCGGCGAAGCCATCGCGCTGGCTCGATCCGCCGGCCACGTTCACCGCGCCGTTTTCCGTCGGCGCAAGCGGACGCTGGTGCCGATCGACTAAGGTCTGTTTCCGTTCCCGTTTGGCCCGGCAAAATTCACTGCGCCCCCGCACGCGCACGGCCAATCCGCCGCTCCGTTCTCAAAATCCATGCACCCATGCGTTCCGGCGCCGCCGAAAGCAGCCGACCCCTGCGGTGATCACAAGATGCATAGTTAATTAACTGTGCACAGATATGAAACTGCTCGATTTACGCATCACAATGTGCGGCATGATGAATTGCAATTTCATGGCGGCTGTTTCCAATCATATCCGCGGTGCACAGTTAATTAACTATGCACCGAGACGCAGGCGCGAAGTCCTTCGGCGAAAGACGGAAATGCCAACGGAATCGGCTCCCCCGGTGCACTTGTCCCAAAATGCGTCAATTCCCTTCCCGGCCATCTGCCGGCGGCGACGAATATTTCTTCTCAAGCCGTTCGTAGATTCGCCGCTGGAGTTCTTCCGGACAGCGCTCGACGACCGTCGGACTGGCAATGCCCACGACGCGGCCGCGCGAGTCGAATATCCAGAAATCGCGAGCGGCTTCGTTGCACGCATCGCATTGCGGAATGACGTTGCCGGGCTCGATCGGCTTGGCCGGATCCATGTGTCCTTTTTGCAACCGGGTCATCGTCTCCGGCCAGCGCAGGTTGGGTTCGCCTTCTCTGGAACCGCAGCAGGCGCAGCGGTGGTCGTACAGCGCCTTGAGCTGCTCCCAATCGTCGCTCCCCAACGCATCCGTCCGGCGGTCCTGCCGGAATCCGGGATAGGCGTTTTCCAAACTCACCAATTTGTAGGCGCCGGCCGGAACGTCCGCCGCGCCGTCGTCGTTCCGCGTGCCGGACACGATGTACCATCCCTGCTGGGCGGCCAAGTGCCGCGCCTGCTGAACGTCGTTCGCCTGCGGATGATATTGGCGAATGAAGGCGGTCAATTCCGTCTTGGTCACCGGTTCCGCATCCGGATACCCCTGGGCCAACCGCACGAGCGTCAAGGCCGCCTGGGTGTAGCGTCCATCTGCCCGGCGGAGCTGCGGCAGCTTGACGCCCTGTGCCTCCAAACGGCGGGCATGGTGATCGGCCAGCATGTCGTAGGTCTGCTCGATCTGCGCATCCGAAAGACGCACGAAGGCGCCGGTCGCGCTCGCTTCCGCGGCAGAAGAAAAACGAGCGCCGATGCCGAACAACATCGCCAGCGACAAGCCGATCCACAGTGCGATGCGAAATTTCATGTTTTCGGTCCTCGCCGAAGTTGGCAGTCCATGCGCGCGCTCATTCCACCACGTTCATGCCGCCGGGGAGGCCGCGCTGCCGCGCCCCCAGCCGCAAAAGACGATATGCAACGGCATACAGCCACGGCGTCCGGTCGCGCAGCCAGGTCGTGGACCGTTTGGCGAGCCGAAACCATTTGGCGAGATTGTGGACGGTTGCGGCGTTGCGCGGGTCGTGCGGACCGGCCGCGATGAAGCGCTCGCCCAAGGTGGGATTCACGTTGGGCAGCACCACGG
>Ga0209098_1004508_pt1 | contig 10844 bp, 10 predicted proteins | sample AD_JPNHW1_MetaG_FD_184429 | JGI IMG/M metagenome (GOLD analysis project Ga0209098, IMG submission 184429) | Active sludge microbial communities of municipal wastewater-treating anaerobic digesters from Japan - AD_JPNHW1_MetaG (SPAdes) (version 2) | ecosystem: Engineered > Bioreactor > Anaerobic... | reverse complement strand
CGTCGACGAGGATCTCGTTGTCGTAGACGACGGACATGTCGTTGTTGATCTTCTGGGCAGTCTGGGGCATGGAGCCGATGGGCTCGATGACGCGATGGGTACCGTACTTGTTGCCGAGAGCCATGAGAGACCTCCTGGAAGCGCCGTCCGGAGGACGCGATCTCCATGTGCGCGCGCACCTATATAAGCACGCTGGTCGCCTTAGGGTATCGTGCCTGTTGGGAATTCATCATGTAGAATGACGGCACTTTGCTTCGTATATATAGCCGCGCAAATCCCGCGGCGTCAAGGTAGAAACGAATGATGAAACGCATGTTACCGATAATGAAACGCGGTTAAGTGACACTGCAAGCATAAATTGCACCCAAAAACTACTTTGAAGGCATCGGGGATCAGGCATGGGATGAGGGGCAAAAAAAGGCCGCCCGGAGGCGGCCTTGTTCAGCGCTGGAATGCCCCAAAGGGGCTGATCCGGAACTAGAGGATGAGCTTGGCGGCGATGGTCACGCGATACTTGGGGAGATATCCATCCACATCATTAAAGAGATAATAGCCAAAGGCCGGGGCATTGCTTCCGTCCTCGAGCTCGGCAGGGGTGCCCACCGCATAATTGTAGGCGAACTTCGCGAAGACGCCGACGGGGCCGAGATTGACACCGAGGCCAAGAGCTCCGTACCAGTAGGAGGAAGCATCGACCCAGTCGCTGGACTGACCATTGGTCGGCTTCTCCCATTTCGATCCGATGATGCCGTAGCCGAGCTCGGCGAAGGGGTCGAGGAGGGCGCGGGCGCCGAAGAGGTGGAAAGCGACATAGAGGTCTGCGTCGATGATCTGCATGTTCTGATCAAAGAGCAAGTCAGGCATTGTCATCGTGTTGGCCGAGAAGCCAATGCCGATCTGGTGCATGCCGAGCTCGAGGAAGCCGCCGTAGAAGATGCCCTGACCGGTCTGGAACTGGTTTTTAATCTGGTCGAAGCTCGCATTATCGTTGTCCAGAGGCAGGGCTCCGGAGACGCCGATCATGAGCTGGGCGGAAGCGCCCGCGACAAGCATAGCGGCCAGGATGAGCACCGCGGTCAATTTCTTCTTCATGAAGTCCTCCTGTGGCTTGATACCACGTTCTCTGTGCCGTTCAATATAGCACGTGGGCAAAAAAAAACAAGGAAGCTCGCGGGAATGGCTATGGAAGCTCAGGCCGGGCGAGCTATACTAAAGGAGCTATATGGCGTGAGCCGGGCAACAGGTCGGGATAGCCTGTTACTTCTTGTTGCCGGCAAAGGTTTTACGCTGAAAAAGGAGCACCATGAAAATCAAACATTTCCTTATCGCGGCCATGGCCTTCGGCCTCATGGGCTGCATGACCCTCGCCGCCCAGGGCAAGGGCACCCTCACCGTCCAGAGCAATGTCTCGGGCGCGCAGGTCTTCCTCGATGGCCGTCTCGTGGGCAACGCCACGCCGACCTTCAGCATGAGCATTCCCGCGAGAACCTACACACTCAAGGTCAGCAAGGCCGGCTACCAGGACTTCACGGCAACCGTGAACCTGACCAGCGCCGGCCTCCTCATCCAGGCCAACCTGATTGCCGTAGGAGCCACCCCTGCGCCGGCCCCAGCCCCTGCTCCGGCGCCGGCACCAGCGCCCGCCACAAGCGGCAAGTACACGCTCTCCGTGACCTGCAACGTGGCCGGCGCCGGAATCCTCGTAAACGGCGCCATGGTCGGCAAGGCCCCCTACTCGGCCCAGTACCCGGCCGGCACCTATACCGTCGTGGTCCGCTGGGGCGGCTACAATGACTTCACGCAGACCGTGACCCTCAACGGCAACTACACGGTCAACGCCGTCCTCACGCCGACCCAGCCGGCTCCGCCGCCCCAGTACTCCTTCACGGTCAACGCCAACGTATCGGGCGCCAACGTGGCCATCAACGGCTCGGTCGTGGGTCGCGCGCCCTACAGCGCCCAGCTCCAGGCGGGAAGCTACACCATCACGGTCAGCCTCCCCGGCTACAGCGACTGGAGCCAGTCGGTGGCCGTGAATGGCCCCGGCCAGGTCAACGCCGTGCTTTCGCCCCTGCAGGCTCCCCTCTCGGTCAACGCCAACGTCCAGGGCGCCGATGTCTACGTCAACGGCAGCCCCGTGGGCAGGACGCCCGTCACGGTCCAGCTCGCGCCCGGCACCTACACGGTGACCGTCAAGGCCCAGGGCTATGGCGACTTCAGCCAGACCGTCCAGCTCCAGCCCATGGGACAGGCCCAGGTCAATGCGGTCCTGACCGCCCTCCAGGTTCCCCTCGCCGTCAACGCCAATGTCCAGGGCGCCGATGTCTACGTCAACGGCAGCCCCGTGGGCAGGACGCCCATCACGGTCCAGCTCGCGCCCGGCACCTACACGGTGACCGTCAGGGCCCAGGGCTACGGAGATTTCAACCAGACCATCCAGCTCCAGCCCATGGGACAGGCCCAGGTCAACGCGGTCCTCGTACCCGTCATGGCCGGGTGGCAGGTCTCCATCCCCGACAGCATCGTCAATCGCGACATGAAGGGCGGCCACTGGAGCCAGATCATGATCTACATCGACGGGCAGCTCCAGAAGGGCAGCTCCGGCCAGGTCAACCCCGGAAGGCATGTGCTTCGCATAACGAGCGGCGGCATCGCCTCCGAAGTGGTCTTCGACGTCCAGCCCGGCAGGACTTACGTCTTCGAGCCCTTCTTCGGAATCACGGTAAAATAAGGTCAGCACTGAAACCGGGGCCCCTGCGGCCCCGGTTTTTTTTACGTTTTCAGCCCCTTCTACCCTCTCCCGGAGCATTGCAAACTGCCTCAGGCAAGATATACTTGCTCTCAATCGAAGAGGAGAACCAGGCCTGCCTGCCCGCGGCAGCCGGCGGGGCCTCCCCTTCCGGAAAAAGCAGGGCATAAAAGATGATCGATACAAGCGGATACGAAAGGCTCGCCTTCGAAACCTCGGCGTTCAGGGATATCGAGCTCGAGATGATCAAGGACGCGATACGGTCCTGGTCGGAGACGCCGGGCAAGCCCTACCATGAATCCGAGATATTCGACGGACGGATCCTGGCTGGCTTCTGCCTCCTCTCCAAGGCGGGCAATACCGACTACACCTACGATGTGACGGCTTTCTGCGTGGATCCGGGTTACCGGGACAAGGGTATAGGCAAGAGGCTCCTCGAACAGGTCGAGGCCGACATCCTTGGCCAGGAGCCCTCGGCCATCCTCCGCTTCGAGATCTCGACGCAGAAGCTGGAGAGCATGGGGGCCGATCTCCTGCCCTCTTCGGGCTACACCCTCATCGGGCATATCGAGAACTTCTATGAGACGGGCAACGACTATTATATTTTTGCCCGTCATCTGTTCCGCCCCAGGCCGGGTCGGACGGCGGCTGCGCCGTCCGACCCGGCCCCGGCGGAAACGGGCCAGGGAGAAACGACATGACGATAGCTGCCATCGAGGCCGGCGGGACGAAATTCGTCCTCGGGCTCTACCAGGCCGAAGCCTCGGGCTGCACGCGGCCCGAACAGCTGGCCAAGGCGAGCATCCCCACGACGACGCCCTCCGAGACCCTCGCCAGGGCGGGCGACTTCTTCTCCGAGGCCGCGAGGCAGGCGGGCGAGCCGATCGACGTCTTCGGCATCGGCTCCTTCGGTCCCGTCGAGCTCAAGCCGCAGAGCCCCGAATGGGGCCACATCACGGCCACCCCCAAGCCCCACTGGGCGGGAACGGACATGGCCGGTTACTACCATGAGCGTTTCAACGTGCCCGTGGCCTTCGATACCGATGTCAACGCCGCGGCCTACGCCGAATTCCTCTGGGGAGGGGCCCAGGGCCTCTCCGATTTCGTCTACATCACCGTGGGCACGGGCATAGGAGGGGGCATCTTCTCGGGAGGGAACCTCGTCCACGGCCTCTCCCACCCCGAACTCGGCCACATCAGGATAGCCCGCGAGCCCGACGACCCCTTCCTCGGCATCTGCCCCTTCCACCACGACTGCCTCGAGGGCCTGGCCTCGGGGCCGGCGATAGCCGCGCGCTGGGACTCCGACCCGGCGGCCATCCCGGAGGGCCATGCCGCCTGGGAGCTCGAGGCGCGTTATCTGGCGCGGGCGATCGCCGCCTACGTCCTCGTCCTTTCCCCCGAGGCCATCCTCATGGGCGGGGGCGTGGGCATGAGGCCGGGCCTGGCCGAGAAGGTGTGCGATCTCGTCGGGGAGGAGCTCGCGGGCTACATCCCGGCCCTGGCGCGCCCGGGCAAGCTCCCGGGCTACGTTTCAAGGCCCCAGCTCGGCTCGGAGGCCGGCCTCCTCGGGGCCGCGGCCCTCGGCCTGCGCCTCTGCGTCGAATGACCCTGTTTTTTTCCCGGCGTTATGCCGAAAATGGAAGGAAGTCTGCTTAGCCAATTCGCCAAGGTAGGGCAACCGTGGATTCGTACGCACTGACCGGCAGCACCCTCGTTACGCCTCAGGCCTCCCGCGCGGCCGCATCCCTCGTCGTGCAGGGGGAAAGGCTCGCGGACCCCGGCGCCCCGGCGCAGCGGCAGATCAAGGTCGGGCCGGCCTCCTTCATCTATCCGGCCCTCATCAACATCCACGACCACATGAGGGGGAACTACCTGCCCCGCGTGGGCCCCAAGGGCGACAACTTCTACGTCAACTGGCTGCCCTGGGACAACGACCTCAAGTCCTCGGGCGTATACGACGAGCGGTCCAGCCTCTCCGTGGAGACGATGTACTTCCTTTCCTCCTACAAGAACCTCTTCTCGGGCGTGGCCACGGTCAACGACCACTTTCCCCACAAGTTCAACGAACCCCACATCCCCCGCCTGCCGGTGAGGGTCCTGCGCGAATACTGCCTTGCCCACGAGTGCTCTTCCTACGACCTCAAGTGGGGCGAGGGCATGGAGCAGGAACACGCCTGGGCGGTGGAACGCGACTGGCCCTTCATCACCCACCTCGAGGAGGGCTTCGACGCCGAGGCCCAGGACGGCGTGGGCGTCCTCGAGCGGGCCGGCTGCCTCACGGAGCACGATGTCCTCATCCACTGCATCGGCTTCTCCGACGAGGACATCAGGAAGGTGAAGAAGGCGGAGGCGAGCGTCGCCTGGTGCCCGGCCTCGAACCTCCTCATGTTCAACACGACCTGCAAGATCCGCAAGCTCCTCCATGCCGGGGTCAACGTGGCCCTCGGCACGGACTCCACCCATACGGGCTCCGTCAACACCCTCGCCGAGATGAAGTACGCCCGGCAGGTCTATCGCGAGATGTACGGCGAGGACCTCCCCGCCTCCACCCTCTTCGAGATGGTGACCCGGAATCCAGCCCGGGCCTTCCGCATCCTCGACCGGACGGGCACCCTCGAGCCGGGAAAGCTCGCCGACGTCGCCGTCTTCCGCGCCAGGCACGACGATCCCTACGAAAGCCTCTGCCTGGCCGAGATGGCCGACCTCGAGCTCCTCCTCATCGGCGGCGTGCCGGTCTACGGCCTCGATGACCTGTACGGCGAACTTGTGTGGAAAGCCCTCCCCTCGGGCGAGCGGAAAGGTTATACTCGAATCAAGGTGGGCGGCAGGGCCATGTTCGTGAAGGGCGATCCCGCCGGCCTCTATCGAGGGGTGCGGTCCGCAGTCGGGTTCAGGAAGACCCTGGAATACCTGCCCTTCGAGCCATAAAGAAACGGGAGCGAGTCGATGCCTAAGGCTGGAATCTACCGGGCCAACTCGGTGATCTACTTCCAGGGAGACCTGAGCGACAAGATCTACATCCTCCAGTCGGGCACGGTCAGCCTCAACTACACCGACATCGAGAACGGCAAGGAGATCCACGAGATCATCGAGAAGGGCGAGTTCTTCGGCGTGAAGAGCGCCCTCGGCAAGTACCCCCGCGAGGAGAACGCCGTCGTCCTCTCCGACACCCAGGTCCTAGTCTTCACCGTCCCCGAGTTCGAGGTCTTCACCCAGGCCAACACGCGCATCATCATGAAGATGCTCAAGGTCTTCTCGAACCAGCTCCGGCGCGTCCACAAGCAGGTCGAGACCCTCCTCGAGAAGTCCGAGGCCGAGAGCCCCGAGATAGGCCTCTTCACCGCCGGCGGCTACTACCTCAAGAACCGCCAGTACAGCCAGGCCAAGTACATCTTCAGCCGCTACCTCACCTACTATCCCGCGGGCAGGCTGGCCGAGCAGGCGAGCCGCTACCTCGAGATGGCCGAGACCTCCACCCTCAAGTACGGCGACGGCAAGGGCCCCGCCCCCCTCGTGGTCGAAGCCTCGAGGGAGGCCCAGAGCGTCCGGCAGGGCGGCCAGGCCGGGGCTGCCGGTCCCGGCGGCGTCCAGCCCGCTGCGGCCCCGGGCGCCTCGCCGGCGGCCCCGGGCGACGAGCTCTCGAGCTCGGCCAAGGCCTACTATGACGCCGTGAGCCTCTTCAGCCAGGGCAAGTACAAGGAAGCCCTCGTGGCCTACAAGAAGATCGCGGACGACAAGTCCGATCCCGAATACTCGGCCAAGGCCCTCTACGACATGGGAAGGTGCCTCTACATGCTCGCCCAGTACGACGCCACGATCCGCCACTTCACCCAGTTCGTCCAGACCAATCCCAAGAGTCCGGATATCGTGGACAGCCTCTTCTGGCTGGGCCAGGCCTACGAGAAGAAGGGGGACGTCGAGCGGGCCAAGGGCTTCTACAAGAAGATCCTGGCGATGGAGTCCGACGAGGACGCGGCCGTGCGGCTCAAGGCCAAGAAGGCCCTGCGCCTCCTCGAGGAGGCCGCCCGTGGCTGACCTCGCCTCCTTCACCCGCTTCGCCCGCACCTACGATCCCGGCGAGATCATCTTCGCCGAGTACGAGCCCGGCGACAGCTTCTACCTCATCCAGTCCGGCCGGGTGAAGATCTCGAAGATCGTCGGCGACCTCGAGAAGACCATCGACATACTCCAGCCGCCCGAGTTCTTCGGCGAGATGGCCATCCTGGAGGGCGCCCCGCGCTCGGCGACGGCCCAGGCCATGGACAAGGTCAAGGTCCTCGAGTTCAACCGCGCCAACTTCGAGGTACTCATGATGGGCAACCCGCAGATGGCGCTGCGCCTCCTCAAGCTCTTCACGAAGCGCATCTGGGACCAGAAACGCCGCTTCATGATCCTTACCCTCGAGGAGCCCCAGGCCAAGGTGGCCGACGTCTTCCTCATGCTCGCCGAGACCGGCGCGGCCGTCCAGGCCAACGCCGAGCAGGAGGGCGAGAAGCGGGAGTTCAAGGTCACGGTGGAGGATGTCGCCCACTGGGCGGGCATGTCGGGCCAGGAGGTCCAGACCATCCTCGGCCACTTCGCGAACCAGCGCCGCGTGGAGCTCTTCCCCGACAAGATCGTCGTGCGGAACATCAGCGACTTCCAGCGCTTCGTCAGCACCCGCCGGAAGAAATAGCGCCTCCGGAAGCCAGCGATACGAGCTCGGCCGCATCGAGGACGAGGACGAAGCTTCCGTCCCCGAGGGCCGCTATGCCCGCCACGCCGGGCGAGTCGGCGAGGTTGCGGTCGAGGGGGCGGACCGCGGCCGAGAGGGCCTCGCCCACCGAATCGACGAGGAGGGCGGCCTTGGTCCCGCCCGCGTTGACGAGTACCGCGATCCTCGGACCTCCCCCGGACCCGCCGTAGAGACGGCAGAGGTCGAGGGCCGGGACGAGGATGTCGCCCACCGCGAGGGTGCCGCGGAGCCCCTCCTTGCCCTCGTCGCGCCAATCCACGGCCACGCAGGAATCCACGGACTCGAAGGGCACGAGGAGGTCGGAGCCTCCGGCCGAGGCGGTGAAGCCGTCCACGAGGGACAGGGCGAGGGGGAGGCGGATCTCCGAGGAAAAGCCCCTGCCCGGCGCGGAGGAGAGCCTCAAGGAGCCCCTCGCCGCCCTCACGCTACGGTCCACGGCGTCGAGGCCGACTCCCCTCCCCGACCACTTCGTGACCTTCCGCGAAAGAGAGAAGCCAGGCTTGAGGAGAAGGGAGAGGAGGCTGCCTCCCTGGCGGGTCCAGTCCTCGAGGTCTATTCCCTCCTCGAGGGCCCGGGCCCTGATCGCCTCGGGATCCACGCCCCTGCCGTCATCCTCCACCCTGACGAGGAGGAAGCCCGCGTCGCGGCGGGCGGCGAGGAGGACCCTGCCCCGCTCGGCCTTGCCCGCCTTGAGCCTCGCCTCCCGCGCCTCGATGCCATGGTCGGCCGCGTTGCGGACGAGGTGGAGGAGGGGCTCCGCGAGGCGGTCGGCCAGGGCCTTGTCTATCTCGGTCTCCGCCCCCTGGACCTCGAAGTCCATGCCCTTGCCGCTTTCCCTCGCTATGTCGGCCACCGCCCTGCGGTAGCGTTCGGCCACCTCGCCGAAGGGCACGGTGCGGGCCTCGAGGATGGTCCGGTAGTGGCGCGAAGCGAGGGCGTGGAGGCTGAGGAGCTCCTCGGAGCGGCCTTGATCCGCGGCCCCGGAGAGCCCCCCGGTCTTGAGGCTGCGGCCGAATTCGGAAAGGCTCTGGACGAGCTCTGAAGCCTCCTCGAGGATGGCGTCGAGCTTGGTGTTGGGTACGCGCGAGTAGGAAGCGCCTGCGGGCGCCGCGGGCTGGGTCGGCGCCGTCGAGGCTGCCGGCGCCGGGGCGATAGCGGGCGCAGTGGGGGGCCGGCCCTGTGCCGCCGGCGCGGCAGGACCGGTCGGGGTCTGGCCATGGTTCCCGAGCGAAAGGCCGAGTGCCCGGTCGAGCTCGGCCAGGAGGGCCTCCTCATCCGGTGCAAGGCTGGCTTCCGCCGTGGCGTCAACCGGGTCCTCGGCGCCGATGGCGGGCTTCCCTTCGGCGAGGAGGGCTGCCAGGCGGTCGCGGCAGGCCAGGAGGGCGCCGAGGGCTTCGGGACCGAGCCTCGGGAGCTCCTTCATGGCGCGAAGGGGAGAGAGACGGCCTTCGAGGGCATGGGCGAAGACCTCGAGGCGCCGCAGCCCGACGATGCCCGCCGAGCCCTTGAGGGTGTGGACGGTGCGGAAGAGCGAATCGAGATCCTCGCGGCGACCGGCGCCGAGGCCCGAAATGGAGGCTTCGAGGCCCTCGAGGAGCTCGGCGGATTCCGCGGCAAAGGCGGCGAGAATCTCTTCGCTCACAGGGAAGCCTCGACCCGGTTGCGGCCCCTGGTCTTGGCCCGGTAGAGGGCCTCGTCCGAACGGCGGAGGATGTCGTCCGGCCCGTCGCCCTCGCGGAAAAAGGCGGCACCGGCGCTCACCGTGATCCTCGCATGGATGTCTCGATAGCTCACTTCGGACGTGGCCATGGCCGACCTGAGGCGCTCGGAAAGGGCAAGCCCCTCCTCCGGCCCGGTCTCGGGCAGTAGGACGCAGAACTCCTCTCCGCCGTAGCGCGCGACGAGGTCGGAGGATCGGAGGCTCTGGGTCCAGCGCGATACCGCCTCGCGGAGGGCGGCGTCGCCGAACTGGTGGCCATGGCGGTCGTTGACGTGCTTGAAGTAGTCGATGTCGAGCATGACGAGACCGAGGGAGCGGCGGTAGCGCTTGCAGCGCTCGAGCTCCTCGGCGAGGCGACGGTCGAAGTAGCGCCGGTTGTAGGCCGAGGTCAGGGCGTCCCTCATGGCCAGGGAGGAAAGGAGGCGCTCGCCGGACACGGCCTCCGTCACGTCCTCGACCTGGACATAGACATAGGCGATCTTCCCGTCCTTGCGGATGGGCCCCATGACGCAGTGCTGCTCCATCGAATCGAAGCCCGCGGGAGAGCCTGGAAGAGGCGGAAGGGAGATGAGGTGGCCATGGACCTTCTGCGAGAAGTAGACGAAGTTGCCAAAGGAGAGGACGCTCTTGAGGCTCCTGCGGAAGACGGCGGTCTCGAGCTCCGGGAAGAGCCCGAAGACGCTCTGTCCTATCGTCGTCCCGGCGGAGTGGCCCGAGGCGTTCTCCATCCAGCGGTTCCAGAACACGATGCGGCCCTCCGCGTCGAGAACGAAGATCCCGAGGCTGAGGGTTTCAAGGACCTGGGAGAAATCGAGACCGTTCACGCCATCCCGCCGAGAAGCTCGTCCACGGCGCCCTTGATCCAGTTGGCCGAGCCCTCCCCGGTGACGAGGAAAAGGAGGCCGTACACGTCCTGGGTCTCGAAATGGAAGATCGTCTTGAAGACGAGGGCGAGGCCGTTGCTGGAACGGAGCTGCGTGGCAATGAGCTCCGAACCGAGGGGGCCCGAATAGTAGCGGGGCGGCTGGTAGGTGACCACGTCCTTGAGCATCTCCGCTATCTTGCCGACGCAGGCGCCTATGATGATGTTGCCGATCTCGACGATGGTATCCCGCTCAAGGGCGTCGAGATAGGAGCTGGATCGATCGGTCTCGGGGTTCTCGTCGAAGAGCTCGACAAGCTTCTCGCCTTCATTCTGGGGAAGGAGGAGGAAACTCGTCCCGTTGAAACGGCCAAGGAAAAACTGTTCGACGATGCTGAAGGCGGCGGGGTCCTCGATCTCGCCCTGGACGAAGGCAGGAATGTCCTGGGGCGCCAGCATGGCAATCTTGGGCACGTTGAGGATCACGTGCATGTTGATGACTTCGGAGAGGGCCGCCGCCGCCTGGCCGAATCCGATGTTCATCGTCTCCTGGAGCGCGTCCAGCTCGAGGCCGCTGAGTTCCACCCTTTCGGACACCTCGCCCTCCCCTAGTCCGCGCGTCCGAGATGCCTGGTCAGCGCGGAGAGGATCTCCGCCCGGTCAGCAGGCTTCCTGACCACCGCGGCAGCGCCCGATTCCTTCACCATCTCGATGGTACGGGTCTGGATGTCGGCGGTGACGACGACGACGGGAAGGCCGGGAAAGGAGGCCGAGA
>Ga0209098_1004507_pt1 | contig 10849 bp, 10 predicted proteins | sample AD_JPNHW1_MetaG_FD_184429 | JGI IMG/M metagenome (GOLD analysis project Ga0209098, IMG submission 184429) | Active sludge microbial communities of municipal wastewater-treating anaerobic digesters from Japan - AD_JPNHW1_MetaG (SPAdes) (version 2) | ecosystem: Engineered > Bioreactor > Anaerobic... | reverse complement strand
CTTTTACCTTTTTTACTTTTTACTTTTTACTTGTCAAATTTACCTCCGGTGAATTTTAATTGTGGAATTTGTGGATTAGATTTTTCATTCGTGCAATTCGTAATTCGTGGACAAAATTTTTATTCGTGGAATTACCTCCGGTGATTTTCAATTGTGTAATTTGTGGATTATATTTTTCATTCCCTCCGGTGATTTTCAATTCCTGGATAAAAATATTTTTGTTCATCATAAAATAGTTATTACCTTTCGTTGACCTAACGTAATGAAACTGAAAAAAATAAAAGATGATGAAAAAACAGCTAAATTCTTCGAACGGAATTAAAATGATTTCACTGTTAATCTTTACAATGATTGGGACATTTAGTCTTCTGTCATGTGAAAAGAAGGCTGAATTAAGCTTTGATTTTCAGCCAATAGAAACCGTATTTTTTCCTGAAAATAAAATTTATGTGACCTTTAAAATAATTCCCAAAGGTGGTGATGAGCCCTATTCTATTAAATGGCATGAACCTTCCAATCTTCAGGGAGAAGGTCCTTTTACTGTTAAAATAGATAGCGATCTCTCCTTAGATTTTGAAATACAGGATTCTGAAAACGAAATAAAACATCTGACATATAAAATTGTAAAGGATACGATTGATTCATTGAAATATGATTACCGAAACAAATTTATTGGGAATTACAGCTGTAATGTCCGCTATACGTATCGCGACACCGATATTGATTCGGTCAGAGATTATTTTGATACCTTAATGGTTACAAAACCTGAAGGATTTTTAGGTATTTCGGTATCGAATAAAAAGAAAAGCTGGGGAATGAGTTACAACGATTCGAATGAATTTTATGGCTATCACCGATTTGTTTCTTTCAACCATGACAGTATATACTTTACCGAAAGTGGTCCTTTGGGATTTTATTATACCAATTCTTTTCATGGAACTAAAATAGAGTCGAAATAGCAGATCGCAACCAATCATTTAAAATTAATCTTTGATGGTGTAAAAGTCGCTTCTTTCGGTTCAACTGGAAACAATTCAATCATATGAATCCTGTATTACAAAAATGATCATGATTTCATTCTTAAGCTAACGCCCAAAGAGACCGCTCATGAAATCATCATCTATCGGTCTGATATCCGGTCAAATTCAATGGCTGAGATTCTTCCGGTTATTGAAAACAAAATCGACTTTGGACAAATGGAAATAAAACAAAACGAATCAAATTGGAAATATAGATTGGCCGATGATGATCTGGTTATAATCCCGGAAATAAACTTCAATATCCAAACAAATTATTCAACCTTGGAAAACAAACCTTTTCAATCAAATAATAAGAAATACCAGCTTAAAAAGGCTTCGCAAACAACGGCATTTATATTGAATGAAAAAGGGGCCGAGATCAAAAGTGAGGCAAAAATTCAAGTGGTTACAATGGCAAAAAAAGAAGAAAAGAAACAATGGAAAAGAATGATTTTGGATAGACCATTCTTTCTGATGGCCAGAAGGAAAGAAGCAAAATATCCCTATTTGGGAATCTGGATAACAAATCCTGAATTGATGATAAAAGAATAATTTCTGCAATCTGTGAAATTGCCTCCGATGATTTTTAATTCGTGAAATTTACCTCCGGTGATTACCAATTGTGGTAAAAAAGATTAAACGCGGATAATCTGGATGCTGGATACTAGATGCTGGATACTGGATGCTGGATTGGTGCCTGCCCGCCATAGCTTTAGCGCAGGCGGGGATGTTAGATGCGCTTCCTTTTTACTTTTTACCTGCCTACCGGCAGGCAAGCTTTTTACTTTCTCTGTGTGCCTCTGTTTGAACGGTTGTCATGGTTATCATAGTTGTCATGGTTAACGGTCGCCAGTCGCCCTTTTACCTTTTTTACTTTTTACTTGTCAAATTTACCTCCGGTGATTTTTAATTTGTGAAATTACCTCCGGTTAATTTTCAATTTCGTGATGAAAATTTTTCTTTTACCTCCGGTGATTTTCATTCCTGTGCAAAAATCTTCCCGGGATCATGGGTGAATGAAACAATCGCTGAATCGATAATCATCACATTGTTTTGAGTTGATAAAAACAATTACATCTTTTTTTTATCTTCAAACAAACTTTTAAAAAAAGTTACTTTTATAAAACAGCTTTATTATGAAAGACTTACTAACTGGCATTTTCATCGTTTTATCGATTCTTCTGTTCATTCCCAAATCATTTTCACAGAACAACGAAATTGGATACTGGCTCAATGACGAGAACAATCTGCCATGTTTTAACTATACCGGTAAAATTCCGTTTACGGTAACCATTCCGAATGGAGAAAAAGCAAAATTACCCGATGATCCCTGGTTCCTGCTCGGAAACTATCAGTTAACTCTTTTTGCTCATGTAAGCGGCACGTATGAACTTATAACCGGACAACGTGCCTGGGGACGAATGAACCAGGGTGATACTCCCAATTCGGGAATCAATCAAGCTTCTCTCGAAATCATCGGGCAACAGGATAAAAAAGAAAAGATCCTGCTGTTAACCGGGATGAATTCATTGTCAGCCGATCCGGTCCGTTGCGATAGGGTTTTCGGATGTGGTTTTGCCCGATATTCCTACCACTCCGACAGCATTGCCATCGACAGGGTACTTTCGGTAAAACCTTCAACCAATCCATATAACGGAACTTCGGCCTTTCTTCTTACAATAAAAATTAAAAATGAAAGCCATAAAAAACGAAAACTGGCCTACAACGAATCGATAACAGCTCACTATCAAACGATGCAACAACAGCATGAGAATGCTGAAAAGCAGAAAGTAAAATATACAAATACCTTATCGGCCGATATAACCAATCAACAAATCATTGCCGATATTCATGGAGTAACCCGTGATCCGCTTCTGTTTACATCCAAAGAAGATATTTCAATGTATGAAGGTTTTCCTCCATCTCTTTTTCTGAAATCGCTGTCGAAAGACATTAACCTCTTCAATATTCCCAAAGGTGACCGGGATGAACTCACTGCGCGTTGTGAATTTATTTTATCGGCCGGTGAAGAAAAGAATCTCGAACTCATTATTGGTTATACCTTTGAAAATGAAACGTCATCCATAAACCAAATTTGCGATGAATTAAGCCAAAAGCATATCAATTCCTGCCGCGAGAAGAAAACCTTCTGTTCGGGAGCCGCTTATGGCAACGATTGGTTAAAAGTACTGCCTGCATTCAACAATGAAAACAATGTTCCATTGAGACAAGAACTCATCTGGCACGCATACAACCTGGAAGCAATGGCTACTTACAGCGAATTCTACAAAGAGACAAAGATTCCGCAGGGTACCATCTACGACTATGATTGGGGAATGCATGCCAGTGCCCGTGATAATTTTCAACACGCCTTGCCATTGGTCTATTACAATCCTCAACTGGCCAAAAGTGTATTGCGTTACATGCTCAAACGCACAACCGCATGTGGAGAGATCAGGCTGGTTGAAATGGGAAATGGATATGCCAATAACTCCAGCTACTTCACCAGCGATCAGCAGCTCTTCTTTTTTATGCTCCTTGCAGAATATCTCAAAGTAACCCACGACTATGCCTTTCTGAAAGAAGAGATTGAATATTATCCGGTAATAAACCAATCAAAAGCATCGGTTGCTGAATTTACCAAACAGTGTTTCCGTTTTTTGCGCGATGAAATTGGAACCGGAGAACATGGTCTGGTTCGTTTAATGAATTCAGACTGGAATGATGCAGTTTTTTATATCGTCGATGCACCTTACAACAAAGTTGTTTTCTCGGGTGAATCGCACATGAATTCAGCAATGGCTCTTGTCGTTTTTCAGAAGCTGATTCCGGAGTTAAAATCGGCAGAAAACTCACCTGAACTGGCATCCAAAAAGTCTCTTCTTGAAAACTTGTCGAAAAGCATGGAAATATACCGGAATTCCATACTTAAGGCATATCTTGCTGATTGGGATGGACGGGCCTTTCCACGGAGAATGTATTTTAATGGCAATGCGTATGGTGAAGATAACATGTTTCTCGAACCACAGGGGTATACTCTCCTGATCGATGAGATAGCTGTTGAAAAGAAAAAAAACCTATACCAGGAGATGAAAAGAAGAGTTTATGCCGGAGAAAAGCTCGGTGCCCGGGAACAACAAATGCCAGAATTCGAAGATGAATCGTTCGATAAAGGGTCAAGGGAAAACGGAGGTTTTTGGTGGGCTTTGAATGGACCTGTAATCAATGGAATCGCTCAATGGGATAAAACGGAAGCGATGCGATTGCTGAAAAACATGACCTTTACACATTTTGCAGAAGCATTTCCTCACTATTGGACATCGTACTGGTCAGCTGCCGACAATATTGAATCATCGTTAATCCCCGGAGAGGGATTGCCTGATCAAACATATAATTATTCCGATATTCCGGTCTTTTGTGCTCATCCTCATGCTTGGATTTTATATTGTTATTACACAATTCATCAGAACGAATAAGACAATACTGCAAAAAGAAAAAATGAATTATTGAATTGTTTTTTGTAACGGCTATCTGTTTCGTTAAAGTATCCACACAGGATGCCTGAACCAGTTTTTTCTCTGTGTCTCTCTGTTTAAACGGTTGTCATGGTTATCATAGTTGCCATGGTTAACGGTCGCCAGTCGCCCTTTTACCTTTTTTACTTTTTACTTTTTACTTGTCAAATTTACCTCCGGTGAATTTTAATTGTGGAATTTGTGGATTAGATTTTTCATTCGTGCAATTCGTGTAATTCGTGGACAAAATTTTTATTCGAGAAATTTCCTCCGGTGAATTTTCAATTCGTGAAATTTGTGAATCTGTGGTAGAAATTTATCATTCGTAGATTTCACCCATTCCGTCCGAAAGGAGATTCGTTCATTGAAGGGCATTTTAACCGCGGACGGGTTTATTATCGGTGCTTCCGGTAGCTATAGACATTTTACTCCTCTGGAGTAATTGATTTAGTAAATTGCGTTGGTTATCCCCCAAATGCTTTGGAGGTGATGAATATTTAACCCTGCGGGTATCTACTGTTTAATCATTCCTTTGAGGTAATCATTGCTTATTAAAAGTCAATAACGAATATCCGTTCCCTTTTCCGGATGATCGCGGATAAATTGGATGTTAGATACTAGATACTAGATGCTGGATACTAGATGTTAGATATTAGACACTTGCGAACCAACGCATTGATCTATTTATCTTCGGTGATTTTCAATTGTGTAATTCGTGGACAAAATTTTTATTTGTGAAATTATCTCCGCTGAATTTTCAATTCGTGAAATTCGTGAAATTCGTGGATTATATTTTCATTTATCTCCGGTGAATTTTCAATTTCGTGGACAAGATCTTTCATTTACCTCCGGTGATTTTTAATTTGTGGATTAAATTTTAATTTTTGTAAAACAGCAATACTCTGAACAATAATTTTTTTATATTTGAAAAGATATGCAAACAATAACCAAACTTTAATTTAATTCAACGAACCCTACTTATCAATAAAACAATACACTATGAACAAGACAATTCGTTTTTTAGTCGGAATACTATTTTCCGCAGTAATTACACAGTCTGCAATTGCACAAACAACAATTTGGAACGTTGATCTACGAGATGCGCTCTACGAGGTGGGCTGGATTCAACAGGGGAACGATGGAACCATTATCGCATCGGGATCCAAAGGACTGATTGGGTTAAACAACAATACCGGTGAAACCTTGTGGACATTGAGTGAACTAAAAGGAGTTGATAAAAACTCATTTTTGACCATTGATGGCCTTCCCTTCTTTTACATAGAATATGTATCTCTTGCAAACGGGGGAAAAATGAGAGGATTAATCATCAATTCCAATACCGGTGAAATTCTGTTCGACACCAAAGATGAAGGTTACAGCATTAAAAATTTCAATTTTATGTATGCCCAAAACTGTATCCTGTTTGAAATCAAAAAAGGCAATGATCAAATGTTGATGAAGTTCGATCTGAAAACCATGAAGAGCAAATGGGTTACCACCATCAATACGGCCAAAGGGTTGTTGGGCAAAGTAAATGCCATGTCCAGCAAAAGTTTCTTAAACCATGGGCCAATCATTACCAAAGACAACTCAACCCTTATTGTAGGCATTAAGGAGGTGATTACTGCATTAAACTTTGAAACCGGAGATGTTAGCTGGAAAAAGGAAAACGACAAAGAGGTAACAACCCTGGTTTATTCCAATTTGAACAACAGCTTATATGTAGGGATCCGCAAAACAAGCAAACTGACAGTTTTAGAACCATCCTCAGGCAAAGACATCACTCCGGGCAAGCTGAAATTGCGTGGTTCGATGATCGATGTAATTGAAGGGAAAGATGGCAATCTGATCCTGGTTGAAACCGAAGGCTTTAACCTGATTGATGCCAAAACCAATGAGTTCATCTGGAAGAAGAGCTACAAAATTGAGTTCCTCGACGAAGTTGTTCCTTTAACCGATGGCTACATCGCAATCGGCAAGAACGAAGAAGCGGGCAGTATCTCGATGGTGGATAACAACGGAAAGAAAATCTGGGACTGCGGCGTAAAAGGGTATGTATATTATGCTGCGCCAACTTCAAAGGGCGTGCTTTATATCTCAACCAGAAAATCGAACATCCTGAGCTATGAAAACGGAAAAGAAATTTGGGATAAAGATGTTAAATTCAAGTCGATCCCGGCAGTAACTTTTGACACGAAAGAACAAAAGGTCATTCTCTTCGAAAACGGGAAAGGATATAAATTTGATTTGAACACCGGTGCGATTGAACTCTTTGCCGAAGATATTAAACTTGAAAATGTAGAGAAAGATACTCCGCTTACCGCTGAATATATCCAGAATGGTTACTTCATCACTTCCGATCAGTATGCTTCACTGTTGACCCCACAGGGAAATTTGGCTTACACCCATTATTACGAACCGGTATCGACCGTAGACCTGACAAGCCTGGCAGAATTTGGATTGAGTATGGCCGGAGTAGATATCGACATTAAAGGTTCAATGGAAAACATCAATGCATTATCGGCCCTTGCCCATGGTGCTTACGTGACATCTAAAGATCAGAATGATGCTAAATCAGAAACATCGGTTATTTCCGGCATGTATTTAGGTGAAGACGCAGAACACATGACTCCCGTGTACGAAATAACCCAAACACGTTTCTCTAACACCAAAGAAACGAGAGATTATAAGTTCATGACCGTTAAAAATAAGGAAGAAAGGGGAACTAAAAACTACATTTACATGCTGAACAAAAACAGCGGTGAGATCGTAAAGAAAATTGAGTTAATCGATAAAACACCCGATTATGTAATCGACAATGTTGATAAGCGAATTTTTGTCAACGAAGGGAATCACCTGATTACTGCTTATCAGCTATAGAGCTTAATGACTAACACCTGCAACAATATGAAAAGGGTTCAAATCAAATTGGGTTGAACCCTTTTCTATTTTCATCTTCCATTTCGCTGGGCCCTTACAGGAATTAGCGTGTTTGTCGATAGAATTACTTTGAAGCCAATTCGTTTCCCTTTACAAATTGCTTATAGGAGGTGTAACCAACACTCTCGCCTTTTGAGTTTTTGGCAGGGATAATAAACTGTATATAACCAACCGAATAATCGACAACATACGAGATTGTATCCGAAACATTCGAATCATCGGTATAACGGATTACGATCGATGCCAGTTTATCGCCGTCTAATTCGTTGTGACGGTCGACTTCAGTCAGATTTTTGCTCATCATCCGGGTTCCATTGTCATAATACAAATTCAAAAGCGATCCATCGAACCGTATATTGACTGGCCGGGAATAGTAGTAATTCGAAAAGAAAACATCGTCCAACAAACTCATCGGTGTCGACATCGATTGTTTCTCCACTCGTATTTCAACAGGTAATTTTGCGTGCGATACCCCCGACATGCAGAGGAAAATTGCCAGAATCATTGTTTTCATATCCTTCTCCTTTTAATCGTTCCTACGACAAAAAAACAACGAAGGGGCTACCCGGTTTAAAGTTGAATCCCGTTTTTGACCAACACCCGATTTCAGGTGACCAACGGATACGATGCGGTTTTGAACAATCAGAATGAATGACCAAAACGTTTTATCCCAAGTGAATCTCATTTTGTGGCATACTCACTCCTACTCTTTCAAAATCAGCAGGAACCTTTCGGCTGAGAGAAAGCACACTGGCTATACCTTTATCCGATCTTCATTTTTTTATTTTTTTAATCCATTCATTTATCTACTTTTAATCTTGAAAAAACAAAAAGTTACAAACTATTTTAAATCTCAAAATTATGACCACCGTTTATATTGTTATTGGAGCAATCGCTTTCCTTATAATTGTCACAAGTTTTGTTACCGTCAATCAGGGACACATTGCGGTCATGACCATCTTTGGCAAATACAACCGTATTATTGGTCCGGGCCTGCACATGAGGGTTCCAATCATTGAACGGATCTACAAACGGATTTCTATCCAAAACCGTTCTGTTGAACTTGAATTTCAAGCAGTAACACAAGATCAGGCGAATGTCTATTTCAAAGCTATGTTGTTGTATGCGGTTATCAACCAATCGGAAGAGACGATTAAAAATGTGGCCTTCAAATTTGTGGATCAGACGAACTTTATGCAGGCATTGATCCGCACCATTGAAGGGACCATCCGTAGTTTTGTGGCCACCAAAAAACAGGCTGAGATTCTTGGTCTGCGTACCGAGATTGTCCAGGAAGTGAAAAAGCACCTCGACGCCACGCTGGAAGAGTGGGGCTATCACATGATCGACATTCAGTTGAACGATATTACCTTTGATGAAGAGATCATTAAATCGATGGCTAAAGTGGTTGCATCGAGCAACCTGAAGGCAGCTGCCGAGAACGAAGGTCAGGCTCTTTTAATTACCAAGACCAAAGCGGCCGAAGCCGAAGGAAATGCCATCAAAATTTCGGCCATTGCTGAAAAAGAGGCTGCCATGCAACGCGGCCAGGGTATCGCTTTGTTCCGTCAGGAGGTTGCCAAAGGGATGGCCCAGGCTGCCAAAGAGATTACCGATGCTAAACTTGATTCTTCCTATCTGCTCTTTTCGATGTGGACCGAATCGATCAAACATTTTGCCGAAGCAGGAAAAGGAAATGTCATATTCCTTGATGGTTCTACCGAAGGTATGGAAAAGACCATCAAGCAACTGATGGCAACCATGAAATTGGACACGACCAAGGAATAATAACATATAAAAAAAATAGATAGCCTTCTTTCATACGAAAGAGGGTTGTCTGTTCGTTTCTATTACTACCAATATTAAATAACCCAATTTAAAATTTATCACCATGAACAACAAAAAATCAATCCGTTACTTTCTTTTAGCCGGCTGTGCACTCGAAATTATTCTTGGGCTACTTCACTGTTTCTGGCCATTCAACCTGCTACAGGTCAAAGAATTCAAAAATGTCCCAACAGCAGTCAGCGATTTGGTTTTACTGGCAGCGCTCACTATTTCGCTCTGTATGCTGGCGTTTGCCTTTTTATCGTTTTATTATTCCAAACAGATCAACAGCAACACTCAGGGGGTGAGAATGTTTTGTTTATTGCAGGGGATCTTCTGGGCACTCCGACTGGCTGTTCAATTCATTCTGCCCATTCAGTTACCCCTCTATTTTATTGACGACCCCAATAATTTAATCATCAGTGGATTAATTTTAACGATGCTGGTTTTCTGGATTCCTGTTTTTCTTTTGAGAGAGAAAAGAATACCCGAAGGTCGAGCAAGATTCCAAATCTACACCGACGAAACATCGTTGGGACATGCCTAACCACATTGTGAAAACTTTGTGTAATTTTATCGCCTGTTCTGAAATCTTAATATGGTTAAAATAGGCAAAACATCAACCCTCGAAGTGATCAAGTTTACCGATCAGGGAGCATACCTCGATGGTGGACCTTACGGCGAAATACTGCTTCCCAATCGTTATGTTCCCAAAGATTGTAACGAAGGGGATGATATCGAAGTGTTTATTTACTTCGATTCGGAAGACCGGATTGTTGCTTCAACCGAATTCCCCACCGTAATGGCCGACGAGTTTGGTTATCTGAAAGTGGTTTCGGTCTCTTCGTTCGGGGCTTTTCTCGATTGGGGATTGCCGAAAGATCTTCTGGCTCCATTCCGCGAACAAACGGTGAAAATGGAGCAGGGGAAAAGCTATCTGGTAAGGGTGTATGTTGACCGTAAAACCGGGCGACTGGTTGCCTCGTCGAAAATAAACAAATTCGTCAGCAACGAAGAACTGGAAATTTCGGAAGGTGACGAAGTGGATCTGATTGTTGCCAACCGTACCGATATTGGATACAATGCCATTATCAACGAAAAGCACCTGGGGATTCTCTATTTTAACGAGATCTTTAAACCGATCCGAACAGGCGATAAAATGAAAGGATACATCAAAAAAATAAGGGAAGACCAAAAAATTGACTTAAGCCTGGAGAAACAGGGTTATGAAAAAGTCGATCCGGTTTCGGAAGATATCCTTCAGAAATTGAAAGAAAATGATCTGTTCCTGCCCTACTCCGACAAAACCGATCCGGAAATTATCAAATCGAAACTGGGGATCAGCAAAAAGACCTTCAAAAAAGCCATTGGCCTGCTATACAAAAAAGAGTTGATTGTGATAGAAGAAGACGGAATACGGTTGAAGGTTTAATAAAAAATAAGTAAAAAGCCTGCCTGCCGGTAGGCAGGTAAAAAGGGAAAAAAAATGGTTTGCTTTTTGGAATTTGTTTTTTGTTTTTAAGGTTTAATAAATCTTAAATATCCATT
>Ga0209098_1004505_pt1 | contig 10851 bp, 10 predicted proteins | sample AD_JPNHW1_MetaG_FD_184429 | JGI IMG/M metagenome (GOLD analysis project Ga0209098, IMG submission 184429) | Active sludge microbial communities of municipal wastewater-treating anaerobic digesters from Japan - AD_JPNHW1_MetaG (SPAdes) (version 2) | ecosystem: Engineered > Bioreactor > Anaerobic... | reverse complement strand
CCGGATCAGGCTCGGCCAGGATGTATTTTTATGGTGCCGAAGTTGGCGTTACCAACGACTTGTATATTTACGGTCTTGACCTCTCCGGAGTGTCCTCCTACCACCTGTCTTTCGACCATGCATACGCCCAATACCAATCGGGTTATAATGATCGTTTGCAGGTACAGGTATCCACCAACTGTGGCAGCACCTGGACCAGTGTTTTCGACAAAGCAGGCAGCACGTTGACCACTGCTCCGGCCACTTCCTCATCGTTTTCGCCGACATCATCACAGTGGGTAAGCAACAACATCAACCTCGCTGCTTATGTCGGACAGCCCAATGTAATTATCCGCTTCCGCGCCATCAGCGATTATGGTAACAATCTTTTTATTGATAAAATAAACACAGGTTCCGGGACTGGAGTTGAAGAACCCACTGCTGACAACTTTGTGCAGATATTTCCCAATCCTGCCAGCGACTTGATAAACATTGTAAATGCCGAAAATTCAGATGTTATGCTTTATGATGTTTTTGGAAAACTGGTAACATCAGCCACCGACATTGACAAGGATTTCCAACTTAACGTGTCTAACTTAGCCAAAGGAACCTATATCATAAAAATTGTTAATGGCGAGAATATCAGCACACAAAAGGTTGCCATAATAAAATAATTAATTTTTTTTTCAAAAAATACAAAACCTCGCTGTAAATTTACGGCGAGGTTTTGTTTATATATATGAAAAGATTATTTCTAATTGCATCGTTCGTTGCGGGTTTTCAAGCTGCCGTTTTTAGCCAGACATCAGATACCGCTGTCATCCGTAACATTTTTACCGAAGCGCTTACCAATTATTCAGCGTACGAGAACCTAAGATATCTGTGCAAACACATAGGCGGCAGGATTGGCGGCTCTCCGCAATCGCTCAGGGCGGCTGTGTGGGCCAGGGAAGTTCTCAGCGAAAACGGCGCCGATACGGTTTATTTTCTGGAACATTCCGTCAGAAACTGGAAACGGGGCGGCAAAGAGACTGCAAAAATTGTGAAGTCAAAGGCCGGCAAATACGAACTCGCTGTATGTGCATTAGGCGGATCGGTGGGTACAGGGAAAAAAGGTATCGCTGCACGGGTGATAGAAGTGCATAACTTTGACGAACTGAAAAAACTCGGCAAAGAAAAAGTCAATGGAAAAATAGTATTTTTCAACCGCCCGGCCAACCCCTCCACCTATTCCACCTTTCCGGCCTATGGCGGGGCTGCCAATCAACGGGTACACGGCGCATCGCAGGCTGCCCTGTACGGCGGCATCGCTTCGGTAAGCCGGTCGCTGACACTTGCCGACCACGATTACCCGCACACGGGAATTATGCGTTATGCCGACAGTATCAACAAGGTGCCGGCTTTTGCCATCAGCACCCAAAGTGCCGACCTGCTCAGTAAGCTGCTGAAAAGCGACCCTGACCTGGAACTTTTTTTGCAATCACTTTGCACTGAAAAGGAAGATACCGCCTCCTGCAGCGTCATCGGCGAGCTGCGTGGATCGGAATTTCCTGATGAAATCATTGTGGTGGGCGCTCATATCGATGCGTGGGACAACGGCGAAGGTGCACACGACGACGGAGCAGGTTTGGTGCAGGCCATGGAAGTATTAAGAATTTTTAAATCTTTGGGCATCAAACTAAAGCACACCCTTCGTGTAGTACAATTTATGGATGAGGAAATGGCCCAGCGTGGAGCCCGAAAATATGCCGAAACTGTGATAAGCAGCGGAGAAAAACATATTGCGGCCATCGAAAGCGACGTGGGAGGTTTCACACCCCAGGGATTCTGCTATGATGCCGGAGACGAGGTTACCAAAAGACTGGACGAATGGAAACCCTTGCTCCTGGAATATGGTCTGTGGCTTTTTATACAAGGCCATTCAGCGGTAGATATCAGTTTTCTGGAAGGGCAGGACATTCCCCTGTTTGGGCTGATGACCGACTCGCAGCGCTACTTTGACTATCAGCATGCACCCAGTGATGTTTTTGAAGCGGTGAACAAACGTGAACTGCAACTGGGAACCGCCTCCATGGCTGCCCTCATTTTTTTAATAGACAAATATGGTTTTTAATTATGATAAAAAAAATTATTTTTAGTGTCATCAGCATTCTGCTGGGGCTGGTATTTATCTTTTCGGGATTGACAAAACTCTACCCCATTGAACTCTTCGAACTGACATTTATCGACCTGGGAGTTGCCACCTGGAAAACTGCACCATTTATATCGCGTTTGTTTATCGCCATGGAATTCTTCCTTGGCATACTGCTGATTTTTAATATCCGGCTCAAAAAATTCACACTAAAAGCCACCCTGGCGCTGTTGTTCGCTTTTACCATTTATCTCTTAGTTCAGATGTTCTTTGAAGGGAACAAAGGCAATTGCAAATGCTTTGGCAATTTTTTGGTAATGACGCCGCTGGAATCTATTTTTAAAAACCTGGCTATGATGGCCGTGGCAGGGTTGCTGTTATGGGCAAAACATGATATCACTTTCCGTTTTCAAAAATTGTTGATGATACTGGGGCTGCTGGCCTCACTCAGTTTGCCATTCATCCTGAATCCTCCCGATTTTATTGCCACCTATCAGTTTCAGGAAGAAACCACCGGTTATAAACTGGATATGGACACCATTTACAACAGCCCCGACCTGACACCACCCACGGTAGATCTTAGGAAAGGTAAGCATATTGTTGCCTTTATGAGTCTCAAATGCAAACACTGCCGCGTGGCAGCGTATAAAGTGCATATCATCAATAAGCAAAATCCCGATATTCCTTTTTATTTTTTCCTTAACGGAAAAGAAAAAGATCTGACCGAGTTTTTTGACGATACCAAAACCGAAAACATACCACATATGATGTTGCTTGGCCCGCGCTTTGTTGCTCTGGCGGGATATACCATGCCCACCATTATGTTTTTGAACAATTCGGTGGTGGAACAAAAAGCGAATTATATCAGCCTCAATTACAACATGGTGATGGAATGGCTTGATGAAAAAAAATAAGCGAATACTCAAACTCATTAATAATTGTACCACATTTATTCACAAAATTTAATAACATAATCTTATGAAAAAAGCTTTCTTATTAAGCGCAGGTTTTTTTGCCATAGCACTGTTGAGCACCTCCTGCCTGAAAACAAGATATTGCAACTGCACTTCCGAATCCGAACCTGCACAAAACTACAAATATACCTATGAAGACATCAGCAATAAGGACGCAAAAGACGACTGCGAAAACCAGCAAAAATCAGGCAGGACCTATACTGCCGACTATACCTGCGAGCTAGAATAGCTATTATGCGCTATCGGTTTTAGGCAATTTATTAACATTTACAAATTGTTCATAAAACGGAGGACAATTTTTTCAATTAACTAATATATCTGATTTGAAAAAATGTTATTTTTGAACTTTAATAAAATCTCTGTCTAACTTAAAAAAAACATTATGAAAAAAACAGCATTAATCTTAGCAGGCCTTTTAGTAGTGGCCATTTCATTCTCGTCATGCAAAAAAGACTGGACATGTAAATGCGGCAACATCAACTACACCATTGAGCAAGCAACCAAAGCTGATGCAAAGGCTGCATGCGATGTATTTATCTCAGGAACCACTGTGTGCGAACTTGAATAAATCACAAGTTTCCCGCATTTATTAAAAGCTGCCACAAAAGATAAGCTGCTACATTCTTTCGCAAAACTAATTTTTATATTCTGAATATCACACTTTTATCACAACGTGAAGATTTCTATTCAGGATTGTTTTGTGTTTGAATTATGAAAAGTATCGTCCTTTTATGGCAGTTTTTTTTTATTCTGGGTGGTATAAAGCTTTTTTTTTAAATTTCAATTATTTTTTTATACTTTTGTACATTAATTATTAAAAAAACAGCACCATGAAAAGAACAGCTTTAGTAATTGTCAGTGTACTTGCACTATCTTTTTTGACAACTTCCTGCCTGAAAGACAGAGTTTGTAAATGCACCTCGCTAATTAACCCGGCCATGAACGAAAATTACATCTATGAAATGAGCAATAAAACTACTGCTCAGGCCAATTGCGAAAACCAGCAGTTCGATGGCAGATTAACTGCCGCCGACTACACCTGTGAATTAGAATAAATCCAGGATTTCTATTATTTGTACAGGCAGCGGTACGCAGTATCGTTGCCTGTTTTCATTTTAAATTTGGCATCTTTGGGGACCATGAAAGTCTCAAATTCATGATAGGTTTTCCAAACAGTTTCGCCAGGCAACAGCACATCCATAGTTCCGCAAATCACGGTCATATATTCCACGGTGGAAGTTCCGAATTCATATTCGCCGGGAGCCAGCACTCCTATTGTTGCTTTTCCGTCGGCAGCCTGAAAACCCAAAGAGCTTACTTTTCCATCAAAATACTCATTAACTTTAAACATAATTATAAATTTTTTTCGGTAAATATAATACAATTCTACAAACCGGTCTTCAGTAAAAACAAAAGATAATCTAACATCAATTGGATCTCGTCGGGCTTAATACCATATTTTAACAACAGGGGCTCATCGTCCTTAAAGCCCCTAAAGAAACTGTCGAAATCATTATCCGGCTCATGGATACTTTTATAATACAGTTCGGCAGCTTCCTGGCGATTGCCGCTTACCCATTTCACATGGCCAAAATTCATATAATCGTACTTGTTGGCCTTGCCTTGACCTATCAGCTTGAGAAAATATTCTCCGGATTTTTCAAAATCGCCTGACACAAACAAACACCAGGCAATAGGCCGGCAAATTCTGAGGTTTTCATTGAAATTAAATTCAACCTTATAATAGTAGTGCAAGGCCTTTTTGTAATCTTTCAGATTCAGATAGCAATTGGCAGTATTCATCACAATATTCATATTATCCGGTTCCATCCTTTCCAGTTCGAGATAATATTCCAGCGACTTCTTAAAATCTTTGACATTGCTGTAACACAGCGCAATTTTTTTCAGCAGCCAGCTATTTGATGAATCAAAAAGCTCGGCTTTCAGGTAATATTCCAGGGCTTTTGCATAATCGCCCAGACGCTGGTAGCAATAACCTGTTTTTTGCAGCACGTCCATGCCGGGCTTGGCCTGGCTCATCAAGTTCAGAAACACATTCAGCGCATCAGCATAATGGTCGGTGGTAAAATAGTATTCGGCAATTTTTTGTTTGAGCCCATCGTCGCGGAATATTGAATTGATAAAACTTTTGTTATGAAAATCCAGCGGCAGGTCAAAGATGTCATCAAAATTATTTCGGGTGGGATGCAACTTAAAAAAACGGTACAAATCCTGAATATACTGCGTGTAAACCGTATTGTTCTTAATTGCGGAATTCAGCATTTCGTCTTCGCTGGCCAGTTCGTTCATGCCCTCCAGTTCCGCATTAAAGAGATTCAGCAACATGGTTTTTTGCTGCGAAGGCATCATCCTCAGGTTAAACATAAAAGAGTATTTGTCCGAATTGCACATATAGGTCGAGCGCTCCAGCAGGTCTGTAAATCCTTTGGCACTGTCGCCTTCTTCGGCGGCCAGTATTTTTTTAGCCTCTTGATGTTCCTGGTAAAATGGCAGAAACCAATTTGCCATAGTATTGAAAAAATCAAAATGTTTCAACAGCGAAAAAGTGCTCATAAAGACATCATTGCCTTCGAGTTGCATCTTCGAAAGTTCTTCAATTTTATTGAAAAGGTCGGGGTCATCTTCCAGAAACGACTGCCAGTCGGGATTTTTGTCGGTGGCAGGGTCGTCGGACAAAATATTTTTCAGGTCTAATTTGTCTTCTATCCGCGGGGTGAGTTTTTGTATGTCGGGGATAATCTCTTCGTGCATCCTGCGGGTTATCTGTTCGGTGTCCTTGGCTTTGGAAAACTGCTTAATAATAAACAACACATCGGCTTCTGCTATTTCATTTTCAGCGTATATCCGGGCAATACGGCTGTTGAGCGCCTTATAAAACTTAATGCGGTCGTCGAAAATGTAGAAACACAGCAGGATGCCCACCAGGGCTCTTTGTTTTATCTCATGCAGGCCGCTGTAATAAAAATCAAACAACAACTCCATTTTCGAAGTGTCGAAAAATCTTATCATACTCATGGTAACCGCCGTAACTACCAGGCATTGGTCGTGCCATTTGAAAAACGGAGCTTCAAAGATGTTTTTAATAAACACGATGTCCAGATCGCTCAGCCGGTCAATGTAAAGTATATAATCGAAAAGGTCATTGACAAAAGCCTGATGTTTTTTTTCAACTTCTTCGTCGTCAAAAACTATCCGCGTATCGCTGAGCAAATCCGAGAGGCTCTCACTATGTTTGCGACTCTCCATGGCTTCGTTTAGTTTCGATTGGACAAGGCCTAATTTATTATACGCGTTTTTTTTGTTCTGCGACAGTTGCTGGTTATTGGCTTCCAAAAAATGTTCCTGTATCCTGTCGGCCAGTTCCACCAAAGAAACTATCAGCGTACTCAACACCTGTCCACGTTGTGGATCACTCACTCCCTTCATAGTATAGAGCAACAGGTTGTGGTAATTGGTGCTGATGCTTTCATATTCGGCATGAAACGCATCGACAGGTACGTCTTTCAACAGCTTTTCCAAACCGGCCAAGGCATCAAAAATCCTTGAGGAAGTAGCATGGTCACAAATTTTCCGGTGTAATTTTATTATTTCGCGTGTTGTCATAAAATTGAAATATACAGAGCTATTGCAAAAACTGTACATCTAAAGTTCAACTGCTATTATGTCAGTTTTTATTCAGGGAAATAATACCGACAATTACCTCCAGGTATATGTTGAAAACTTTAGCTAAAAACTGGTATCATCAGTTGTTACTTTGCTAATTTTGTGCAATTAGCTTAGTGTTAACTAATTTATTTTAAATGAAAAACACCTACTTCGTTTTGATTTTAGTTATTGCCTCTGTTTTTCTTTCGTCTTCCTGCGAAAAAATGGTGATGGAGCCCAATATGCCGGAAACTTATGATGGCCGTCAGGTTAAAGAGGAAGGCACGGTATATGTTTCCGACAAAAAAGTAACACTGAATATCTGGGCAAAAAATACTAGCGATAACGACATCGTTACTTTAGTAGTTAACAATAAGACAGAGGTTTCAGGGTTTACCCTGGGCGGATCCAGCAATAAAAAAGAACTCAACCTGAAACTCGAGAACGACGGTTATAATTACATTTTATTGTATATCAACGATACCGGAAATGTCACTCCTACTGAAGCCATGATAACTATTGATGACGGCACCGGCGAACAAGAAATTACCCTGACCGCCGACCTTTCTTACTGCGGTGGGGCTCACATCTACGTTCAATAGATGTCAATGCCCAACAGGGCCTTTTCCTGTCTAAAATTCAATTATCAAACCCAGCGTGGGTAAAATATTACCGGCAGGATTATCAATATATTTTGCCTGATATTTTGTCGGGTCCACAGGATCGATAAGCGCGTTGCCATTTTCATCACGCACCAGGTCGATAATCGGGGCCTGATCGCTTTTAAAATTATAGATATTCTGGATATCCACATAGAGGTTTAGCGTGAGAAATTTCCAGAAAAACTTCTTGTCAACCCTGACATCCAGGCTATGAAATGGCTTGGCACGTATGGCATTCAACTGTTCGTAATCAAAAATTCCCATGTAACGAACGTTCCAGTTGGCAATGGTGCGTGTTGATTCGTAGTCGTAAGGCGTATAGGGCGAGCCCTTGGAAAAACGCCATTTGAGGCCGACATCCCAATAATGCTTGAACGATTTGCCCACGGTGATATTTATTATATGCCTGTTATCCCATGATGAAGAAACATACTTATTATTTTTATCTTTAAATTCGCTTTTCACGAAAGTGTAAGTAACAATACCGTATAAACCTTTGTACAGCTTTTGCTGCGCCAACACCTCAATGCCCAGGCTACGACCTTTAGAAGTAGAAACCACCTCGTCGTTGCCAATCACGCCAAAATTACTGCCCAGGTTGGCCAGCGAGATAGAATCACGCACCAGGAAAGGATATTTATTGTACACCTTATAAAAACCTTCAGCACTCAACTTCATATTAAATTTTGTAACATATTCCAATCCGGCCACCAAATGATAAACATTGGAATAGGAAATATTATTTTTTTTGTTCACCATTTCGTTGTTATTGTTACGGTAACCCAATACGGTATATGGAGGCATCTGGTGATACCATCCGGCGTTAGTAACTAAGGTCAGCGCCTCGGTAAGGTGCACGGTGAAAGAAACCCTGGGAGATATTTGCCGCAAAGGATTGGCCATCGATTCATCATAATCATTGCCATCGATTCGCAACCCCAGCGACAAGCCAAAGTGGTCTTTAAAAAGCAAAAAGCTGGCCTGCCCGAACAAGCCGTATCGCCACATATCAAAGTCCGATTTAAAATCAATGGTATCGGGACCAAAGGGTGTGGCGATTCGGTTAAAGGTGGCGTTGTTGTACTTATCATATTCCACATTCAAGCCATAATTCAACTTGATGGCTTTGGTAAGCCTGGCAGTATGTTCTATCCTGAATTTACTTTCGATTTCCTGCGATTGGTAGTTCTGCAGGAGGTTTTCGGGAACATCTTCGTTATTTTGATACTTAAAAGAACGGTTGTTCAAAAAATTCCTGCTGAGGACGGTGGTAAGATAACTTTCTTTGAAATAATGGATATACTTTGCGCCCAGCATATAGTTCCACTGATTGCTAACGGGCAGGTACCTCAGCAGGTATTTTTGCTGGTCGGTGCCTGTTTCCTGCAGCTTGGTATTGAGCTTAAACCTGTCGATGGCCCCCAGACCCAACACGGTAAGCTCATTTTTGGTATCTGGTTTCCATTTATACTTGAACTGAAAATCATTATATGTGGGAAGAAACGGCAGTTTCAACAAATTGAATAGCAGTTTGAGGTACGACTGTCGGGCCGATACTATAAATGTAGCATTTTTATGAAGGGGGCCTTCCAGCGACAAGCCTATATCACTGGCGCCAATGGTAAACTTCCCTCCTACCTTATCCTTATTGCCATCTTTTAAACTGAATTCCATGATAGAACTCATCACATTGCCTCTGTTAGCAGGGAAAGAACTGGAATAAAATTCCACTTCCCTGATAAAATCCGTGTTTATCATACCCGCCGGTCCTCCCGAGGAGCCTTGTGTAGCAAAATGGTTGATGTTGGGCACCTCGATACCATCGATATAAAAACGGTTTTCGTTGGGCGCCCCGCCCCTGATGATGATATCATTTCGATAGGCCACCGTGGCAGCTACACCGGGAAATGACTGTATCACCTTGGAAATGTCGCGGTTACCCCCGGGATATCTTGCCAGCTCATTGGCGCTGATGGTCCTCATAGAAATCGGACTCTCTTCTTTTTTTACAAATGGCGAAGCCTTGACTTCCACCTCTTTTAAATTTTCAACCGTTTGTTCCAGGGCAATATCCACCAATGTAGGCTTCAGCGAGCTTACCTCTACCTCATAAATGGTTTTATTTTTATACCCCACAAAAGTAGCCACAATGGTATAGGTGCCGGGTTGCAAGCGCGGAATCTCAAAGTTGCCGTCAATGTCGCTGGATGCTCCCGTTGTAGTGCCTTGTATTATCACATTTACAAAAGGCAGCGGCGCATTGTTTACCGCATCATATATGTGGCCTTTGATACCGCCCTTTTGGGCAAGTACCGCATAATTGCCAAATACCAATAAAATCAGAATGAATATTTTTGTTTCATGTTTTATATTTTGGTGCAAAATTACTTATTTTTTGCTTATGTAAAATAATTCTAAATAAATTTTTTGATTGGCAACAATTTTGGCCAAATGATGAAAAATAAGTAAATTTGTGATACCAATCATCAGAATCATGACTATATATTCAATACTGTTAGGCATAATCGGAGGGCAGGAGATTATTATCATTGCCATTATTATCCTGGTACTTTTTGGCGGAAAAAAAATTCCCGAGCTGATGCGCGGGCTGGGCCGCGGAGTTGGCGAGTTTAAGAAAGGAAAAAGCGAAGTTATGGACGAGCTTAACGACCTGACACCCAAAAGCGATTCTTCGTCAAAAGACGAATCTTCATCCGAAAAAGCTTCCGGATAATACACCGCTTCATGTTTAAATTTTTGCTGAGCCAGCTTGCCGGTAAGCACCACGACGCTTCTTTCTGGGAACATGCCGAAGTGCTGCGTAAAATCCTTATACGGTCGATACTTGCAGTTTTTATTTTAGCAACCTGTGCATTTTTTTTTAAAGATTTAATCTTTAATTCGGTGATTTTGCCACCCAAAAATGCTGAATTCATCACCTACCGATTACTCTGCAAACTCGGTGCCCTGCTTCACACCGACACGCTCTGTGCCGGCAATGTCAGCTTTTCGCTAATCAATCTCAGCATAGCCGGGCAATTCAGATGGCATATCATCATCTCGCTGATAGCGGGTTTTATCATTGCGTTTCCCTTTATATTGTCGCAGCTATGGGTGTTTATCAGGCCGGCTTTAAGCGCCAAAGAAAAGACTTACGCGGGCAGGACTGTTTTTTATATCTTTTTTTTGTTTGTGGTCGGCCTGCTGTTCGGCTACTACCTCATCCTGCCATTAAGCGTACAGTTTCTCGGTAATTACGTATTAAGCCACTACATCACAAATCAGATTACCATTTATTCCTACATTTCCACGGTGGCCGTCATTCCATTATCTTTAGGATTGGTGTTTGAACTGCCGGCCCTGGTATTTTTCCTGACCAAAACAGGCTTTGTCAGTGTCGACTTTTTGAGAAAAAACCGGAAATATTCTATTATCATCG
>Ga0209098_1004502_pt1 | contig 10852 bp, 8 predicted proteins | sample AD_JPNHW1_MetaG_FD_184429 | JGI IMG/M metagenome (GOLD analysis project Ga0209098, IMG submission 184429) | Active sludge microbial communities of municipal wastewater-treating anaerobic digesters from Japan - AD_JPNHW1_MetaG (SPAdes) (version 2) | ecosystem: Engineered > Bioreactor > Anaerobic >... | reverse complement strand
CAGCTTGAGCAGCTGCTCTTTGTTTATGTATCCTTTAAGAAATGCAATTTCTTCGATACACGAAACTTTCAATCCTTGCCTTTCTTCGATGGTGTGTATAAAATTCGACGCTTGCATTAAGCTCTCGTGGGTTCCTGTATCAAGCCAGGCAAAACCACGACCTAGCAATTTCATTTTCAGTCTTCCTTCTTCCAGATACAGTCTGTTCAAATCTGTAATTTCAAGTTCTCCTCTTTTTGAGGGTTTTAGACCTAAAGCCTTTTTAATTACATCGTTGCTGTAAAAATATAGCCCGGTAACGGCATAGTTTGACTTAGGAACTTCCGGTTTTTCTTCAATCGAAAGTACTTTCCCCGACTCGTCAAATTCAGCAACGCCGTATCTTTCAGGATCATTCACGTAATACCCGAAAACAACTGCGCCGTCCTCCAGATGTGAAGCTTCCTCCAGTATCGAACTAAAGTTGTATCCGTAAAAGATATTATCGCCTAAAACCATACACACCGAATCGTTTCCGATAAACTTTTCACCTATAATAAAAGCCTGGGCCAAACCATCCGGAGAGGGTTGTATAGCGTATTCAATTTTCAGTCCGAGTTGGCTCCCGTTATCCAATAAATCCTGATACAAATGAATATCCTTGGGAGTTGAAATGATCAATATTTCCTTTATTCCCGCCAGCATTAACACCGCAAAGGATAGTAAATCATTGGTTTATCGTAAATAGGGATAATTTGCTTCGAAATACTTTTTGTGATTGGATACAAGCGGGTTCCCGACCCTCCTGCAAGAATGATTCCTTTCATAAGCTAAATTTTTGTGATATTGTTATCAGTCTATATTTCAGTTAAAATCGAAAAAAGAATTTATGTTATTCCGGAATCAAAATTAAAGATAATAGGGTTATTAACCGCCAAAAACAGCAGTAAAACTCATCTTTTGATAATTTATACTGATTTTCAACACATTCCAAACAACATACGTTCGGCGGTTGATGCTCGCTTTCTTCAAAATAAAAATAAACGGAAATCTTTGTTTTATAGCCGAATAGTCTTAATTTTGCCGCGCATTTATCACAATAATGTCTAATTTATTAATTAATTGATTTTTAAATGGTAGAAAACAACGCAGAGGATCTCAACCCACAGGTTGAACTCGAACAACAGGTCACTGTTGAAACACCTGCAGCCGCTGAAGAAGTTGTTGCAAAAGAAGTAAAAAAAGCAGCTGCTATTGCTGAAACAGCAGATTTTGACTGGGATGCTTTGGAAGAAGAAGACAAAGGTTTTGCCGGTAAAAACAAAAAAGATCTTGAAACTCTTTATGAGAAAACTTTAACTACTGTTCAGGAAAAAGAAGTAGTTGAAGGAACTGTAATTTCGATGAACAAACGCGAAGTTGTTGTTGACATCGGTTACAAATCAGACGGTATTGTTAGCTTAAACGAATTCCGCTACAATCCGGAACTGAAACCAAAAGACAAAGTTGAAGTTTACATTGAAAGTCTTGAAGACTTGAAAGGCCAGATGATCCTTTCTCACAAAAAAGCCCGCGCAATGCGCTCATGGGATCGTGTAAACGAAGCTCTGGAAAAAGACGAAGTAATCAAAGGGTTTATCAAATGCCGTACTAAAGGCGGTATGATCGTTGATGTATTCGGAATCGAAGCATTCTTGCCAGGTTCACAGATCGACGTAAAACCAATCCGCGACTACGATGTGTACGTTAACAAAACAATGGAATTCAAAGTTGTTAAAATTAACCACGAATTCCGCAACGTTGTTGTATCACACAAAGCTCTTATCGAAGCAGAACTCGAACTGCAGAAGAAAGAAATTATCTCTAAACTTGAAAAAGGACAGGTACTTGAAGGTACTGTTAAAAATATCACTTCGTACGGAGTATTTATGGATCTTGGCGGCGTAGATGGTTTGATTCACATCACCGACCTTTCATGGGGACGTATTACACATCCAAATGAAATTGTTGAGCTGGATCAGAAACTGAACGTTGTTATCCTTGATTTCGATGATGACAAAAAACGTATCGCTCTTGGCTTGAAACAATTGACTCCTCACCCATGGGATAGCCTTGGTTCAGAACTGAAAGTTGGCGACACCGTGAAAGGTAAAGTTGTTGTTATTGCCGACTACGGTGCATTCGTAGAAATTGCTCCGGGAGTTGAAGGTTTGATCCACGTTTCAGAAATGAGCTGGTCACAGCACTTACGCAGCGCTCAGGACTTCCTGAAAGTTGGTGACGAAATCGAAGCTCAGATCTTAACTTTGGACCGCGACGAACGCAAAATGTCTTTGGGTATCAAACAATTGAAAAACGATCCTTGGCAGAACATTGAAACCGTTTACGGCGTTGGAAGCAAACACAAAGCAACTGTTCGCAACTTCACTAATTTCGGTGTATTTGTTGAAATCGAAGAAGGTGTTGATGGTTTGATCCACATCTCTGATTTGAGCTGGACAAAGAAAATCAAACACCCATCAGAATTCACATCAATTGGTGCCGACATCGATGTTGTAGTTCTTGATATCGACAAGGAAAACCGCCGTTTAAGCCTAGGTCACAAACAGTTGGAAGAAAATCCATGGGATGTTTTCGAAACAATTTTCTCTGTTGATTCAATCCACGAAGGAACAGTTATCGAATTGTTCGACAAAGGCGCAACTATTGCACTTCCTTATGGTGTTGAAGGTTTTGCTACTCCACGTCACCTTGTAAAAGAAGACGGAACTCAGGCTCAATTAGACGAAAAATTAGAGTTCAAAGTAATTGAGTTCTCAAAAGCAGCTAAACGTATCATCCTTTCACACTCAAGAGTGTTCGAAGATGAGAAAAAAGCTGAAGAAACTGCAAAACGTAAAACTCAGGCCAAAGCAACAGCTAAAGCTGTAAAACAAGTGAAGGAAATTAACAGCGCAGAAAAAACTACGCTTGGAGATATTACCGAACTGGCAGCTTTGCGGTCGCAAATGGAGGCTGACGAACAAAAAGAAAATTAGTCGATAGCTGTTACAAATCCATCAGAATTCCTTAAATTGCATCTATGGATTTCGAAACAACAAAAATATCAGACTATACACTCATAAAAGTTCTGAACGAAAGACTGGACACGAACAATGCTCCTGACTTGAAATCTGAACTTGTTGCTATAAATTCGAATGGTGAGAAAAACATCATTTTGGACCTAAGTAATTGTGAATATTGTGATTCATCGGGGCTAAGCGCAATTTTGGTTGCAAATCGCCTTTGCGAAGACGCTATAGGAACTTTTATATTGACAGGGCTCCAAACCGATGTTGAGCAGATTATCAGGATATCAATGCTCCATACAGTTTTGTTAATTACCCGAACTGTTGAAGAAGCAGAAGTTCTCCTGAAAGAAAAAGAACGATTATAATTCGGCAATGTCGGATAAATCAACTCCTTTTCTGCTGACAATTCTCGGAACCAGTTCCGCATTACCTACATCGAACAGATATCCTACCGCCCAGGTACTTAACGTACGTGGGCGGTTTTTTTTGATCGATTGTGGTGAAGGGACACAAACCCAAATGCGCAAATACAAAATTGGGTTCTCCAGAATAAACCACATTTTTATTTCGCACCTGCATGGCGATCATATTTTCGGGCTGATTGGCCTTATCTCTACGTTTTCATTACTTGGCCGCACCGCCGATTTGCACCTTTTTGCCCACTCCGAAATACAGGCTTATCTTGAGCCACAAATCAAATTTCTTTATCCTGAAGGCATTTCATTCCGGATAGTGTATCATCCGTTAAATTTTAAGCGGGAGCAGCTAGTTTTCGACGACAAAACAGTAACCGTTTATTCATTTCCGCTCGATCACCGCATTGCAACCTGTGGTTTCCGATTCGAAGAGAAACCTGTTTTACCCAACCTTATTCCTGAAAAACTGAAAAAATACAATATCCCGATTCGCAACCGGCAAGCCATAAAAGAAGGAGCTGATTTCGTTGCCGGCGATGGCCAAATTATTCCGAATTCGGAACTAACGGTCAACAAGCACAAAGCCCGAACGTTTGCATTCTGCAGCGATACGCGCTACAACCCGTCGTACATAGAATCGGTTCGGAATGTTGATCTTTTGTACCACGAAGCTACATTTGCAAACGACAACCAGGCCTTGGCCCAAACCACTTACCACTCAACCGGCGAAGATGCCGCCCGGGTTGCACGAGAAGCAAATGCTGGCAAGTTAATAATCGGGCATTTCTCCGCCAGGTACAGAGACCACACTCAAATTTTAAAAGAGGCAACTGCTATTTTCCCGAATACTGAAGCTATAAGCGAGGGGCAGGTGTTTTCAATTTAGTAAATCAGTCTTCTAATCAAAAAACTCTTTGTTAAAGTTCACCAGGTACAGGCGTTCGGTTGGGCGGGTAAAAGCGGTGTAGAGCCAACGCAAAAATTCGAGGTTGATCATTTCTTCGGTGAGGTAGCCCTGATCGACAAAAACGGCCTTCCACTGCCCACCTTGGGCTTTGTGGCAGGTTACTGCGTAGGCAAATTTCACCTGAAGTGCATTGAAGTATGGATTCTCGCGCACCTTTTCCCAGCGTTTTTTCTTATTTCTGATGTCCATATAATCTTCGGAAACCGCCTCGAAAAGCTTTCGGTTTTGCTCGCTGTTGAGCGATGCCGATTCAATGGACAGAGTGTCGAGTATGATTTTACAGTCGATTTCCAGATCGGGATAATCCACCAATCTCAGGCAAACATTTGCAAACCGAAAACCATATAAATCTTCGTATTTCCCGATTGAAACAATTTCGGCAATGTCGCCGTTGGCAATAAAATCGATGTTCTCATTTTCCCCGAGCCAGAAATAATTGTTTTTCACGACCATAAGCAGATCGCCTTTCGAGATATCGGCTTCCTTATACAAAATGGTGCTACGGATGCCTTCGTTAAACTTATTTGCACGTTTATTTGATCGGGTTACAACAATGGTTTCGAACAATCCGAACTTATCGTAGCAAGTTGAGATTTCCTCAATTAAATCGGCACCACCCAGTTTTCTGATATCACTGAAACCTTCCAGTTCGAGCGGAAAATAACCTTCAAAAAAATCGGTCTCGGTAATCAGATTTCGAATCATCGTTGCGTTGTACAAAATACCCGAATCCTGATCCTGACGCACAACATCGGTTAGTTCATGCTCAAACACCTCCCGATCATAAAATTCAAGCTCCTGTCTCGTTAACGCCGGACTCAAATCGAGACCAACAGGCGGAAGCTGAGCTGTATCTCCAACCAGAATCAAGCGGCAGTTCTGGCCAGAATACACATATTCGATCAAATCTTCGAGCAGGCGGCCTGAACCAAAAATCGACGATTCGGCAGTCGAATTGGAAACCATCGATGCCTCATCGACAATAAAAAAGGTGTCCTTGTAGAGATTTTTATTCAGCACAAAGCGACCCATGCCGTCGCTCGACGACTGCTGGCGGTATATGTGCTTGTGTATGGTGTAGGCATTTTGCCCCGAATAGCCCGAAAGCACTTTAGCAGCTCGCCCGGTTGGAGCCAAAAGTACCGCCTTGAATTTGAATTTGTTGAATGTTTCGACCAGCGCGCTAAGCATAGTGGTCTTGCCGGTTCCGGCGTACCCTTTCAGGAGAAAGACAGCATCGAAACCCGACTCTGAAATGAAACTGGCAAACTTCGCCGACAACTCGCTTTGACCCGGAGTTGGCTCTTTGCCCAAATACCTTATAATTTCGGATTGAATGTGCTTTTTTAGCATGAGTCGCTGAATATGGAACTCAAAGATAAGCCATATTTCGGTTAATTTGATATTGCAATACTTTCTGACCCGCGTTTTCGTTTTATGCAAAACAACCTATATTTACAAAAAAAAACTGCAATGATTAATGGAAAAAAAGTAGTAGTAGTATTACCTGCATATAATGCTGCAAAAACGCTGGAAATAACTTATAATGAAATTGATTTTTCGATTGTTGACGACGTGATTCTGGTTGACGATAAAAGTAAGGACGGAACAGTAAAAGAAGCACAACGACTTGGTATAAAACACATTATTAGTCACGAAATAAATAAAGGCTACGGCGGAAACCAGAAAACCTGCTACAACAAGGCACTCGAAATTGGCGCCGACATTATAATCATGTTACACCCCGATTACCAGTATACACCCAAATTGATTCCTTCAATGACTCACCTGATTGCCAATGATTTGTATCACGTTGTTTTAGGATCGCGAATACTTGGGAAAGGAGCTCTGGCTGGCGGAATGCCGTGGTATAAATATGTTGCCAATCGGTTGCTCACTTTATTCCAAAACATCATGATGAGTGCAAAACTTTCGGAGTACCATACCGGGTACCGGGCTTTTTCGCGCGATGTTCTGGAAAAAGTAAATTACAATGCCAATTCGGACAATTTTGTATTTGATAATCAGATGCTGGCTCAAATATGGTATGCTGGTTTCGAAATTGCAGAAATTACCTGCCCCACCAAATATTTCGACGATGCGTCGAGCATCAACATTAAGAACAGTTCGGTTTATGGTATAGGCGTGCTAAAAACGTCGTTGCAGTTTAGGCTGCAAAAATGGGGAATTCGGAAATTTAGATACTTGAAAAAAAATAACCAGATTTAGGCTATAGTATCATAAAAGAATGAATAAAGAACCAGTATTTGCTAGATATTTCCTTCTTTTTCTCCCATTGGTTTTTCTTTGGGCAGGATTAAACTTCTCAAGAAGCAACTATCCGAACGACCCGGAATATATCTATCTTATGAATGCGCTGTGCATTTGCGACGTTCAAAGCGTAGGGCACATTGATAACCCGGGAACTACATTGATGCAAATTGGGGCAGCAACAATTGCAGTAAAGCACTTTTTTTCGAATCCGGAGAACGATACAATTGTTACGCAAGCGCTTAAAAATCCCGACTTATATATCGAAAGTACCAGAAAAGTAATCGTTGTTCTTAATACGATATTACTTGTGCTCATGGGTTGGATCGGTTACCGGAAAAGCCGATCTGTCTGGACCGCATTGTTGCTTCAAGTCAGTATGTTTCTTTCAGCATATATTTTAGAGATTACCTGGGCAAAGCTATCGCCTGAGCCATTACTCTTTTTTATGACCGGGTTGTTTGCCGTTCTGATCTTTTGCTATTACCACGAGAAAGATAGAGAGAAATGGAAATATGTTGTTTTGTTTGCATTAATCTCAGGTGCAGGTTTGGCAACCAAAGCAACCTTCCTGCCGCTTGTTTTTTTGCCTTTGTTTATACTCCCGACGTTTAAAAGAAAGGTTTCATATTTGCTGGGAATAGTTCCCGCTTTTGTATTATTTACAATTCCGGCTGTCCCGGAATACGACCGCATGTTCGCCTGGTTCAGTAACATGATCACACACAACGGCATTTATGGAACCGGCGAAAAAGGGATCATCGACTGGAACAAATTTTTCCCTGCAATTCGAAGTATCCTGACCTTTTTTTCAGGGTTTACAGCGTTACTTGCTTGTGCAATACCCATATTGGCGACCAGCTTTTATTTCAGGAAAAATGAAAATGTAAAAAGAGACATCACTTTTTTAGCAGGGTTAGTAGCAACTTCGGTTGTAGGAATATTGCTGGTTGCAAAACATTATGGCGGAAACCATTACCTCATTCCGGTACTTTTACTTTCAGGAATTTTTATCTACCTCGAATTAAAAACGATTGAGCACATTGGGAAAAATAAACCGCTGCAAAAATTCCTGCTACCGTTTGTGGTTATAACTTCGGCTGGTTTTATATCGTGGAGTTATCCTTCGGCATTAACGATATGTAACAAACAGTACAAAGAGGCCAGTGCTGAAATTGATTCGGCCAACTTGTGGCTTGAAAAAAATTACAAAAACTACACGCGGATAAATTATTACATTTATTCGCTCAATAAGTACACCGGCCTTAAATTTGGAACTGACTTTGCAAAGGGACAAATGTATCTCCACCTAAAAAAGACATTCCCCGATACCTATTTTTACGAGCTTTCGAGCAACTCCTTTATAAACTGGAACTTAAAAACCTACCTTCAGGACATTATCGAAACAAACGGGAACAAAATCATATTAGTGAACGGGCCTTCCGATTCGACTCAGGTTGCTGAAATCGCCAGAAATGGGTTCCCTTTAAAGAAAGTTTATAGTGGAAATTCGCAAAACTTGTATATTCTGGATACGCTAAAATATGTCGCACCTCCAAAGGAAAAGCTGGTTCAAGTTGGCGAAACAATTGATTTTTCAGTTGATGGCTTTTCCAAAGAACAAAAAAAGTTCTTTGGATCTAACAACCAAAGTTTCGGCAATATAAGCGGACTGTCAATGGAATACGCACATTCGGGTATTTATTCAATTAAATTGGAGAAATCGAACCCGTTTGCCGTAGATTACCCTTTAAGCAATTTGAAAGCTGGTGAATTGTACCAGATTGAAGTCTGGCGAAAATCAGATACATCAAGCGGATGCCTTGTTGTATCGGCAGACGATTCGAAAGATTATTACCAGGCTCAAAGCGAAGCCATAAAATATGATAAGAACGGGTGGGAATTACTTCGTATTATTGTTGATGTAAAACAAGAAGTTGAAGAAAAGAAGTTGAAAGTATATCTTTGGAACCCAAGGAGAAGAACTGCTTATTTCGATGATCTAAGTATTAAAAAATTTGAACATATACCTAGATGATACCCTATTTAAAAAGCAAATGGCTCACATGTTTGAGCTTTATTGAAAGTAAATACTTTTTTTACTTGGTCCTGTGTATCAATATTATTCTGGTGAGTATAACCAGATTTTATCCTACGATGGATGGTGCAGCTCATTTGTATAATTCCAAACTGCTTACATATTTACTAAGTGGCAATAATTTTTTAAGCCAGTTCTATTCTATAAACTCCATCTCAACTCCAAACTGGTTAAGCCATTCTGTAATTGCGGCTACTAATATTGTATTTCCTATTTGGGTGGCTGAGAAAATATTGATAATTGGATATATAGCAGGGATGGCTTTTTCATTTAGGTATTTCTTAAAACAAGTTAATCCAGATGCTCTGTATCTTAGTCTGTTAATATTTCCATTCTCTTACACCTTTTTATTTTATCTTGGTTTTTACAACTTCAGTATTTCATTTATTTTCTTGTTTCTCGCTATTGGCTATTATATTAAGACGATTGAGTCGAAATCTTATCTTAAGTATCTTGTTTTATCGACCCTCATTGTTTTATGTTACCTTTCAAATATATTAACTTATGGCTTTTTAGGTCTCACTCTTGGATCGTTAGCTATTCAAAACTCTTTTTCAGAAACTTTTGAATCAAAATCAGTTAAGAATATTCTTGCCTCTGTTTTCAGAAAATTGTTTGAACTATTTATCGTGTCAATTCCTTCGCTAATTCTCCAGTTTGCTTTTCTATCTGATGTGACTTTCTTCTCAACCAAAGATACTTATCCTACTAAAGAGTTAATAAAATGGATTCTTGATGTTCGGTCTCTAATTATTTACACGTATGATGATGAGATATTAACCCAACCAATGCTATTAGCTATAGTAGCTCTCTTCACATTAAGCATCTCATTTAAAAATACATACATCAAGAAGAATTTTTTCTCCTTAACATTATTGTTACAAATATTTCTTTCAGCAATTTTGCTATTTATGGTTCCTGACGGTTCAGGCTCAGGCATGATGTCATACCGTTACCTGATTATATTCTATTTCTTTGTTTTGCTCTGGATTACTTCTATTACGGTGCACAACAATCTGAACCGCTATGTTTTATTAGTGGCTGTTGGTCTGCACCTGGGATTATTATATAGACACCTTGATGGTGCAATAAAAGATCTTAACCATCACGCTGAGATTGTGTATAATGTCGGAGATTATGTAGATTCAAACAAAGTTATTCTCCCAATTAATTTATCCGACCACTGGATTGAACCACACTTTTCAAATTATATTGGATTAAAAAAACCTATACTAATACTGGAAAACTATGAAGCTGGTGTTGGATGGTTCCCAATAAAATGGAAACTTGATCAAATGCCAGATTTTCAAGTCTGTGGAGAATCATCAATTGGAGAGTTTAACTGGACCACAAACAAAAATTCACTACATAAAGTTCCTATCGATTATATTTTTATCTATGGTAACTTATCTAAATTGAAGGAAGAAAAATGGAGTAAACTAAATCCTATTTTGGCTAATGATTTTGAACTTATACATAAATCGAAGGAAGGATATGCTTTACTTTATAAAAGGAAATAATTTTACCCGAAACGAAATTTTTTGAAAAATGAAAATAGAAAAGAAAAGTCTTCCTTTTTTACTCCTGATCTTTTTCGGATTATTATTCTTTTTCATTGGGGCATTCAATCATTACGCTTTCAAAACTGTTACCTACGATTATGCCAACTACAATTTCGCGTTCTGGGACTATTCCCATTTCAGGATAAGCCCGCTTCCAACGTTCCGCGGAAATTTCCTTCAGGACCACTTTTCGTTTATGCTCATGTATTTTGTTCCTGTTTACTGGCTGCTCAACTGGCTCACCGGAACCTATACGCTGATTATTATCCAGAACTCACTGATTGTAGCCGCTGCATGGTATTCGTATAAACTGATAAAACTGAAAACCGACAATTTATGGCTTACATCGGGAGTCGTACTGTACTTTTTCTTACTGTTTGGAAGATACTCTGCATTTGGCACCGATGTCAACCTTGCCATTATGTCTGCCTGTTTTGTTCCCGCATTCCTATATTATTTCGAGATACGGAAATACGTCATTGCTTTCG
>Ga0209098_1004501_pt1 | contig 10852 bp, 9 predicted proteins | sample AD_JPNHW1_MetaG_FD_184429 | JGI IMG/M metagenome (GOLD analysis project Ga0209098, IMG submission 184429) | Active sludge microbial communities of municipal wastewater-treating anaerobic digesters from Japan - AD_JPNHW1_MetaG (SPAdes) (version 2) | ecosystem: Engineered > Bioreactor > Anaerobic >... | reverse complement strand
AGCTGGGAAGAAAGGGTCCCGGCATCACGGGCAAGAGCAATTGACGTAATAAGGATGGATGAGAGCGTAAGCGAGGTAATGACCGTGAAGCGGACAATATCCGTATGAGAGTACCGGTGTCCCCAGATAATGATCTGCCGCTCCATTACCAGAGAATTTCACCTTGGTAGCGTATAAATCTGTCATTATTGTTCCTCATTTTTCATACATTTTTTTATATAGAAAAATATTGGCGATTACACTACAAGGGGCCGGAGTTTCAGAATGACCCGGTTGACTTGTGCAACCGAAGTACCAATATAGGCATCAGGCGCAAGGAGGCTCACGAGATCGTCCCGCTTGCAGAAACGGATTACTTCGGGATCTGTGCCGAGCACATCGGCAAGCGGCCGGCTTTCGGCAAGCGCCTGCATGCTTGCCATCCGCACGTGTTCGTGGGCGTCCTGCCGGTTCATACCGCGCCGGGTGAGTTCGATCATCACGGATTCTGCCATGTTGATACCGTGGAGGAACGCGAGGTTGCGCCGGATCGCTGCACGGTTGATCACCAACGTGTCGAGCACTGTCGTCATGAGCCGGAGACAGTGATCGGTAAGGATTGATGCTTCGGGAAAGAGCACCCGTTCACAGGAAGAGTTGGTCAGGTCCCGTTCATCCCACAGCGTGTTGTTGAGGAGCGCTGGTTCAACGGAAGAACGGATAATCCGCGCAAGACCACAGACCTGTTCGGATTTTATGGGGTTTCTCTTGTGGGGCATCGTGGACGAACCCACCTGTTTTGCGCCGAACGCCTCCTCGACTTCACCAATCTCTGTGCGCTGGAGCGAACGGATCTCGACGCCAATCTTGTCAAGCGTTGTGGCGACATTTGCAAGGAACATGAAATATTCTGCATACCGGTCCCGCGAGATCACCTGGTTGGAGACATCCACGGAAGAGAGATGGAGGTGCTGCATCATTGTCTCCTGCACCTCCATTCCCTTTGGCCCAATTGCCGCTTGTGTCCCTACTGCACCGGTCATCTGCCCGACTGCGACCCGGGGGCGCAGTTGTTCCAGCCGTTCGATGTGCCGGCCGACCTCGCTTGCCCAGATGGCAAACCTGAGACCGTATGTCGTCGGCACACCCTGCTGCCCATGTGTTCTCCCGACCGCCACAAGGGTTGTTGTCTCCGTAGTTCTCTGTATCAGCACCCCGAGGAGGCTGCGCAGTTTTGCATCGATAAGGTCCATTGCCTGCGCCAGCTGGAGGCCGGTCGCTGTATCAAGAATATCGTTTGATGTAGCCCCGTAGTGCACCCATCGCCCGGATTCACCGCAGACCTCAGAGATCGCTTTTACAATCGCCATCATATCGTGACTGATCTCTGCTTCGATCTCCTTTGCCCGGGCAAGAGATGCGTTCTGTGCGTTCTGTGCGATCTCCCCTGCCGCAACCGCAGGGATCAGGCCATGCGCTGCCTCTGCCCGAGCCAGCGCGACCTCCGCGGCAACGATACAGGAAAACCGGTTCTCCTCGCTCCAGACGGCGCGCATTTCAGTTGTGCCGTAGCGGTACTCGATCGGGTGAACTGCCATATGAACAGATGGGTTGTGCGGGAATATTAGATTTGAGCCTGACCTCGTGCAAACCCGCATATCCTACCCGACGCCCATAAAACCCGGGAGCGCCAACCTTATGCCGGCAATGGACAGTTTCGATCCCTTTTTCCCGTATGCGGAATACCGCCCCCGCCAGCGCGAGATGCTCGCATTTGCCGCAGAGGTTGCCCGTGATGGCGGGATCGGCATGATCGATGCACCGACCGGGAGCGGGAAATCGAGCGTGGTTGCTTCCCTTCTTGCCGAACGCAAAAACCGGAAAATTGTGATTGCTGTCCGCACGGTCAGCCAGCTCACTACTTTTATCCGGGAACTTGCGCTCGTGAAAAAGAAACAGCCGAAGTTAAAGATCGTGTATCTCGTCGGGAAAAAGAGCATGTGCCCGCTGGGTGGCGAAGGGGATGTCTACCGGCGCTGTGAAGGGGTCAAGGCTTTCTCATCCTCGCTCATGCGCGACCGGGCGGAGAAGGGGGCCCTTGTCCCGATAAAAGATCCGTTTATTGTCCAGCAGATCCGGAGGATGGACCGGGAGCACCCGCTTATCTGCCCGTATTTTATTGCGAGCAAGATGTTCGTGCCCGGGGAGACCGGCGGCATTAAGATGGTGCCATCTGCGTTAGTGCGCTCGAAATCAGAGCGAGTGCTTGCCGACCCGGTACGGCCGCAGGAAGTGGTGGGCTTTGCCGGCGATATATGTCCCTACGAACTCATGATGCACGCGGCAAAGAATGCCGATGTGATAATCCTCAATTATCACCACCTTTTCGACCGTGAGATCCGCGAGCAGCTGTACGCGAACCTCAATGTCGAGATCCAGGATGTAATGCTCCTGATCGATGAAGCCCACAACTGCGGGGACACGATCCAGTCAATTGAAAGTGTCGGACTCGCAGAAAAGGATCTTGAACAGGCGACCCGCGAGCTCTCGGGAATGAAGCGCATTCACAAAGGGGCAGAGGCAGTCCGGCACGTCCTTCCCCGGCTCACAGAGTTCATACGGGGACTGGCAAATTCGACAGAGCCAGAGGACTGGTTCGATCCGGTTATCTTCGACCGGATGATCGTCAAAGGCTCGCTCTGGAAGAACATGGACGAGATTGTTGACGAACTCATGGGTCTCGCCGAGACTATCCGTGACAAGAACCAGAAGGCCGGCGAGTACCGTGAGACTGCCATCGAACGCCTGACTGTTTTTATGTTCCGGCTCTCGCAGTCCTCCCATGACCCTGCGTACCTTACCATTTACAAAAAGACCGATGAGGGGATTATCCTCGAAGTGCGAAATATCGATCCCTCTGCCCCACTTACCGAGATCTGCTCGCAGCATGCCTGCTGCATCCTGATCTCAGGTACATTGTCCCCGGTCGAAAGTTACCGGCGGCTCTATTTCAACGACGCAAAGGTTTCCACCCTTGCGCTGCCTAATTCGTTCCCTAAAGAAAACCGTCTCATCTGCTGCGCGACGGATATTACTACCGCATATTCTCTCCGGCAAAACAAGGAGAATACCGAACGGATTGTGCGGTATATCACCGCATTTGCCGCGCTCAAGAAGAACCGGGCGATCTACTTCCCCAGTTACCAGATCCTTGAATCCTACGCTTCGCTTGCCCGGGAGACAATCAACCGGCGTAAAATTTACATCGAGCCCCGGGACCCGTCAGAAGCCGGTGCCGCTCTCAACGAGTTCCTCTCCCTTCCCTCGCAGGGAGAATCCGGTATCATGTTCGCGGTATGCGGGGGGAAGTGGAGTGAGGGACTGGACTACCGGGGTGAAATGCTCTCCGGGGCAATGGTTATCGGTCTTCCGCTTGCCCCCTTTAACCGGGTGCGAAAGATGGTCATCGAGTACTTCCGGCATAAGTACGGCGATGAGGGGGAGTTCCTCTGCTACACGCTGCCGGCGGTAAACAAGGCGCTCCAGGCGCTCGGGCGCGTACTGCGCACTCCTGATGACCGTGGCGTACTGGTACTCGGTGAGCGCCGGTTCCTTGAAAAGCGGGTAAAATCCGCGCTGCCGGTATGGATACAGGAAGAGATGATCGAGTGCGATACCGCACGTTTCCGTGAGGTGATCGCGAAATGGAAGTGACCGGGGGTTCGTGCCGGCTCGGTCTCTGGCATATCCATGTCTGGTGGAGCGGGGATATGATCCACCGGGTCCGGTTTGCCCCGACGGGAATTCCCGGCCCGGTCCCGGCGCCGATTCAAAAATTCTGCGCCGGCCAGGTCGTCGACCTGTCAGGACTGGATACCGTTGCCTGCGAAGGAGACTCCATCACCACCCGGATTTACCGGGCGGTCCGTGAGGTGCCGTATGGGAGCACCGCGACGTACGGGGAGATTGCGGCCCGTGTGGGCACCTCCCCGCGGGTGGTAGGGCGGGCGATGGCACACAATCCTACCCCTCTTGTCGTGCCCTGCCACCGGATCGTGGCGGCAAAGGGGATCGGTGGTTTTTCCCCGTCAGTTGAAATTAAAGAACTGCTTCTCGCGCTTGAAAAGAAAGGCAAAAAACGGCTGGGGCAGTGAACGAAAATGTGCGCAATGCAGCCGGATTATTTCGGTATATCTAATTGCATATCGGTAAAATACTATTATCGTTCGGGAGATATACGATGAAAATACATTTGAGAGTGTCATCGTGACAACAGGAACCGGGTACCGTACTTTCCTCAAGCCCAAATCCTGTAATGTCTGTCTCGAAAATATCTACGAATTATCAATCACGCGAGGGAGTCCCATATGCGATCTGCAGTAATACTTGCCGGGGGCGAGGCACGGCGGGCAAACGGCCAGGAAAAATATTTCTTTACCTACGAGGGAAAGACGTTCATCGAACGGCTTGTCGGATCGCTCTCGGGAGTCGTGGATGAGATCATTATTGTTGCCCGCGATCCGATGCAGTGTACCCGCTTCCGGGAAATCGACGGCGTTACCTGTATCAGTGATATCCGGCAGGGTCTTGGCCCTATCGGGGGGCTTCATGCCGGTTCCCTCGCAGCGAAGGGAGAACTTGTTTTCGTATCGGCCTGCGATATGCCCTGTATCGAAACCGCTGTAGTTTCATACCTTTTCGAGGCTGTTGGGCAGTACGATGCAGCCATCCCCCGGTGGAATGAGTGGATGCTTGAACCACTCCATGCAGTATACCGTCGGACTGCCCTCCTGTCCTATCTTGAAAGTCATACCTCCCTCTCTCTGCGTGCAATGATCCAGTCCATCAACAGCCGGTACGTCCCGGTCGATGAACTGCGGGCGTTCGATCCCGATCTCAGGACATTTATGAATATAAATAAACTCGAAGAACTGGATCATATCAATCGCTCTTCATCAGAAGAGTCGAGGCAGCAAGTCCCGTAACGTTCCTGCTGGCACCGCGTACAGCAACGTGCAAACCTTAACGGGAGATTTTTTTTAGGTACGGCAGTTTTCCCCTGATTTTTCCTCTAACATTATATGCATTAAAATCCACAGTTGAGTAATGAATATGTAGTGGCAGTTGGATTTCATCCCTGTCACCCGGGAGCAAGCAGGTACATGGGACAGCTCTCATACAATATGGAGAAATGGTTACGCCTTTTTATTGTTGGCGTGGCATCGGTGAGTGCGATTATCGGCACCATTTTCTCCCTCACTCATGGCATCTCTTCAGCATTTCAGTTCCTTTACATCCTTCCTATTATCTGTGTTGTCTACTTTTATCCACGGCGTGCCGTTCTCTTCGCGCTTGCAATCAGTATTATCTATATCTCTCTTGTGTACATTCTCGGGGCATTTGATCCCGTCCTTATTGCCATTTCCACTGCATGGTTTGCCATTTTCATCGTCCTTGCCGTGGTAGCATCCTCCTACGCGAACGGCCTCATTGAAGAAAAATTACAAATCCAATATATCCTGGAGAATAACCGGGACGGAATCTTCTGTTTTGACCCCCTTACCTGGCGTATCCGTGGGATCAACCAGAAATGTGCCCAGTGGCTTTTGTATTCCCAAAAAGACCTCAATGACGGACCTGTCAGTACGGTGTGGGCGGATGAGGATGCACAAAAACAGTTCGTGGATGAGATAAAAGGGAAAAAAACGGACGTGAAGTTTGAATGCCATTTCCGGCAGAAAAGCGGAGGTATGCTGCGTTGCATCATTTCCCCCCTTTACGTGACAAAGAATATGGTTCTTTGTTCGGTTGTCAAAGTTACTGCTGTAAAGCTTGCCGATGAGGAAATCCGCCAGACGCTTGAAGATCTCGAGCGACAGGTGCGCGAACGCACTGCGCACCTTGAAAAGATAAACGATGAACTACGGGCCGAGATCATAGAGCGCCGCACATTTGAAAAAAATCTCCTGTCCGGAGAAGGCAGGGATGAGTATGGCAACAATGGGGGGAAATAACCATGAGTGCTAGCCTCTCTCCGGCGAAAAAACAGCAGGTATACTGGACGGTTACGATCCTCAGTGCAATCATTATCACCGTGGCTTCGACAATCTACTCCCTCTCCCACGGCATTTACGAAGTGTTCCCGTTCATCTATTTCCTCCCTATTATCCTGTTTGTCTATTTTTATCCGGACCGCGGGGTGCTCTTCTCGCTCGGGATGAGCACGGTATACATCGTGCTCGTTTACTTCTATAGCGGTTTTAACCCGGATGCTGTAGCGATTTCGACTGCATGGTTTGTAGTGTTTATTACTATCGGGGTTGTTACATCATCGTTTGCCGAGGGGTTGCGCGAGGAGGAACGGAAATACCGGGGGATCTTTGAGAACTCCCAGGCCGGTATTTTTACCTTTGACCGGGACAGCCTGAAGATTACCGACATTAACAGAAAATGTGCGCAGATGCTCAAGTATGAAAGTGCGGAACTGATCGGTACAGACCTGGCGCTCATCATACCCGATGCAGAAAGCCGTGGCGGGTTTGTCCGGCAGATCCGGGAAGGCAGAGAAACCGGGGACATTGAAGCGCTCTTTACTGCCCGCGACAACGCAATACGCCAGTTCCTTGTCTCTGCATCGGTTATCAAAGGAAATATCGTGATCTGTTCCGCGATTGACATTACTTCCCGTAAAATGGCGGAAAAGGTCATCGAGAGGGCACGGGAGGATCTTGAGTGCCGGGTGAATGAACGGACCCGGGAGCTTTTGTTCGCTAATGCGGAACTCACTGCCGAGATCGACGAACGCAGACGTGTCGGGGCCGCGATCCAGCTTGCAAACCATAAGCTCAATACTCTTTCCAGTGTCACACGCCACGACATCCTCAACCAGATCACGGCCGTCGTGATGTATCTCGCACTTATCCGGGAAGCAGAGACCGACCCGAGTATCATCAGGTACCTGGAAAAGATCGATGAAATCACCCGGCTGATCCAGAAGCAGATCAAGTTCACGCGGGATTACCAGACAATCGGCGAGAGCAAGCCCCGCTGGCATAACCTGGGCGCGACAATCAGGGAGGCAACGGTCAAAATCGATCTCAAAGATGTGGCACTTGACGTGCATGTTGACGATCTTGAGGTCTTTGCAGATGCGTCGTTCTCAAAAGTATTTGCAAACCTGATTGAAAATGCACTTACCCATGGGAAGTATGTAACGGTAATCCGGCTCTTTTATAATGAAACAGGGAATGATCTCGTTCTCTTGTGCGAAGATAACGGGATTGGTATTCCCGAAGGGTCAAAGGAGCGGATATTCCGCCGTGAATATTCCCGTAATACCGGGTACGGGCTGTTTTTGATCGTGGAGATCCTTGGTATTACCGGACTTTCCATAAAAGAGACCGGCACACCCGGGAATGGGGCAAGATTTGAAATTCATATCCCCAAAGGAAGTTTCCGGTTTGTCCCAAAGAGCGAAAGAACTGCTCCCTGATAACGACGCACCGGCACGATCCCTGATAAAAAATCCCCGTTACAGGACCCGGGTTTGTTCATAAGCGAAAACCTGGTAATCCTGTAAGAGTCGCACCGGTCAGATATTCTTCTTCCTGCCGCTTGCATCTCTCATGTAGTGACCGAACTCACTTTTTTTGAGTTGATCCCCGGAAAAAATGGGGCCGTCCCGGCAGACCCGAAGGCCCTCCGGGTCGATACAGCATGAGCCGCAGATCCCCACGCCGCATTTCATGTAACGGTGGAGAGAGAATTCAGTTTTTGATGCAAATCCCAGACTATCCACGTTTGCAAGCACCGCCCGCATCATCGGTTCCGGCCCACAGACTGCGATCCGGTCGTAGGTGGCAAGGTTAAGGTCGTTCATGAGGTCCGTCACGAACCCGTGTTGTCCCAGCGTACCGTCATCGGTTGCGATAAGGACATCCGTGCTTTCGTCCAGCTGGTCGATAAAGAGGAGTTCTTTCTCGGTCCGTGCTCCGAGAAGCATGGTCATGACGCAGTCACAGCAGGCAAGTGGCAGGAGGGGGGCTGCCCCGACACCGCCGGCGATTGCGAGCATCTTTTCACCTTTGGTAAACCCGTTCCCGAACGGCCCCCGGATACCCAGTGATTTTCCGACCGTAAGATCGAACATGGCCCCGGTTGCGTCACCGACATTCTGCACGGTGATGCTTTTTGACGATGAAAGCGCCATGGGCACTTCGTCCACGCCCGGCACCCAGACCATGACAAACTGCCCGGGTTCAAAGGAGAATTCTGGTTCAAAGAAAAATGTCTTTACCGAGGGTGTTTCGGATTTTATCTCTGTGATGGAAACCTGCACAGGTAACTGGTCACTCATGGGCACACCCCACGATCTCTTCGGGTGCAATGCCTTTTTTTGCGTACAGCCCGATTTTTATCGTTTCAAAGACCCCGATATCCCGCTGGACCGCACTGCCGATCTCGACGGCACAAGCGCCGGCCATCATCATCTCGATCACGTTATCTGCAGTAGAGACGCCCCCGCACCCGATGATGGGAATCTTGCAGGCTTCGTAGAGCTCATATACACAGCGGACAGCTACCGGGAAGATCGCTTCTCCAGAAAGACCGCCATAGCGATTACCGAGCACCGGGCGCCTGAGTCCCGTCGATATGCGCATGGCTTTTACCGTGTTGATGGCGACGATTGCCGTCGCCCCGCCACGTTCTGCGGCCTTTCCTATTGTTGTAATATCGGTAACGTTCGGGGTGAGTTTTACCCATGTCGGCATACCGAGTGCACTCACTGCCCGGGTGCAGGCCTCGACAAGAGCAGGATCGACACCGATTGCCGCACCGTAACCTTCTGCATGAGGACAGGAAAGGTTCAGTTCAAAGCCTGCGGCCTTTCCCTTAAACCACCCGGCGACTTCGGCAAATTCCTTCGGGTTTCCCCCGAAAATGCTGACGATCACCGGTTTATTGCCGAGAGTTTTGAGTTCGTCCGTAAAATCTTTCGATGGGTTGGGGAGCCCCATGGCATTTAATATCCCATCGTCAAGCACGGCAATACAGGGGCCGGCATGCCCGTTCTTTGGCTGCGGGCCGATCGACTTGGTCACCACGCCACCGGCGCCCCGGTCAAGCATCCGGGATAAAGAAGCCCCGGTAGTCCCGAGAACCCCGGCAGCAAGGATAAGGTGGTTGTCAAGTGCAACACCGCCGACTGTCACCGGGCCTGTCCTGAGTACGACCATCCATCACAAGATGGACGTAATAAATAATAAAGAACATCTTTTTTTTTAAAAAAAAATTGCATTCACCGTGTCGGTAGTCACTTAAATTCAGGAGATACATACCATATACTGGATACGAGAATGGTGCGGCTTGCGGTGGTAGGTGTAGGGAGAGTCGGAGGGGAGGTTGCCTACCTCGCTGCCGCGCTGGGATTTGTGGATGAACTTGCCCTGTATGATCGCACCAGCAGCCTGCTCCGGGCTCAGGTGCTTGATATACAACATACCGGCCTTTCGGTCGATATCATGACCGATCCAGGTTCCGTTCGGGATGCGGATATCTGTGTCTTTTCAGCCGGCGTTCCCCGGACGCCGGCCATAAAAACCCGGGCCGATCTCCTTGCGGTCAACCTTCCCGTGATCCGGCAGTGCGCACGGCTGCTTGACGGTTTCTCCGGTCTCCTTGTCACAGTGACAAACCCCATGGATGTGAATAATTATCTCCTGCATAACCTCACCGGCATGCCCCGGGAACGGTGTATCGGGTTTGGCGGTCAGCTGGACAGTGCCCGGTTCGCTCGTTCCCTCCGCAGCAGGGATTTGGAGGGCCCGGCTGTTGTTCTCGGAGAGCATGGGGAGTACCAGGTTCCGGTCTTTTCCCGGCTTTGTCGGCCGGTTGCAGATGAACAGCGTAATGAGATCCAGCGGGAACTACGGGGTGCGAGTATGGAAGTAATCAAGGGCAAGGGCGGGACGGTCTTTGGCCCGGCATACCACATCGCATCCCTTGTGCGGATGCTTGTTTCTGATAAGCGGGAGACGGTTCCCTGCTCCGCGGTGCTTGAAGGAGAATATGGAATTTCCGGATGTTCACTTGGTGTACCGGTCCGGGTCGGAAGTAATGGCATCGAAGGGATCGAGCAGTGGGATCTTGATTCATGGGAAGAGGCAGGGATGGTACAGGCCGGGACATTTGTCCGGGACCTCTGCCGCTCGGTGGTGCTTTAGATCATGCCTACACAGGTCATGAGGTCCGCAGAAATCCTGACCGTCCCCCGCATCCTTGGGGAGTCTGGTGTTCTTTCCATCGCTATCAACCAGGTGGAATACAGCAACAGTCCCGACGGGCCAATCATCCATATATTCGGGCGGGACAAGGGTGGTTCGGCGCACCGGATCGATGTAACCGGCTTTCTGCCGTACTTCTATGCACCCGAGGAGCAGATCGGGCAGGCTCACCCTGCACAGGTAACAGTCGAGCCCGACACGATATACCGGTCGATCCGGGGCGAAAAACTTAAACGGTTGTATACTGTCCGCCCCGGTGATGTACGGGAGATACGGGAGCGGTACCGGCATTTCGAGGCCGATATTCCGTTTGCGACCCGGTTCATGATCGACTGTGGGCTCACCGGGGCCGTATCAACGACGGAAACAACCGTGGATTACCACGCGCTCGTGCCTACAGAGATTGATGCGCCGGCCCGTGTCTGTATGATCGATATCGAATGCGAGGACGAGCGTGGATTCCCGGATACGCAGCGGGATGCAATTATCTGCATCACCTGCCACGATTCATTCGACAACGATTATACCACCTTTTTGTTCGGGGGTAAAGCGATGCCTGCCGAAATTTCGGAAAAGGAAACAGCCGGTGG
>Ga0209098_1004500_pt1 | contig 10855 bp, 8 predicted proteins | sample AD_JPNHW1_MetaG_FD_184429 | JGI IMG/M metagenome (GOLD analysis project Ga0209098, IMG submission 184429) | Active sludge microbial communities of municipal wastewater-treating anaerobic digesters from Japan - AD_JPNHW1_MetaG (SPAdes) (version 2) | ecosystem: Engineered > Bioreactor > Anaerobic >... | reverse complement strand
TTATCGAGTTTGAGTGTACCCTCCTGATTGACAAAGTTAAAAACTTCCTGGACCTGGCCTGAGCGCTTGAAGAGGTTAAAACCCAGAATCGAAATAGCAGTTACCGGCTGCAGGTTTCGGTAATGCTGCCCTGATTTAAGCTGGCGACTGTAAACCTTTGCCAGGTAATATATCGAACGCTGCACGAAACTTCGGTCACGCAGAACCTGCAGCTCGACAATGTATATTCTCCCCAAATGATCCTGCACCTTTACATCGACTACCGATAGTTTTTCTTCTTTGAATTCTTTTTCATTGAACGGGTTAAGAATTGTTACTTCCCTGATTTTTCTTTTGCGTTCGAGGTGAAGAAGCGCATTCAAAAGACAGATGGTGAATTTAGAATTCTTTTCCTGCCCAAATATCCATTTAAAAACAAAGTCGTTCAAAAACGAATAAATTCTGGGTTCGCCGTTCAACACTGGCTTTGCATTCGGTCTTGCCATATTTTTCCTCCGCTGATTTCTGCGGGCCTTAAAAACTGGCCCCACAGATAAATCAATTTCAGAAGAAAAAAGGGAAAAATTTTCCAAGTTTTTTGAAAAACAATTCCAATGTGCAGTTTTTAACCGAAGACAAAGAAGGCTATTTTCAGACGGCATTCTTTTCAGCGGCGGCCGTTGAAAAAGAACAGCAGAAAAAAGCAAACCATTAAGACGCCCAGATTACCGCCCAGAATTAACGGCAAGGCAACAAACACGATCGCGATGGTTACCAGGCAACCGAGGCCCTCGCCCAGACCCTTTTCGATGGCCTTCGGCAAGAGCATGCAGAACCCCAGAACCGCCAGAAATGGCATAAAATTCTGCAATATTCCGACCACCAGCATGCCAATGGCGATCAGCAATGCACCGCCGCCCGCCAGCAGCAGCACTTCTTTTGCACCGCCGCCGCCCATTGAAGGCCCCGCCAGACCAGCCAGATTACCGGTCAGCGAAGCCAGAAAAATTAAAGCGAAAAATGCCCCAAGAAATTCGCCGAAGCCATACTTCTGACTGCCGGTGCCACCTGATTGCGCGGAATAAGCCCCCGGGCCCGCCGCCCCCGCGGGTTCTGGTTCAGCCGGCATGTGGTCGTATTTTTCGGCAAGCAGACCGGGTGCACGGCTCTCATTCTGCGGCCCGACCGGCGCAGCTTCGGCAGCGGGCTTCTCTTTTGTCTGAGGCGCTTCGCCAGGTGGCGGCAAGGCAGTTTCGGGTTTTCTGGCGGCCACTGCACGCACAGCCACCGCGTTATCGACCGCCTCGGCCCGCAACCCGGCATCAGCCTGTTTCTGCAGTTTTTCGCGCAACAGCCGCGCCGTTTCACGGTAGTCAGTCGAGCCATTCGCCCCGTTTTCGCGGCGGTATTTTTCTTTAAGCTGCAAGATTTTCTGTTGCGCGGCAGGCGAAAGCCCCCACCCCGCCGCACAGATCATCACAAAAGCCATCAGCAGCCAACATCGCAAGATTCTCATCACTACCCCCGCCCGCCGAAAACAGTTCTCAGCTATATCTAAGTCTTCGGCCGGTCACGCATTCAAAATCAGCAAATCATCGCAAGTAAACCGTTCAAACGATTTGCCACCTCTCTTTTCAAGCTACATCATTCGTGCAGATATTTCAAATGCCTGGCCTGGCAAGAATTCCTCATGAGCGCTCGCAACAGCCTAACTAGCTGGCCGATCGAACTTTTATCGAGATCAAGTATCTTCGGTGTTTTTGCAAAATGATATTGCCAGTGATATGTTTATTTTATGGGATCATTTGAGCAATTGCCTGAAAAGATGCGTAGTTACCCTTGTGGTGACTGGACCATGGCAAATCTACAGACCATCGCCAGGCGTATGGGTATTGAGGTTCGCAACAGTGACGGCAGCCATCATGTTTTTTCGTTTCCGGGCATCGATGAGGATGTTACGGTGCCATACAAGCGGCCAATTAAGCCGGTTTATATTCGCAAGTTTCTTGCATTGGTTGATGCTGTGAAGGATTTTATGAAGAAAATTGTAAAAGTTCTGCCTCCTTTTGCTTTTGAGGCCTACACAAGGGTTTTAAGCCGGTTGCCAGATGAAGAGGGCGGCGGCTTTCTCGTGACTTTTCCAGATTTACCGGGCTGCAAGTCAGACGGGGAAACCGAAGAAGAAGCCCTGGCCAATGGCCGGGATGCTTTTGTTTCATGGGTTTCGGCAAGAATAGATCAGGGAAAAAACATACCAGAGCCAGCAGGAAAGACCGTAGACTATGTCGCGGCAGACGTTTCCGGCAGATTTCTGGCCAGATTGCCGAAATACATCCACGCCCGCCTGGTAAAACGTGCTGAGCGCGAAGGCGTCAGCGTGAATGCCCTGGTGCTGGCGTTCATCGCCTCAGGCCTCGGGCCAAATTAGTCGCGCCCCGCAAAAAGTCTCTGCGATGCTTAAGCCGGCAAACATCTATTAGCGCCCACCGTCAATGAAGTTCAGCCGGCAGCTTTTTATGTAGCTTTTGCCGGAACATACTCGCGAAAAACTTCTTTAAAATGCCATTGTAGAAATTTTACATCAGGGAAATAGTTACTGGAAAGAGGCAGCTGCAGCTTTTGTCCTGAAAACCGCATGAGCCATTCTTCAAGGCCATAATTTCCAGCAACGTATTCCGAAACTTTGATGCTCATGTCTTTTTCAATGGTGAAAGCGCCTCTGTCGAACATCTTGTGATGCATCGAGCAAAGGGCCAGCCCGTTCTGTTCTATATTTGGCCCGCCAGCCTGATGCCATTTAATGTGAGCGGCTTCCAGGCAGATGGAATTATTACCAAGTCTGAGATCAAAGCCACAAACTGCGCATTTCGCCTGATACAAGGAAAGAATTCTGAAACGGAATTCCGGGTCTCTCTTTCGTTGAACAGCCACCGAAATACCTTCATCTGCTGAAAAGCCGCAAGCAAGAAGAATGTCTTCATGGCATGAATCTGGGAAATGCTGTGTTAACAGGTCTTTTGCAATAAGAGAAATCAATTCCGGGTGCTTAACAAGATTGGCAAAAATTTCTTCTTTCAGTCCACCCCGCGCTTTTGCATTCACCAGAGCGGCTTTTGAAGGATCTCCAGACGGGCCAACAATAATGTTTCCGGCTTCAGGTATTTCCCAAATTCCGTCTTTTTGGAGACGCCAGAAAGGATATTCCGGCCGCACCGATCTTCTGGAAGGACCAAATTCTTCGAGCAATCTGGTCAATCTGGGAGCTACTTCAGCAAAAGGCATCAAACGGTTACGACCAGCAAAACAATCTGCCAGGGCCAGTAAAACAAGCAAAGGCTTATGAGGGGCCCTTTGATCTCCCCTTCCCCAGACCCTGAGACCGGCAAATTTATCAGTTATATTCTCATTGGCAATCATTCGCTCTATTTATGCCTCATTAATTATTTATAGAACTGCTCTTTTCCTTTTCATTAAGCATTTCGGTTAAAAGTTATTAAGCAGCCTGGCGGGCCCAAGGAAGAATTCGCGCCGGGAGTGGGTGTTCAAGTTCCCAAACAAAAGAAATTGGTTTTTCGCCGCTGTGACTCCTATAATTTAGTGGGCCGGCAAAAAAATAGGGAGCAGTCAAACCGTTAAGCAGCTTTTTTCGATCTCTGATAAACAACATTGGTGTGAAATTCATACTGCGATGTTTGATATAGCGTTGGCCGGTCGGAGAATTTTCGCTTATTTGTGACTGGCTTTGCCAATGAAAAAGATTTTCGGTAATAGCATAATCCTCATACATGGTTGTTGGTGAATAGTCAGCTTCAGTTTTGTTAATATCAGCAAAAAAAAGATCAATTTTACGATCTTCAACATGTAAAACACCCTCACGACTGCTTTTTGGCTTTTCAAAAGTTCCCTGGCCAAGAGCAAGCAATATCTGTTCACGTGTATATCTGGCATGAAGATTCAGAATGCCGGTTTGCGAAAATCTTTGCCTGGAAACAGGCGAACGATGCTGCAATAACCAAGACAAAAGCTCGCGAAGGTCTTTTGCAAAACCCGGCCGGCTGGCGATAAAGTTATGTAAATTTTCTAAATTACCACCTTCCGGCCTATTTTTACCCCAGAGAACAGAATGAAGCATTTCCAAAGGAACAGACCTTTGTGTGGGCTTATTGATGTTTTCAACAAGTTCTTCGAACAAGTAACAGTCCTCAAGTAGTGACAACCTCTGAAAACCTTTTGAGAGTCGCTGCCCCCACTCCATTTCCTCTTCATTAACTTCCTGCCCAACAACCTTTTTAATAAGCTGATGCGGCAAACAGCCAGTTTTGGAGTATAAATCTTGTGGTTCTTCCAGACCAAGTTCCTCCATAAGCTTCGACAAAGACATATTACCGATGTGCTCTCGCAAGTAAGCCAATTCAGCTACAAGTCTCTGACCGCGCAAACCGGAAATTGCAGCTTTTATATTGTTTAGAACGTGCTCCTTTGCCTGTTTCTCGAGGAAAAAATGGCAACCGGCCGGGATAAAAGGCATGCCATTATCAATCTGCCGGTCAATGGGTAATTCCGGCCTAGAGGTTAATGCCCGAAAGCGCCTTGCAAATCTGAAATTACGATTTTGGGGAGCAATAAAATCAAGCACAGTCAAATGAGACTTCTCAGCATGAAGGCGCAAACCTCTTCCAAGCTGTTGCAGGAAAACCGTCAAGCTCTCAGTTGGTCGCAAAAACAGCACTACATCGACCCGTGGAATATCAATGCCCTCATTGTAAAGATCAACCGTGAAAATGAAACGAAGTTCACGATTATCTAGTCTTTGCCTGGCATTCAACCTTTCTTCATCGGAACTTGAGGCCGTTAGGGCCAACGATGGTAAACCTCTCTGAGTGCAAAATTCAGCCATAAAACAGGCATGTCTGACACTTACACAAAAGCCGAGACCGCACACGCTTTGTAAATCAGGTAAATAGCGATCAACCTGACCCAGAACCCATTCAGCACGAGAGTTATTATTCTCAATCTGAGATGCTAATTGCCCGACATCATAAGCCCCCCGCTTCCATTCAATGAGCGAAAAATCTATGCCCTCAAGATCGGGCACCCCGTAGTAGTGAAAAGGAGCAAGCAGGGCACGTTCAATTGCTTCTGGCAACCTGATTTCATGTGTGAAAGAGCCATCAAAATCGGTTCTGATATCTTGCCCGTCACTGCGCTCTGGAGTCGCAGTCAAGCCGAGCAAAGAGGCGGGCTTTACATGCGAAATCAATTTTTGATACGAACTTGCAGCTGCGTGATGTGCTTCATCTAAAACAACATAGGCAAAATGCTCTGGTTTGAAACTGGTTAAGTCTCTGCTGTTCCAGCTCTGCACCGAGCAAAACACATGCCGCCATTCTTCTGGCCTGGAATTGCCTACCAATAACTCACCAAAACTGCCATTTTTCAATACCTGCCGGAAGGCCGACCTTGCTTGAGTAAGAATTTCCTCTCGATGAGCAACAAACAACAAATTGGGTAAACCACCATGCGCGGCACAAAAATTTCGGTAATCAAAAGCAGCTACCATGGTCTTACCCGTTCCAGTAGCTGCAATAATTAAATGCTTTTTCCGGCCGGCTTCCCTTTCGGTAGCAAGATCTTCAAGAATCGCCTGCTGAAAGCCAAAAGGTCTCAGATCAAAAAAGTGGGTTTCAATATTTTCAGTATCACTACCCCTTTCATGAATCAGGGCGCTTTCGAATTCTTTCAGGTTTTCTTTGGCTAGAAGGGTAAACTCAGATGTGTCCTCCCAGTGTGTTTCAAATGCCGCTAAAGCATGTTGCCATAAATGGGCTGTTTCATACTGACTGATTTTGGCAGTCCATTCCAAGCCATCATCAAGAGCAGCCTTGGAAATATTGGCTGAACCAATGTATGCAGAACCAAAGCCAGTTTCGCGGTGAAAAATATAAGATTTTGCGTGCAGACGAGTTCGCTTCGTGTCATATGAAACCCTGACTTCTGTGTTCGGAAGTTCGACAAGAAGCTTTACGGCCTTAAAATCCGTAGCCCCAAGATATGAAGTTGTAGCAATTCTTAACCGGGGCTTACCATCAGGAGTTGGTGTGCTGGTAAATTCCTGCAAAGCTGGCATCAAGGGCATAATTCCAGACAACTTAATAAATGAAACCAACCAATCAGACCGGTCGCAGCAGGAAAGTTCTTTCGTCAGTTGTGATTTCAGGGATGGGGTGCGGGAAGAACCAGTTAAAAGTGCCGATATTGAAAGCGGGATGTCTGGCCTGGTGTCAATATGACAGTGGTCGGCTGTTTTAATTTGCCTCAAAACTGACATTGCAACCGGGCGCAATGCTTCAATTATTGAGATAATTGCGTCATGGCGCAACAAATTTTCTGAAATTGTCTCGACAAGGCCTTCATCTGGGCAAGAACTCAAAATCTGACCAATGTAGGATGCGATTTCTCTGGCAAGAGGCACGGCCAAAAGCCTTTTAAGCTCTTCAACGTCTACCTTAGACCAAATGGCTTTATCTAGAAGACCTGCAATCTCAAGACGTTCTTTTAAGTCAGCAGTGTAAAGCAGATCATAGAGTCCTGCTGGTAGATTTTTCATCATTTGGCCCCGAATTATTATCTTTAATCACTGAATTAAGCTTTATTAAAGAAATTGTCAAGTTCGTATCCCTCAGAATTCAATAAACAAAGTATTCTTTTATTACTAACGATTTGGGCGGTTATGAGGTTTTTTTATTCTTGGTGCGAGTCGTTTGCCGAGCACCTATATGGCCCACTGATCTTTTCCAAATTCGGCAGGCTTTTTGGGGTGACAGGCAGTTCCATTATCACCGTTGGTGTTCAGGGTGAATATTGAACCAGAAAAATGCCTCATGGGCGCTTAAGTTTGTGGCACCAGTTCTCGATTTTCAACCCCGGAACACGGCTGAATTCCTTCTCGTTGTTTGTTACCAGACAAACTCCGGCGGCCAGAGCATGCGCGGCAATAAGAGTGTCGAGCGGCCCAATCGGCGAGCCGGCTTTTTCAAGATAATGCCGGACTGTTCCATACTCAACTGCGGCACCTGCGTCAAAAGGCAAAATTTCAAACGGAAGCAGAAATTCTTGAAAATGCTTTCGATTCTTTTCGGGTTTTGTGCTTTTTGCAATGCCGAACTCCAGCTCAGCAAGGGTTATTGACGAAATGACAACATCGCCAGGGCCATAAGTTCTAACATGTTCAGCTATCGCCGGAAACGTTCCCTTGCATAAATAAATGAAAATATTGGTATCAAGGAGATATTTCATCAGCTGAAAAGTTCCTCGCGGGTTTCAACGACTCCCTGATCGCGCTCAGACATGAAATCATCAGTGAACTTGCCGATGTTTCTATCCATTGGGCCCCACCAGTCATCCTTGGGCAGCAGCATAATCGCATTGCCGATTTTTTTTATAAAAACTTCCTTGCCGCTGAACCGAAATTCCTTTGGCAGGCGCACAGCTTGACTTTGCCCATTTATAAAAATTTTGGCGGTTTTCATATTCAACTCCTAAAAATATATACTATTTAATATATATTACAGAACTCAGGATTAAGCAAGATCCTTATTAAACACCAGACCGCAAAATCGCTTTAATTCTAATAGTCTGCACTCATACTTTCAGGGCCAGATGGCTGATCACGACGTAGCGCAGAAACTTGCCGGCGGTGACCAGAATCAGAAACCAGTGCAAACGAACCCGCAAAACGCCGGCCATTACGGTTAAGGGGTCGCCGATTACCGGAACCCACGCAAAAAACAGCGAGATGATGCCATACTTAACGAAGCGCTGCTCGGCCCGGGCAAAATCATCTTCTGACATGCCTGACCATTTCTTGATTACTACCCGGTTGGCCCAGAAACCCAGGCCATAGTTGGTCAGCGAACCCAGCACGTTGCCGGCCGTGGCAGTTAATACCAGCGTTACCGGCGACAGACCATTCAGCAGCAGGGCACTCAAAACAATTTCTGAGCTTAATGGCAAAACCGTCGCCGCCAGAAAAGCAGCGATAAATAGCCCGATATGGCCAAACCCGGCAAAATATTCCATTTATTCCAGCAGCATAAAAAGTTCGAATTTCGGGCCATGTCGGGGTATTCTAACCTGACGTACCATCAACCCCTGTTGCCGGTTTTCGCAGAAGAATCGTTTTCTCAGGCTGGCCTGGCTCGGTGACGACAAGCACAGCATTTTTTTAAGACTTTGCATACAACCGTTTCTATGGCGAGTTTGTTGAGTGTGAATTGCAGATTAGCCCAAATCGGGTTTAGCGTCAACAAGCTTCGTCATTCAAAGAGCAAAGGCATTTATTGACAACTGCAGAATTAAAGCGGATTTTGTAGATTACACCAGTGTCCATCCGTGTTAATCGGCGGCAGAAAATTTGAATAGGCCGAATTACAGGTTCAAGTTTATTTATGCACGATTCAATAATTAATGTATACCGACTCTGAACCGGGAATGACATCATTGATGCGTTTTATTGCGCTTGCCAGGCATCGTTTTGCCGTGCCTTAAAAAAAAAATTGGATTGCATCAGATTTTTGGTAGAATGGGTCAACAGATTCGATTTTATAAGAGCGGTGACCAATGGTTATTGAGAGGGTTCTTGAGAGGGTTCTTGAGCAGAACGAGGTCGCGTTGAACGATCAAACCGGTTTTCTTGAATATTTTAACGCGCCCGTAGAGGCCCGCCAGCAGGTCGTGCGCTATCATGATTTTTTCAAACGCTGCTTTTTTCAGGAAATTGCCGCTATTGGCCTGGTAATAGCTGCGTTCGCGTTGACCTACCTTGGCTGCTGGCTCGCAGACATCGAGTATGGCACTTTTCTGCACGGCAAGGTTCTTTACACGGTTTTCGTTGTGTGCAATATCTATGCCGCCGGTCAGTGCTTCTTCAGCTGGGCGGTTCTCAACCACAAAAGTGTCGCCCGCGATTATATGTTTTTCTGGGCAGTGGCTTTTACCGGTGCCGCGGTCGGCAATTCCATCGACTTTGCCATCTGGGCCGGCGAAATCGGGCCATTCAAGCAGAACATGCTGACCAACCTGATTTTCGTGTTTTCCCTGATCCTGTCTTTCCCGGGCATGCACTTTCTGGCGCAGGTCTGCCAGGTTAAAATAACGAAGCAACCTGTCCTGTATTTCCTGCCTCTGGCAGTAACTTACGCAGTTATCCCGACCTCTATGAACTACGCGGTTCTTCACGGTATCCTCGAAGCCGGCACTATTGTTGATATTGGCCATATTCCATACATCAAAGAGTTTCTCTTCGGCATATTTTACGCCCTTGTAGTCAGCTATCTCTCGTCTTTAAGTCTTTTTATCTGGCAAACGGGAAAGGGCAGACTTGTGCACTCGGCCCGCCTTATCGCTGCCGGCACCGTTATTTTCAGCTTCGGCTGTGCCATTTATGCCGGCCTGTTTCCGACGGTTCCACTGCTACGCATCCCCGGAAACCCTGTGCACATACTGATCGCCCTGGGCTATGTAATCGTGGCGCTCGGGCTTCGCCGCACCGAGAAAACGATCGAGTTTCTTATGAACCCTGAATCAGAGAAGCTGCCACCCGTAACAACTTTGATTGAAATTTTTGGCGAAAACGAGGGTTTTGCTGTTTATAAACGCCTCGAAAACAATATCAGAGCAACGCTGCTCGAATTGTCGAAATCGCGCGAAGAAACCCAGCTGAAACAAGAAGAGATCGGCCAGCTCGAGCAAGAAATTCACCTCAGAAAAAAAACCGAGAACGAACTGCTGATCGCAAAAGAACGCGCCGAAGAAGCAAGTCGCGCCAAATCAGAATTTCTGGCAATGATCAGTCATGAACTTAAAACGCCCCTGACCGTTATCAGGGGCTACAGCGCCCTGTTAAAAAACAAAACCCTTGAAAAGCTTATAGAATCTCAAAAAATTGCCGGCATCGCCGGTGAAATCGAAAAAAATTCAGGCCTGCTCGAAAAGATGCTGAACGATCTGCTTGAATTCTCAAGACTCGAAAGCGGCAGTTTAAAATTCGAAAAAGAAATCTTCACCCTGGCTGAAATTCTCACCTTCATAAGACCAATCACCGCAACCCATCAAAAAAACAGCGAATGCGAATTCACCGAACTGATTCCAGACGATTCAGTTAAAATTGAGGCAAACAAGCAGGCCGTCGAACAGATTATCGCCAATCTTCTCGTCAACGCCTTCAAATTCTGCAATAATACCAGCGTAACCCTCGAACTGAAAAAAGAAGCCGAAAACCTGAAAATTGTGGTGACCGACCTGGGTATTGGCATCGCCCCTGATCTTCACCAAAAAATCTTCGAATCTTTTTATCAGGTCAGCCTCGGAACCAAACGAAAGTTCGGCGGTATCGGCCTTGGCCTGAGCATCGTGAAAAAGCTAGTTATCGGCCTGAACGGCAAAATCAGCCTTGAGAGCACCCCTGGCCAGGGCAGCCGCTTCGAAGTCATACTGCCAGTTGTAATCGACTGAGCCGATGGTTCAGGGCGCCAGATCAAAGTTTTTGTGCTGGGCCAGGAAGCGGCCGGCAAATCAGGTCAATGCCTTGAAGGCTGTCATTACCCGGTTTCGGGCAAACCCCGGATCGATCATCATCGGCGGGTATGAGAGTTTCTGGGCTGTCAACGCAGCTGCCAGCTTTTTTGGGTCATGCAGCGCTGCGTCCGGCAGCGACGCGATTTCTGGGCAGAACTTGCGGATAAAGCTGCCGTCAGGGTCGAATCGCTGGCTCTGGCTGAACGGGTTAAAGATTCTAAAATAGGGCACGGCATCGGTGCCGGTAGAAGCCGACCATTGCCAGCCGCCGTTATTGGCTGCCAGATCGCCATCCAGAAGG
>Ga0209098_1004498_pt1 | contig 10859 bp, 9 predicted proteins | sample AD_JPNHW1_MetaG_FD_184429 | JGI IMG/M metagenome (GOLD analysis project Ga0209098, IMG submission 184429) | Active sludge microbial communities of municipal wastewater-treating anaerobic digesters from Japan - AD_JPNHW1_MetaG (SPAdes) (version 2) | ecosystem: Engineered > Bioreactor > Anaerobic >... | reverse complement strand
AGAACCTGATTTCTATCTGATCGCCGGGGAGTTATTTGCACAACCGCTCTATTCGGTACTCTACCTTTTGTTGATCGTCATTCTCGGATTTCATCTCAACCATGCTTTCCAGGCAGCGTGGCAAACCCTGGGTGTGAATCATCCGCGGTATAACAATTTCATCCGCTGGTTTGGCACTATTTACGCAATCGTCATTCCGCTTGGTTTCTGTATTATCCCGATCTACTTTTTATTTATCCGTTAACCATCATGGCTGAATTTAATGCAAAGGTTCCGAATGGTCCGTTGAGTCAAAAATGGACCCATTACAAAGATCACCAGAACCTGGTCAATCCCAACAACAAACGCAAACTCGATATCCTTGTCGTGGGAACCGGTCTGGCCGGGGCTTCCGCTGCTGCTTCCCTGGGCGAGATGGGGTTCAATGTGAAGATCTTCTGTTACCAGGACAGTCCCCGACGAGCGCACAGCATCGCGGCACAGGGAGGGATCAATGCTGCCAAAAATTATCCCAACGACGGCGACAGCATTTACCGGTTGTTTTATGATACCATCAAAGGAGGCGATTACCGGGCACGTGAAGCGAACGTTTACCGCCTGGCTGAAGTGAGCAATGCCATCATCGACCAGTGTGTGGCACAGGGTGTTCCCTTCGCACGGGAGTATGGTGGTTCGCTGGAAAACCGTTCCTTTGGAGGGGCACAGGTTTCGCGTACCTTTTATGCCAGGGGTCAGACAGGGCAGCAGTTGCTCCTGGGGGCCTACAGCGCCCTGAGCCGGCAGATCAAACTGGGAACAGTGAAAATGTACAACCGGCACGACATGATGGATTTGGTCATGGTTGATGGGAAAGCTCGCGGGTTGATCGTGCGCGACCTGATCACCGGGAAACTCGAACGCCATTTCGGCCACGCCGTGGTGCTAGCTTCGGGCGGTTACGGGAATGTCTTCTACCTCTCTACCAATGCCATGGGATCCAATGGAAGCGCCATCTGGCAGGCTTTTAAGAAAGGCGCCTACTTCGCCAATCCCTGTTTCACACAGATCCATCCGACCTGCATCCCGGTCCACGGCGACTACCAGTCGAAACTGACCCTGATGAGCGAAAGCCTTCGAAACGACGGCCGCATCTGGGTCCCCAAAAAGAAGGAGGATGCCCTCGCGAACCGTGAAGGGAAACTGAAAGCCAACGACATTCCGGAAGAGGCGCGCGATTATTTCCTCGAAAGGCGCTACCCCGCTTTCGGGAACCTGGTCCCCCGCGATGTGGCCTCAAGAGCAGCTAAAGAGCGTTGCGATGCCGGCTTCGGCGTCGGTTCCACCGGGCTGGCGGTATTTCTCGATTTCAAGGAGTCGATAGGCCGGCTTGGAAGAGCGGTCATCGAGGAACGGTACGGGAACCTTTTCCAGATGTATGAGAAGATCGTCGATGAGAATCCTTATGAAAATCCGATGATGATTTATCCTGCCGTTCACTACACCATGGGAGGCCTCTGGGTCGACTATGAACTGATGTCAACGGTAACCGGACTCTTCGTAGCAGGTGAAGCGAATTTCAGCGATCACGGCGCCAACCGGTTGGGCGCTTCTGCCCTGATGCAGGGACTGGCCGATGGCTATTTTGTACTTCCTTACACTTTGCAGAATTACCTTTCGGGAGAGATCAAAGTGGCCCGGATGTCAACCGACAAGCCCGAGTTTATTGAAGCGGAAAAGAAGGTACGGGAACGTTTGGATAAGCTGATGGCGGTGAAAGGAACCAAAACGGTAGATCATTTCCACAAGGAGTTGGGGAAAATCATGTGGGAACATGTGGGGATGGGCCGGACAGAGGCCGGATTGAAAAAGGGAGTGGAGCTGATCCGGAAACTACGGGCAGAATTCTGGAAAGATGTGAAAGTTCCCGGGTCCATGGATGAACTTAACGTGGAACTGGAAAAAGCCTTAAGGGTTGCCGATTTCATGGAGATGGGAGAGTTGATGGCCCTCGATGCCATGAACCGGAACGAGAGTTGTGGTGGACATTTCCGCGAGGAATACCAGACCGAAGAGGGAGAATGTATGCGCAACGACCAGGATTACAAATATGTAGCTGCCTGGGAATACAAAGGAGAAGGAAATTTCCTCCTCCACAAGGAACCCCTTGTATATGAAGAGATCGAAGTGAAACAAAGAATCTACAAGTAACCCTTGCCTATTGCCTAATGCCTAATGCCTAACCCCATGGATTTGACCCTCAAAATCTGGCGTCAGAAGGACGCAAAATCTGCAGGAATGTTTGTCACTTATCCTGTAAAGAATATCTCACCGAATTGTTCATTTTTAGAGATGCTTGACATTCTGAACGAGCAGTTGATCCGGAAGAATGAAGATCCTGTGGTTTTTGATCACGATTGCCGGGAAGGTATCTGCGGTATGTGCAGCCTGTACATCAACGGAAGGCCGCATGGACCTGACGATGCCGTAACTGCCTGTCAGCTACACATGCGGAAATTCAAAGACGGGGATACCATTACCATTGAACCCTGGCGTGCCCGGCCTTTTCCGGTGATCAAAGACCTGATGGTGGACCGTACGGCTTTTGATAAGATCATCCAGGAAGGAGGCTATATCTCTGTTAACACCGGAGGAGCTGCCGAAGCCAATGCCATCCTGGTGAGCAAGCAACATGCCGATCTGGCCATGGATGCTGCAGCCTGTATCGGGTGCGGAGCGTGCGTTGCGGCTTGTAAAAATGCCAGTGCGATGTTGTTTGTTTCAGCCAAAGTCTCCCAATTGGCGCTCCTTCCGCAGGGAAAAATCGAAGCCAGAGAACGGGTCAGAAAAATGGTCAGGAAAATGGACGAACTGGGCTTCGGAAATTGCACCAACACATACGCATGTGAAGCAGAATGTCCCAAACTCATTTCCCGTTCGAACATCGCGCGGATGAACCGTGAGTTTATTTGTGCCAAACTTGCCTGAAGAAAGGAGGATGAAGATCTCATCCTCAGCTAAAGGAGTTTTTCGGACTACCTGACCTCCAGTATACTGTACGCATAATGGTCGTCGGACATGACGAATTCGAGGGGTGTGACCTGTTTTCCCTGCCCGTAATCCCAGTAGGACGCCTCTTTGACCCACCGCTGGAAGCCAACCGTATTAAGGATATACAGTTGCCAACCGGGCTTGGCGAATTTCATCCAGGTATTGATCACATCCACCTTGAAGGAGGTTTCATCAGGGTCGTCGCAATAGACGGCTGATGAGATCCAGGTTTTGGCCGGCTCGTAATTCAAAGAACTGGTCCAGACTGCTTTGTCGTGGTAATCGGGGTGAGGGGAACCGGGTTTCCATTGCGGGTATTTGCGGTCTCCGCTGTATTCATGGGAACTCCAGGCATACCAATAAATACTGCCGTCGTCCTTTTTATCTTTGAGCAGATCGCTTTTTTTCCTGAACAAAGCGTTCATCATTGTTTCATAAGTAGCACCCTGTGGGAGCAGGGCTCGCAGGTCGATCCGGTCGGCGCCGGCTTTGACATAAAAGATGCCGTTTTGGTAATCGAACTGTGCGGGGTCATAGTGACCGTAGGCGGGCCTGCCGCCGACCGAGATGGCCACGGAACCATACCCGAAGGCTTGAAAATAAGCCGGATCAGGACTGTCAGGAGGAACAGTGAAGGCGACCAGCAGGAGCATGGTCAGGATTCCCGCTCCAATGTTCATTTTTTTCATGGTTAATTGTTTTTGGTAAAATCAGGAAACTGGTTATGACAAATTTATGAAATGAAACGATGAAAAGCAACTTTTTGGGCCGGTTTGGATTACTTTTCCTCCATTTTTAGGATTAAGCAGAAAAAAGTCCATGAAAAAACTGCTTCGTTTCAAGCCTGTGGAGATTGATTCCCGTGTCTGCTTTGTTGAGAAGCACCGGAAAATCCACCATTACCATGTCCGTTCTATAGCATTGATCCCGCGTCAGGCATCGCATGCCGACCAGCAGGAAGCAGTTCCGTTTCCCGAAATTTTTTGGCATTGATCGAAGATTATCCTTTACATTTGCTTTCAAAAAGAGAGCAGGTTAACAGTGCGTTTCAGTGAAATTCCCGGGCAGGAAGAGATCAAGAAGAAATTGATCCGGACGGTCATCGACCAGCGGGTCAGCCATGCCCAACTTTTTTTCGGTCCCGAAGGATGCGGGAAGCTGGCTTTGGCCATTGCTTACGCACAATTCATCAATTGTACCAACAAGCAGAAGATCCTTCATGAAGGGGTGAAAGAGGAGCAGGTTGATTCCTGCGGGGTTTGTCCCTCATGTGTGAAATACCAGAAGCTGGTCCATCCCGACCTCCATTTTATTTATCCCGTAGCCACAACCAGGAAGGTGGTTAAAAAGCCTCAAAGCCGCATGTTTATTGAAGATTGGCGCAATTACCTCTTTGCGGTCAACTACCAGGCCGGGCTGCAGGGATGGTATGATGCCATTGAGCTGGAGAACAAACAGGGGATCATCAATACCGATGATTGCAATGAAATTGTCACGACGCTCAGCTATAAAAGCTATGAATCGGATTACAAAGTGATGATTCTATGGATGGTGGAAAAACTTTCCTATTCTGCTGCACCGAAGATCCTGAAAATCTTAGAGGAGCCTCCTGAGAAAACTTTGTTCCTGCTGATTTCTGAAGATCCGGATCAGATCATCAAAACGATACTTTCGCGGACCCTGATGGTCAGGATCCCCGGCACCCCGGTATTGCGGACCGGAAGAACAGAAGAAGAGGCGGTGTTTTTCGAACCTTTCAGGCAATGGATGCGCCTTTGTTATATTGCCCGTGTTGGTGACCTGATCCCTTTCGCCGGAGAATTGGCGAGGATGGGCAGGGAAAAACAAAAAGGGTTTCTTTCTTACGGACTGAAAGTGGTCGGTATTGCTGCTTCGTTCAACCTTCAGGAGCGTTTACCCGGCAATATAGAAGGAGACGAATTAAAGTTCCTCAAAGAATTTTCCCCTTTTATCCGGCAGGAAGACCTTGCTGCTTTTAGCGAACTTTTCAACACCGCTATCTTTCATACTGAGCGTAACGCCCACGCCCCTACCCTGTTCCTTGACCTTTCGCTCAAGATAGCCAGGTTTTTCAAGCCCGGTTCTGTGCCTGTTACGTAACTTTCAATTGCGGAATTGTTCATGCATCGGGTTTGCTTTCGTACTTTGTTTTGATCCATTTTGTATAAAACCCGCCAGCCCATCTCTTCCTGATTTTTATCGCTCCATGGGAAAACCAACAGGGTTTTAATGTAAATTTGCGGTGATTTAGAAGGATATGGAAAACGACGCATTACAAAAGGAAACGACAGAAGCACCCCAACAAGTACCGGAAGTGCAGGAGATCAGGGAAGATCCTACCGGGGAAACAGAAAGCTATGAGTTTCACCCGATTAAAATGACCCCTAATCCCTTTTTGTCTAGAGGTTGCTGCCAACCGCCCCGGATGTTCCATAAGAACGAGAGTGTTTTCCGCCACCGTTGCAGCAAGTTCGACTCTTTTGATTGGCTGCAAAACATTCCCCCGGTGGAAGGGAAACCGGTTTTTGACATCGTTGAGGTGCGGTTCAAAAACAGCCGGAAAGATTACTTCAGGGTGCCGCCCGATCTGGAATTGGAAGTGGGTGACATCGTAGCTGTTGAAGCCTCACCGGGGCACGATATCGGGATCGTATGCATGCAGGGAGAGATGGTCCGTTTCCAGTTGCGCAAGAAAAATTTTCAGACGGGAACCGACGACATGAAAAAAGTTTACCGCAAAGCCCGTCTGACCGATATTGAAAAATGGGTGGCAGCCGTGGAACTGGAAACCTCCACGATGTTCCGGTCCCGTAACATCGCCGAACAACTGGGGCTTCAGATGAAAATCAATGACGTTGAATATCAGGGCGATAACACCAAGGCAATTTTTTATTACACAGCCGACGACCGGGTCGATTTCCGCGAACTGATCAAAATACTGGCTGAAGAATTCAAAGTCCGGATCGAGATGCGCCAGATCGGAGCCCGCCAGGAGGCCAGCCGGTTGGGAGGACTCGGATCGTGCGGCCGCGAATTGTGCTGTTCCACCTGGATGAGCGATTTTAAGTCGGTGACTACGGGCGCTGCCAGGGTTCAGCAACTGTCGCTGAACCCCCAGAAACTGGCCGGCCAGTGCGGCAAACTGAAGTGCTGCCTGAACTATGAATATGAAACTTACCTCGACGCCATCAAAGACCTTCCGGGTTCCGACATACGGCTGAAAACCAAACGGGGTGAAGCAGTCCACCAGAAAACCGATATTTTCAGGAAAACCATGTGGTACTCTTACCTCAACGACATGAACAATTTGTTGGCAATACCGGTCGATAACGTGCTGAAGATCATGGAAGAAAACAAAAAAGGAAACCTTCCTGAAAAGCTGGAGGATTTTTGCCAGACGACCGAGAAAAAATCGGAATTCGAAAGTGGCGCCGGACAGGATGATCTGACCCGGTTCGACAACCAATGATCAATTCTTCAAGCGATCCTATGCATAAAAGGTTCGGAATACTTTACCTGCTTCTCCTGCTGCTTGTGGCAATGACGACAGCCTGTGATTCCAACCGGATCTTTGACCAAAATCAGACACTTAAAGAGGGAGTATGGAAAAGCAATGAACGCCTCCTTTTTGAAGTGGATATCCGGGACCTCATGGCAAGTTACAATTTCTACCTACAGGTAAGAAATTCAGCAGATTATCCCTTCAGTAATCTTTACCTTTTCATCACAACAACTTACCCGGATGGCCGTTTATCAAGGGACACCGCAGAACTCACCCTGGCAGATTACGATGGCCGCTGGCTTGGTAAAGGAATGGGCAACCTGAAATACAACAATTTCCTTTTTCAGAAAGGAGTCCGGTTTAAACAACAGGGAACCTACCGGCTTGAATTTGAACAGGCTATGAGGGTGAACGAACTCAAAGGCATCCAGGATTTCGGTTTACGGATTGAAAAAGAATGAACGATTCCATTTCACATATCCCGATTCTCAACGAAATGCAAAACCATCCCCGGAAGGATAATACCAAAAGATTCCTGAAAGGCTTCTGGATCTCCTACGTGGTGGCTGTTTTGCTGATTGCTGCCTTCTTTGTCGGAGTCGCCTATGGCGTGTTCGGAAAGATGCCGACCTTTGAAGAACTGGAAAATCCGAAAAGCAACCTGGCCTCGGAGGTTATCTCTATTGATGGGAAATTATTAGGAAAATATTATATAGAAAATCGATCCAATGCCCAGTTTCAGGATCTCAGCCCCAATGCGATCAATGCCCTGATTGCAACGGAAGACGCTCGTTTCGAAAAACATTCGGGGGTTGACATGATTGCTATTGTAAGGGTTATGTGGGGAATGATGACCGGCAACTCAAAAGGAGGCGGTTCCACCATCACCCAACAATTAGCCAAAAACCTCTTTCCCCGGAAACAAAACCGCACTTTCGGTGAAACTGTTATGATCAAGTTCAAGGAGTGGATCACCGCCATCAAACTGGAAAAGAACTATTCCAAAGACGAGATCATCGCCATGTACCTTAACACGGTCGATTTCGGAAGCCAGTCGTACGGCATCAAATCAGCAGCCAAAACATACTTCAACAAAGAACCCGACCAACTCAACGTGGAAGAGGCCGCCGTACTGATCGGCACCCTGAAAGCACCGACCTGGTTCAGCCCCGTCAGAAATCCTGAAAGATCGCTCGAACGGCGCAATGTAGTGCTTTCCCAGATGCAAAAATATGACTACATCAGCCAACAGGAGTACGACTCGATCAGAAACCTTCCCATCGACATGTCGAGTTTCCGGGTACAGGATCACACGACCGGCATTGCCACTTACTTCCGCGAGTACCTGCGCATGGTAATGACAGAATGGTGTACCCAACACTCCCGTGATGATGAAACGCCATATAATCTATACCGCGACGGACTCAAGATCTATACGACCATCAATTACCGGATGCAGGAATATGCCGAACAGGCCATGACAGAGTACCTGGGAAAAGAACTTCAACCCTCCTTCTTTGCCCATTGGAAAGGAATGCCAAATGCTCCCTTCGTTTTCGAAAAGAACGAGAAAAAAGAGATCAACAACCTGATGATGTCGGCCATGCGCCGTAGCGACCGCTATCTTCACATGAAAACCGAAGGATACAGCGATGATCAGATCTTACAGGATTTCAATGTTCCGGTTAAAATGAAGGTGTTCTCCTACCGCGGCGAGATTGATACTGTGATGACCCCGATGGATTCGATCCGTTACTATAAATTCTTCCTGCAATCGGGACTGATGTCGATGGATCCCCACACCGGACAGGTCAGGGCTTATGTCGGAGGGATCGACTACCGTTTTTTCCAGTACGACCACGTGAAACTGAGCAAACGGCAGGTAGGATCAACTTTTAAACCGTTCCTTTATACCTTAGCCATGCAGGAGGGTGAATCACCCTGCTCACGTTATCCCAACGTTCAACCGGTGATCGACCTGGGCAACGGGGATGTGTGGGCGCCTGAAAATTCGGATGACCTTCGCCGGGGGGAACAAGTCACCCTCAAATGGGCGTTGGCCAACTCCAACAACTGGGTTTCAGGGCAACTGATCCGCAAATATTCTCCCAAAGCGGTGGTGGCTATGGCCCATAAAATGGGTGTTACCAGCGACATTCCGGCTGTCTATTCGATCGCCTTAGGCTCCTGCGACCTGAGCCTTTATGAAATGGTAGGCGCCATGAGTGTCTTTGCCAACAAAGGAGTCTACATCGAACCCTCCTTCATCACCCGGATTGAAGATAAAAACGGGAATATCCTGCAAACCTTCACCAGCAAATCACAGGAAGCGATCAGCGAAGAGACGGCATGGTTGATGATCCAGCTCATGAAAGGGGTGGTCGAAGCCGGAACCAGTGTCAGGTTGCGCTATAAATACGGTTTTGATAACCCGATAGCGGGGAAAACGGGCACTTCACAAAACCAGAGTGACGGGTGGTTCATGGGAATCACTCCTGACCTGGTGACCGGAGTGTGGGTTGGTTGTGAGGATCGGGCAGCCCATTTCAGGACCATCACCCTGGGACAGGGCGCCAACATGGCGTTGCCTATCTGGGCACTCTACATGCGGCGTATTTATGCTGACCCCGGGCTCAAAATCACAAAACGGGACTTTGATCCCCTGCGGAAAAAACTTGATGTCGATCTTGATTGCAGCGGTGACGATGGCTCCGCTGCCCCCGCCAAAAGCAAGAAAAAGAAGAAACAGGTGATCGATCCTGACGAGTTTTAAAAAGTCTCTGTTTTCGCCTGGTAATTTACACCCCGCTGTTTCAATCCCTTCAACAGGTAATCAACACAGGCAGGCTCTTTACCGATGTATTCCGGAACACTGACCCCCTTGCGTTTGTACAACCCATTGGCAATCATCCGCAGCGCGACCGTGGCTGTGTAACCGGTAGTTCGGGCCATGGAATGGATCCCGGTGACCGGATCGTACCGGTCGTACAGATCCCACGTATAACGCATATTCCGGCCCTCTTTCACCCCTTCGGTAATAATTTTCATGACGGTTATATCGACCTCTCCCTCATTGAGTTTCCATTTTGGAAAGAGGAGACGGGTGGTCAGATCGATCGGACGGACGGATTGTCCTTTGACCATCACTTCATCGTAACTGAAAAGCCCCATTTCGCGCAGGATGCGCATCTTTTCGATGTGCCCAGGGTAGCGCAATGTTTTTTCTTTCATATTGGAACATTGGATGGTCTTTGCCAGAGAACGCAACCCGTCGGTGTTAAAAGCCTCCAGGGTGCCGATACCCGGAAAATTTAACAATTCCGGGTCGCTTAGCGCGGGTTTTATGATCAACTCACCCTTTTCCATATAACGGGCCGGACGGGTATATTCTTCAATCACGTCAATCGGTGAGAAACCCGCCTTGTACTCCCAGGGCCACTCCCTGATCTCCGGCAGCCCGCCGACATAATAGACCACATTGGTGGTTTCGTCGAGCAGGTGATCGGCATAACCGATCAGAACATTGCACATCCCCGGGGCGACACCAATGTCCATGATGGCGGTAAGGTTCTTTTCTTTGGCCAGGACATCCAACCGGAAGGGATCTTCAATGAAAAAAGCGATATCCACCGCATTTTTCCCTGCTTTCAGGATGGCTTCAAGGGTACGATAGCCCATGAACCCGGGAACGGCATTCACCGCAAAGTCAAAATCCGATACCAAGGCGGTCACCGTTTCGGGGTCGCTCAGGTCTTTTTCAAGGGTTTTCACGGGATGATTCTGTGAAACCCGCTGCAGGGAATCCCAGTTGATATCCGCCAGGGTCACTTCAAAGTCGGAGTCTTTGGCCAGATCCATGGCCATGGGGCCTCCTACGAGACCGCCTCCCAATACAATAATTTTCATGGGTTGATAAGTTATTCGATGGTTACTTCGTAAATCTCCCCTTCATAATCTACTTTAGGAAAGGGTATGTTGTCCTGTGAATAGGCTGAACCGATCCACCACTTGGTGTTGTGGAACTCCTGGGTAATGATCAGCAGCATCTGGTTGTTGGGGATGGAGGTGACGGTCTCATCCATGTAACCTACAACCCGCAATTTATCTTTTGAGGGCCCGATGCGCCAGATGATCTTGTCGGGTTGCCAGTCGATCTGGAAATAATAATCAGATCCGAAAAGTTCATCATCGGGTTCCGGTGTCTTCTGCGTCAATGCGCGGTAATTTTTATCCCAACGGTGAGCCCAATAGGTCTTGTCCTGGTATCTCACCGGATAACATCCGTCATGAAATTCGGCTGGTTGCCAGC
>Ga0209098_1004497_pt1 | contig 10859 bp, 8 predicted proteins | sample AD_JPNHW1_MetaG_FD_184429 | JGI IMG/M metagenome (GOLD analysis project Ga0209098, IMG submission 184429) | Active sludge microbial communities of municipal wastewater-treating anaerobic digesters from Japan - AD_JPNHW1_MetaG (SPAdes) (version 2) | ecosystem: Engineered > Bioreactor > Anaerobic >... | reverse complement strand
GTATGGAGCACCACGTATCTTTTACCGTTGGCGATTTTATATTTCAGCTTGCTATCGCCTGATAATTGTACTTTTCCGGCAGATGGTATCACAATATAAATCGGCCTTTCGTGCCCGGAAAATTGTTCCATGTATTTCATCAGTTTTATACCTTTTGCCACAGAGGTCCTGAAATGGCCCGAACCGATCATGGGCATCGCGTGTATCAGATAATAAGGTATCAGGCCATTTGCCCTGAGATCTGCGGATAATTTGGATATGGTCTTTTCATCATCATTTATGCCTTTCAGCAAGGTAGACTGATTCCAGATGGTGATCCCTCTTGATGTGAGTTTTTTCAGCGCGCTGATAACTTCCGGGGTGAGTTCATCGGGGTGGTTGATGTGCACCGTGCATGCAATGTTTTTATTGGTCAACTGGTTATTGATCCTCACGATCATTTCCACAAATTCGTCGGTGATAATTGACGGATCCATTATAGGCCGGCCCAATGCAAAATATATCTGGTTAATATATTCAATTTTGACAACCTCGGAAATCACTTTTTCAATTTTTTCAACTCCGAGAACGATAGGAAATCCTCCTGTGAGTAATACGCTTCTTATGGATTTGTCCTTTTTAACCAGGCTGATGGCTTTATCCAATTCGGGTTTTGTGATCCTCTTTTCTTCTCCGAAAACATAACCCCTCCTGTAACAAAAACGGCAATGCGAAGGGCAGAGACTGGTCAGTTTTAAAACCACCCTGTCTTCGTACAGCCTTTCAAAAATTTTTATCTCGGTTTCCAACAGTCCCTTAAAGGGTTCTGTAATGGATATGTTTTCGTTTAACTCATCAATACTTGGCAAAAATTGTTTCGCTATGTATTCGCTTTTTTTGATCTGTTCAAAAAGATATTTTGATATTCTGATCGGATATTGCTTATTGATTTTATCAAAGTTCTCTTTTGATAATTTCGTGATATTTTTAAGGTCTTTCATCTTTTTTGTGCAGTTAGGCTGAATTTTTAAAGGGGCAAAGGTACAAAAAATAACTTAAAATAATGTCTGTTTATATTCATTTATAACGTATTCGTCAGTTGAAACAAAAAATTTTTTGAAAGCAACCTGCTATCAAAAACCAATAACTGTATTTTTATTTTTTGGAGTTTGTCAGGACTGTTCTGTATCATTTGGTTCGTCTGATTAAAAATAGTTTTACATAATTTTTCCACCATTCTTTATTGTAAATGCAAAACCTCGGCATAACGCAACTTAAATCATCTCCATTCGCAGAAGCGCTTTCTGCGCTTAGTAAGTATTTGTAACCGGTATCACGGGCTACCCGAATAACAGCATCGTTAAATTTTCCATTTGGAAAAGCCAGTGACAAGCATTCGGAAGAATGAACATTGCCGAGGATCAATTTACGCGAATGTTCCAGTTCGAATTTCAATGCGGCCTCATCCATATTTGAAAGCGTGGCATGGTTGTGTGTGTGTGAGCCTATGTTGATGCCGTATTTTGTACATTCATTCAGTTCTTTCCAGCCCATCATACGGGTATAAGCCACCTGATCTTTTATTGGTTCTTCCATCTTTTTCAGGATATCCTCTCTGTCCGTTCTGTCAAGCAGCAACAGGTAAACTTCAAGGGCTGTTTTTTCTACTTCTTTGGCGTTATTCAACCTGCGATTTATCTGAAGTTCCGGGATCACCAATTCTCTTTTTCCAATAAAACAGGCTTCGATCATTTTGTTCAGTCGTTGTGTCCAGAAGCTTTCGCCTGTTTCCGCCGAATGAGTTATCACATGCTGCAAAGCCGGAAATTTGTATTTGCTCAATAAAGGGAGGGCGTTTTCATAAAAATCATAATAGGCATCGTCAAAAGTAATCACCAGCCGTGTTTTTTTTGTAGTGAAACTTTTACCGATTTCTTCGATAGGGATCACAAAATAATGCCTGTTGATATAGGACAATATCTTTTCAAAAACCTTTACAGGTATTGGCGGATACGCAGGCGAGAACTCGTCGGAGATACGATGAAAACCAAATATTTGTGTTTTATATCCCATCTGAACAAATTAAATTGAACTCCCAGTTAAATTCGTTTCTCATGTCAATGCCATCGATATAAAAGTCTTTCTCTGTATATTCCGGAATACACGGACGAACCAATACAGGAGAAGATCTTTCTTTTTTTAATAGTTTCATTAGTTTGATGTATGGCCTGAACCCAAGCGAATGTAAAAATTTCATTTCGGCCTCATTTTTTGAAATTGTCCATAATTGCAACAAGCGACAATTTTCGTGTTTCATAAGAAATTTAATCAGCGACCTGAAAATGTCTTTTTCGCAGTATTCATAGTCTAAAATGAAGTGCCTGCGATCTGAAATCTTATAATACGACACAAAAGCCACCAGGTCGTTGCCCTTGTAGGCATATACATAACCATACTGCGGGAGGGGATTACTATATCTCCAGCTTAGGAATTCCCTTGTTTTGTTCAGGCTTAAGACGGCGTTATTCCGGTTTTTCTTACATAAGGCGGCCATTTCGGCGGGCCTTGCCTCTGTTGCACAACTGAACGCATAGTCGTTGTGCCTGTGCCTGTAATGCGGATAAAGAGCTGTTTTATAAAAAATCTTTTTTTGTGCGATGGGAATGCTGCCCATTTTTATCAGTCCCTGATTAGCCGGATAATTACCCGAAGTGGCATTGCAAAAAAAGACACCGTAATTTTCGCGGATAAAATTCATCCCGTACCGGATCAGTTTATCATAAATGCCCATCCTTCTGTAGTCGGCGTGTATCACACCGTCAGAGATAGTGGCAAGATTAATTGTTTTTCCGTTTACGTTATATTGCAAGATCAAAAAACCTAATACGCCGACCACTTTTTGTTTGGGTTCGTCTATTGCTGTAAAATATAAAATATCGTCCGTACAGGGATTGTCAATATATTTCCATTTGAAATACGACTCCCCTTGTTCCGGTTGCATATGCCCCCAAAGCGGCCTGAGCAGATCGAGAACCTGTCCTGCAAAGTTTACATCGTATTTTTTGACAATGATCATTAAGCTAATCAATTAAAAGAGTATCCAGCGCTTTAGCTAATTTTTCCGTCTGCTCAATTCTTGAATAATGTGCTATCGCCTTTAAATCTCTTTTGTCGGCTATTTTTCCCGTTGATATATATTCGTTGAAAAGAGCCTTCAAAATTATCAATATTTTTTCAGATGTATCACAAATAAATCCGGAATGTGTTGTCGTGATGATCTCTTCAAGGATCTCATGGTCGGAAGGGCTTAGTATTAAAGGCTTTCCAATGGCAAGGTAGTCAAAAATCTTGCTCGATGTTACCCCTTTGATGCCGGTATGAGAAAACATCAGGAATACATGGGCCGACGACATGATTTCGAGGGCCTTTTTCTTCTCCACCCTGTCGGTGATCTCGTAATAAGATTCCAATCCCTTTAAAAGTCCGCGGACACGATCTGCCTGTTGTTTCTCAAAATTCAGTCCGAGAAACATCAACTTTATACTGCCCACGGGGGCTGCCGTGTGAACAAAATTCCGGAATGCTTCGGTAAAAAATTCCACAGGCTGCGATTCATACAACGTGCCGTTGAATACTATGGTAAAAGTCTTATTGTTGCTTGTTTCGGGCAGGCCGGCATAATCGTCGGGGTCAAAACCGTTCATGATGGAATACCCGGGTTTTTCGATAAAGTCAGCGATCAGTTTAACGTAAGCCGGCGAAATGGTCGTAAAGCCGCAGGCGTTTGCAAGCCATTTGGTTTCGCTTCTTTTTTCGAGGGCGGCAATCAGCCTGTCGCGCAGCGACAAGTTGGTCAGCCACTGGCTGGTGCTCCAGTCGTCGCGGTAGTCGGCCACCCAGGGGATATGGTGTTTTTTCGACAGCTTGTGGCAAAAAGAAAACAACACGTAGGGCTTGCCGGAGGTGATGATGCCTTTGATGCCGGTGTCCTGTTTTAAAAGGCCGTCAGAAAATGTGTACAAATTTCTGAACGGGACTACCCGCGTGGTAAAATTCTGAGCTATCACTTCAAAAAACGACAGTATCTTACGGAATGTGACCATTTTTCTTTCGCCGTATTTTTCGTGCAGGCGGTCTCTGAGGTTGCCCTTATATGGGAGAAAGTAGACCTCATAGTTTTCAAATTTCTGATGGACGATCTCGCCGGAGGTAGTGGCCGACATGTCTTTGTAATTGTTCACCGGGAAGTCCCAGCGGCGGGTAACGATAATCGGATACCAGCCAAAACGCGACAGGTATTTTGCCCAGGAGTAAATCCTGAAACTCCCCGTGAACGTTGAGGGTGGAAAGAAATATGACAGGATCAGTATTTTTTTCATAGCTTGTCAAATCTTGCAAAGTCGTATTCGCATACAAAATTTTTATTGCAAAATTTCAACAGCCTGTTAAATGATCGCAAACTAAATTCCGAAACTAATTTTGGATGAGACAAAAAATGTACATAATGTCTTTCTTTAACAGCTTTTTTGTATAATCGAATTAATGCCATATTGAGCATTTCAACACTTATATCCATTTCAATACTAAAGTAGCTTTTAAATGATCTAGGCTGAAAAGTAATACCAGCTACTTGTGCAACAAACAGGCCATCACCATATGTGATATTTTGGTGCATTTTTAACCCAATTCTATAATAAAATGAGTTTAAAATTTTATTTATTCCCTCAATTTTAATTTTTGATATTGGGAATTCAATAAATTTTCCATTTTTGTCTTCAAAAGATACTTTGTCATTAAAAGTGTAAAAACGATCTATTGGACAATTTGTAAAATCATAGCCCCATTTATCTCCAACTATTTTTTCTTCAGGGGAAACGCTGAAATCATTATTAATGCTAAATTTTTCAAAATACGGCTTAAAACAAGTGAATGGTTCTATGAACAATCCGCCAGCTCTAAAACCATCACATTTATTTGTAGAGTTTGCTTGTTTATATATTTCGGAGAGTAACCCATTTGAATATGTAAATAATAAATCTTTTTCAGCGTCATCTAATGCGGTAAAAGCAAATCTATTTGTATTTGAAAGATTCCATTGATTGATGTCTTCAAGGTACTGGGCATCTAGCCAGTGGGGATGTATATGATGAAACAGGTAATGTCCGCCAATGGCAATATCTATTAACTGTTTTTTTATTTTTACCAAATCGCTATAAGCATTTTTATTATTTATGCTTTGTTCTTCCAACCTGTACAAATAGGTGGTGTCAATAAAAAAAATTGCTTTAGCATTGTTTGACTTTAATATTTCAAGAATTCTGGCGGAAGGTAAAATCAGACAATTATCGACGCTTCCGCTTCTTTGGCCGAGAAATAATTCATAGTCGAAAGTCAGCAGGATATTTTTTTTCATTTCTGTGTATTTCTTAAAATAAATAAAGAAATAGATACTCCTAAATAAAGAAATTATTGATTTTAATATTAACTAAACGGTTTTTCAAAGTTACCACTTTTTTGAAAGCTGTAAATGTACTTAGTTTTCAATACTACAAAATTAATCTTCAATGAAAAGTATGTCGAAAAGCAAATGCCTTTGAAAAAATAGTTATTATTTTGCTTGTCAGGGTGCTAGAATTTAAAGACCTGAAGAATCCCTATATCATCTGATGAATAAATTGCACTTGTACAAAAAATAATACAATAACATTGGTTGTAATTATAATGAAAATGTATGGTTTGATTTATTGATTGTCCAGGGCAAACGCATCTAAATTTCAAGAACAGATAAAAGGTATTCATTATCCCACCCAGCTTTAAGGCGTTTTCCTTTAACACTTCTTCTAGATTTTTTTTCTTTTTTTAATAGATTTAAAGCGATGCGATTTAAAACAGACGCATTATGAGCAGCGTTCCCGGCTCTTTTTCTGTTTTTATCCTCAAGAAAAGCCACATCTAAAACCCAATGCAATCTGTTTTCAATTCCCCAGTGAGACCGAATACATCTACCAATAAAACCAGCATCTGATTTATTGCTGGTAATATAATAACGTGTCTCATATTCAGTTTGCTGAGTCGCTTTATGGTATCTTTCAGCCTGCAAGCGGACAATAAAATTTAATTGTGGCCAGCGATGATACTTATCTATCAGGCTAAGGTCTTTTATTAAACTACAAGTTCTAGTTTCTATGCGGCCATGTCCATAATCAATATCTTTACTCACATCCAATGGCTCAAGCATTCGAAATGAATCCTGTATATCTTCTAATAAATCTGACTGATTGCCTTTAACAGCAAGTAAGTAATCTGCATCTTTGGATAAAATCTTTTTGGCTATTTCTACCTGGCAGCCCATAGCATCAATAGTAACAACACTTCCGGAAATTAACAATGCATCTAAAAGCATTGGAATCGCTGTTATTTCGTTCGATTTATCTTGTACTTTTAGTTGTCCTAGGGTAATTTGGTTTTCGTCAACCCACGCACTCACCATATGTATGGCTGATTTATTTCCTTTCCCTTTACTACCCCGAATAGTCTTTCCATCAATGCTTACGATGCTTCCAGATGTTCGTTTTACTAAATGATGTGTCCATTCAAGAAAACATTTTTCAAATGCTTCTGGATTCAGACTTGCAAAAAACCGATTAAATGTATCATGAGAGGGTATCCCGTTAGGTAATTGGAGAATTGATTTTAGCCAATCTATTTTGGAGTTCCCAAATTCTTCCATTTCATCCCAGGTGTCAGCTCCACATATTACTGACGCAATACTGATAAATACTATGTCCTCTGCTAAATGCAATTTTGTTCTTTCTACTCTGCTATCTGGTAAAGATGCAAAAAAAGATAATACACCTGAGTGTATTTCCGATGTTTTTGATGTCATTGTCTGATTTTTTAAGTTGTTGTATATCAGACAAATATACAAATAATCAATCAGAAAACAATGATTAACTTACTAATAATCAGAGTGTTAACAATTATAAAAAATCAAAATAATTTTAGATGCGTTTGCCCTGATTGATTGTCAGATTTGAGTGATTTCAAAATTTTTAGTTACGTTTGTACAAATATTTATAATAATGGAATCTCTTTTTGATTTAAAAAAAATATTTACCAGACAAGACGAATACAATCAGGAAATTACGGATATTCATAAAAGAAGTACATCTGCCTTATCACCCCTTAAAATTGATAATCCCGTTGTTTCGGAATATTTATTAGAAAGAAATAAGTTGAATGTACTATATCCGGGAAACAAAAAATTTGCTGTTTGCCTGACTCATGATATTGATAAACTTTTTATCGAAAAAAAAATCATAATAAAAGAAATAATTAAATGTTTATGTAAGTTTTCTTTTATTCGCCTTTCTCCATTGTTATCAACTTTATCTAATAAAAAAAACGGGCCTTATTATAACATTAATAAAATTCTTGAAATTGAAAAACAGTATAATGCAAAGTCAACTTTCTTTTTTCTTGCTCTTGATAAGGATGAAAAAGATTTTAATTATAACATTGATGGGGTAGTAGATGTGTTTAAGAAAATAAAAGAATATGATTCTGAAATTGGATTACATGCGGGACACCTGGCCTATAATGATCTGAAAAAACTTTCACAGGAAAAACAAAAACTAGAAAACACCATTAACAGCAAAGTAATTGGTATCAGAAACCATTTTCTCAAATTTAAAAATCCTGAAACATGGGAAATTCAGTCTAAAGCCGGTTTTAAATATGATGCATCCTATGGATATAATGATGTTTCCGGATTTAGAAATGGGTTATGTCATCCATTTACTCCATATAATTCAACGAAAAATGAGTATATTGATATTCTTGCCATTCCATTAGTTATTATGGATTGCACATTGGACAGATACATGCAACTTGATTTTGAAAATTCGTGGAAATATGTGAAGAATTTTATTGATAAGAACGAACAGGTGGGTGGCGTTTTTAATCTGTTGTGGCACAATACCTATTTCACCGAAAATAATTTAAATTTATATATCAAAATTTTGGAATATTGTTCTTCAAAAGGAGCCTGGCTTACATCGGGAGAGAAAATTTATAAGTGGTGGAGTGATAATAATATTATGACAAAATTTCATGAAGGCATTTGTTAATCATGGTTTGGCCCTCTATAAATCGGACTATCTTATAAACGATTCTTCTGAAATTTTAAAACAAAAACGATATGACATCCCAAATTATTAACCATAAAAAAACTTTCTCAAATAAGATTAAACTTACCTTATCCAATGCTCTTAAAAAGTTCAGGCAACAACCATTAAAACATTTGATTTTCGCAAGTATTATAATAATTACCATTATTAAACTTGGATTAATGGGGCCTGGTTTCAAACATAACGATGATGAAAATCTTTATACAACGTCTGGTACAGCATTAAAATATATATCCGAATTTAAAATAGATTCTGCCATTAATTCGATTTTTTTAACAAAAGGCAGACCAGCCAGTTCAATAATTAATTTAGTGCCAAATGCCATTCAATATGTTACTGCCCGTATCTTTAATCTTTATTATTATGAAACAAAAAACAATTATCCATTATTTATTTATAATTTCATCATTTATTGTTTCATTCTTATACTTTTTTATAAAATAGCAAAATTTTTACTAAAAGATACCCTTCTTTCTCTTTTATGTGTTCTAATATATTGTACATTAACTAATTCATATATTTATCTGAGGCACGCATATCCTTATGATGCAAGTTTGTTAATCTTGCTTTATGTGTTGTTTAAAACATTTAAATATGAGAAAAATGAAAGCCTGACTTCATTTAAATCTCTGCTTTTAGGCTTGATTTCATTTTTTGGATTTTTGGTTTATCCTGGTTATTTTACATTGTTTCTTGTTTGCTTTCTTTTTTTCTTTTTTAATTGCTTGTCAAAAGCAAATATTTTTAAAAAAACACAATACGCCTTTTTTTATTTTCTGGGCAGCATTATTTGCCTTTTCCTTTTTGAAGTGGCATCGCGATTGGGTGGGAGATCATTAATATCGGATGCATTAACCCTATCCAATACTATAGACAATGGCTCATTTGAGGAATCATTTTCATTTATAATAAAGTACCTTTTTAGTGTTGAGCATATTAATGGTATAATTATTATCATAGGGTTAGCACTCTTTTGTTTTATTCTATTATATAATATTAGATTTTATATAAATAATAATAAATTTTCGGATAAACCTATTCCCCAAAATAAATTTATAAGAATTAATTCAGACTTATTATTGTTGGGATCTTTAATAATAGTTATTTTTTTAGCTTTTGCATCCAGTGGTTATTTTTTTCATAAAATGGTTTTCTATGGAAGATTAGTACATCAATATATTTTGTTTTTAATCATCTTTGCTGTATTTTCTATAAATTATTTATTAGATAAAATAACCAAGAAAAAGAATTTAATTTTATTTTTAATATCAATATTATTTATTATTCAATTTAGTGTTAATTTTTCAACCTACAAATCGTTAGGTTATCCACGGGATATTGTTTGGGATTTAAGTAAAAAATATGATTTAAAAAAAATAAAAAGCGTATTTGAATTTGACGATCAATATTCACAAGTTGAAGCGGTAATGTATCATTCCCGTTACTTTGAAAGGAAAAATCTATTACCTAATAATATAATTATTCTAAACTGTTTTGAATATAATTGTCCATACGACTTTAGTGAATACCATCCTTATACTCCGGAAAAAAATTATCACTTAATCGCAGTAAAACCACACTTTCTAACCTTTAAAGCATATCAATTTGAAGGCTATGGTATCATGGAGAGAAAAAACCTGGATAAAATTAATTTACAAATAAAAATATATTCTGATTAATCTTAAATGCCAATTCATTTCTGCACAGTTAAATTGCGCGATTATCAAAATTTTATATGAAACTTTTTCTAAAAAACCAATGTTGACATGTGCCGGTTTTGCCATTTCAAGAATCATTACCGGTCATATCCCTGTGTCCATAATCCATTTATATACCAATTTTCAATTGGAAAATTTTTTGTTTCTGGTGTGATTTTTTGAATAAAATCCATTCCTTTGTTCAAATATATTTTTCCAAAAACATGTTTTTGTAGTATAGAAAAAGCCATCAAATTCACTTTGTTTTTTATATTCCCGAAATATTCCAGAAATGTGGCGTTTTCTTTTTTTATTTCTTTTATTAAATGACAGGCCATTTCATTTCCTGTTTTCTTGTTGATAAAAACAAATTCGACTAAATGAACGCATAGTTTTTTTTCATTTATACTATAAAAATAAAACCCCTCCAAAACATTATTTTTAAAAAAGAAATGAGTCTTATAAATTAGATTTGGATTATTATATATTCGCCACTCCAAAAATGAATTATCCATATTTAATCTGACAATATTCTCAACACCAGGAATTTTGTTAAACAAATCATTTATTAGAGCCGTGTCTCGTAATTTTTCTTTTACTGAATATTCTTTTATTTTGGATTTGTACCCTGATATCATTTTTGACTTCCAATGTAAAAAACCTGAAATTAAAAAACTTGCCAAGTGTTTGGGGTATCTTAGAATTAGCTTACTATCAAAACTAAAATCTGATAGTTTCTTCATTCCCACTATAGCTCTAAAATCAAACATGATATCCCCATAAACATTGAAAAGAGTTTTCCCTAAAAAAAATTTATATATTGGAGAAAAACCCCAAACTACTGACATGTTATTTTTTTCACATTCAATTAATCCTTTCTTATAAACGGCTGGAAAAATTGGGGTAGAACGATAATCTGGATCGAGGAAGAAACTTTCTCCTTTTGCAGTTAAAAAATTTTCATTATCAAACAACAAACTATAGGGTATGAAGG
>Ga0209098_1004495_pt1 | contig 10861 bp, 7 predicted proteins | sample AD_JPNHW1_MetaG_FD_184429 | JGI IMG/M metagenome (GOLD analysis project Ga0209098, IMG submission 184429) | Active sludge microbial communities of municipal wastewater-treating anaerobic digesters from Japan - AD_JPNHW1_MetaG (SPAdes) (version 2) | ecosystem: Engineered > Bioreactor > Anaerobic >... | reverse complement strand
CTTCCCCAAGCCGCCTGGACCTTCGTGGCAGGAGCAGATGATCGCCAAGGGGTGGGGCAGCGCCGAGATCTATCCCACTTCCTACCAGGCGGACAATGGAGGTGGACTGACCGACGGCATCATCGGGTTGGTCAACAAGGGCCAGCCGAGGAAGCTGGATGATTGGGGCACCCTGAAGGCCTGGGCCTGGGGAGCCAGCCGCGCCCTGGACTGCCTGGAGAAGGAGCCTCGCGTCAATCCTCGCATGGTTGGCATTGAAGGGCTTTCCCGCTATGGGAAAACTGCTTTGGTGACCATGGCCTACGACGAGCGCTTCGCCATCGGCTTCATCGGTTCTTCCGGTTGCGGTGGCGCGAAGATCCACCGGCGCGACTTCGGCGAGAAGGTGGAAAACCTCGCCAGCGCTGGGGAGTACCACTGGATGGCCGGCAACTACATCAAGTACGGAAGCTCGCTGACGTGGAACGATCTGCCCGTGGATGCTCACGAACTCATCGCGCTTTGCGCCCCCCGGCCGGTTTTCGTGGGCGGCGGCGCGCCCAATGTCGAGGGACAGTGGGTTGATCAGCGCGGAACCTTCCTGGCCACGGTCGCGGCGGGTCCGGTCTATCGCCTGCTGGGCGCCAAGGATCTCGGCACCTCCACCATGCCCGCCATCAATGTTCCCCTGATCTCGGGCGACCTCGCCTGGCGGCAGCACGATGGCGGTCACACCAATGTCCCCAACTGGCCGACCTTCCTTGAATTCGCCTCGCGCTACGCCTGGCCAGCGGCCAAGTAGTTCCGTCGTCCTTGCTTTCGGCTCCCCATCCTCGATCCGGCTGGATCCGGGGATGGGGAGTCGGCTGTTTTGGCCCATCCTCCCATCCAGAGGGGGATCCGGGGGCCCGATTCAGCTATCCTAGAAGATCTGTGCCGGGCTCCGAACCGGTGGCTGGCGCAGGAATATCGACGCGGCGTTTCCTGGAGCCAGGAAGCCGAACCATCGTCCACGAAACATCCTGAGGGAGATCGCCCATGGACCAAGCCATCCTTGCGAAACACGACGCCGAAAAGCGGAATTCGCCCTTCGAGCGCTTCCTGCGCGCGCTGCCCGTCTCTGTGACGGATGTCTTCCTGAACGGCAAGGCCATTCAGGCCGCTTCCTTCAAGGAAACGGGCGAGACGCTGATCACGCCCGATACCGAGCAGGTCTCTGCCTACTTCCCCAACACCATGAAGAACCACGCCAACAAGGTGCTGGAAACCGTCAAGGGCGGCGTGGCCCCCGTCAGCGGCAAGAAGGTGCTGGTGCTCTTTTCCGGCGGCCCCGCGGCCGGCGGCAACAACGTGCTGGTGGGCCTCTACAAGGCGCTTTGCCCCGCGAACAAGCTGTTTGGCGTGAAGGCGGGCCCCGGCGGTCTGCTGAAGGGCCAGACCTTCGAGATCACCGAGGAAGGCGCCAAGTCCGTTCTGAACCTGGGCGGCTTTGATTTCCTGGGCAGCGATCGCACCAAGATCGAATCGGACGAGCAGTTCGAGCTGGTCAAGAAGGTCTGCAAGGAACAGGCGGTCGATGCCATCGTCATCGTCGGCGGCGACGACTCCAACACGAACGCCGGATTCCTGGCCGAGAAGCTCTTCACGGGCATCCACGCGGATGGCCGCGGCGTGCAGGTCATCGGCGTGCCCAAGACCATCGACGGTGATCTGCAGGTTGGCAAGCATCTGCCCATCTCCTTCGGCTTCGACACGGCGACCAAGATCTACGCCGAGACCATCGGCAACATCGCCCAGGACACGCCTTCCAGCCGCAAGTACTACCACTTCATCAAGATCATGGGCCGCAGCGCCTCCCACGTCGCCCTGGGCGCCGCCGCGCTGGTGCGCCCCACCATCGTGCTGATCAGCGAAGAAGTGGAAGCCAAGGCCAAGAGCCTGGACCAGATCGTCACCGAAATCGCGACGGTCGCCGCCCAGCGCGCCACCAAGGGCATCGCCCACGGCGTGGTCGTGATCCCTGAAGGGCTCATCGAGTTCATCCCCGAGTTCAAGTCCCTCATCGCCGAGCTGAATCCCGCCCTGGACCGCCTGAAGGACAAGCTGGAAGGCGCCAGCCTCGAGGAGAAGAAGACCATCGTTCGCGATAGCCTGACGGATGCCTCCAAGGTCACGCTGGACAGCCTGCCGGAAGCCTTCCGCACCATGCTGCTGTTGGATCGCGATAGCCACGGCAACCTGCCCGTGAGCCAGATCGAGACCGAGAAGCTGCTGATGGAACTGGTCGCCGACAAGGTGAAGGCCATGCAGGCCGCGCCCGAGAGCTTCCCTGTCATCAAGGCCTTCAGCGCCGATGAGCTGGCTGCTTTCAAGAAATACAAGTTCGGCAGCCTGAACCACTTCCTGGGCTACGAGGGCCGCTGCGGCGCGCCCACCAAGTTCGATATGGCCTTCTGCCTGAACCTGGGCCTGGTGGCTGGCAGCCTGATCCTGGCGGGCAAGACCGGCTACATGGCCGCTGTCACCGATCTGGATAAGGGCGGACGTGGCCTGGCCATCCCCATCACCGGCCTAATGAACATCGAGCAGCGCGGCGCCAAGAAGAAGGTCGTCATCAAGAAGGCGCTGGTGGAACTCGATTCCCCCGCGTTCAAGCACCTGCAGGCGGTGCGCGAGGTGTGGGCTTCGGCCGATTACTTCCAGTCCCCCGGCCCCCGTCAGTATTCCGGTCCTGTGGATGTCACCGATAACGGTCCCGTCATCTCGATGATGAATCAGGGCTACACCACGTACACCTACAACCTGGGTCAGACGGTTTCGGTTTTCTAGGTTCGTGAATGTCACACGACGGCCCATCTCGGATTCCGGGATGGGCCGTTCGCTTTTTGGGGTGAGCGCGCCATGGGCGATTTGAGACAGTGCTTGTCGAATCTGCGTGATTTGAGCGGTGATGCGGTCCTGCTCACCCGCCTTGCGCCCGAGGGGGGACGCTGGATCCTGCCCAGTCGGGAAACGGTGACGGTGCCCGAGCTGCCGGACGAATTGCCCCAGGCGCTGATCTGGGCCGAAGCGCGCGCGGCCCACGCGCAAGGGACGCCGCGCCACGTCCAGGCCGCCGGGATCTCGTGCCTGCTGGAGCCCGTCGCGCCTGGGCGCTTGGCGCCCTGGATGCACTTCGCGCTGCAGCTTCAGGCGCAGGGCAAGCCCGGCGTGACGGCCGTGATTGCTTCGGCAGACGGCGGCTCCAAAGGCGAATGGCCCTATCAGGTGGGCGATACCTTCGCCCTGGACGCACACAGCCACGGCCTGGTGCCACTGGAGAATGCGCTGAACATCGCGCTGCACCGCCAGAGCCAAGCCCTGCTGGGGACCGGCGAGACCCGGCTGGCATCCGTGGATCTTCCGGGTGGGCGCCTGACGCTGCTCTTCGAATCCTTCTGACGCTTCCTTCTGGCGCTGCCCTAGCCTTCCCTCCGCGAGATGCCAAAACGAGCTTGGCCGCCTCCGAAAATCGAGGCGGCCAAGCATGAGGTCGTTTCAGCCCAATGGGCTTTATTCGTTATCTCCCCCGGTGACCACCGTGGCTTCGGTTACCACCTGGGCCGAGGTCTTGTCGTCCCAGACCCATTCGGCCACTTCTGGCAGATCCTCGCCGTGCGCGCGGGCGTAGGTGGTGGCGCGGATACGGGCGTCCTGCATCTCCTGGATGAGCCCTGCGTAGCGCGCTGCGAGGCCGGGCACCCGCTCCAGCACATCGATGACCAGCCGGTAGCGGTCGAGGTCGTTCACCATGACCATATCGAACGGCGTCGTCGTGCCCCCTTCTTCCTTGAAGCCGCGGACATGGATGTTCTCGTGCCCGTTGCGCCGGTAGGTCAGCCTGTGGATGAGCGTGGGATAGCCGTGGTACGCGAAGATGACGGGCTTATCCACGGTGAAAATGGCGTCGAACTCGGTGTCATTGATTCCGTGCGGATGCTCCTTGGGATCCTGCAGCCGCATGAGGTCGACGACGTTGACGAAGCGGACCTTCAGGTGGGGAAGCTTTTCGCGCAGGATCTTCGCTGCGGCCAGGGCTTCGAGCGTGGGCACGTCGCCCGCGGAAGCGATGACGACATCGGGCTCGTCTCCGGCGACCTCGGTCCCGGCCCAGTGCCAGATGCCCAGGCCCCGTTTGAAGTGCAGGCGCGCCTCTTCCATGCTCAGGAATTGGGGCGCGGGTTGCTTGCCCGCGACCACCACATTGATGTAGTTCTGGGACTTCAGGCAGTGGCGGTAGGTGTAGAGCAGGGTGTTGGCGTCGGCCGGCAGGTAGACGCGCACCACCTCGGCTTTTTTGTTCACCACGTGATCGATGAAGCCTGGATCCTGGTGGGAAAAGCCGTTGTGATCTTGCCGCCAGACGTGGCTGGTCAGCAGGTAGTTGAGGGAAGCGATGGGTTCGCGCCAGGGGATGTGCCGGGTGACCTTCAGCCACTTCGCATGCTGATTGACCATGGCGTCCACGATATGGATGAAGGCCTCGTACGAGGAGAACAATCCGTGTCGTCCGGTGAGCAGGTAGCCTTCCAGCCAGCCTTGGCATTGGTGTTCGGAGAGCATCTCCACCACGCGGCCCGTGGGCGCCATGTTCTCGTCGATGGGCCAGATCTCGCCGGCAAACTGCTTGTCGGTGACGGTGAAGACCGGCGGCGCCAGACGATTTGAGGCGGTTTCGTCGGGACCGAAAATGCGGAAGTTGGTCGGGTTGAGCCGGATGACCTCGGTCAGCCATTCGCCAAGCACGCGTGTGGCCTCGACGAAGGTGGTGCCCCGGTGGCTGAAGGTCACCTGCTGGGGTTCAAGGGGCGGAAGGATCAGGTCCTTGCGCAGGACGCCGCCATTGGCGTGCGGAATCGCGCTCATCCGCTTGGTGCCCTTGGGGGCCAATCTGCGGATGACCTCTACGGGCGCACCGCTCTCGTCAAAGAGTTCTTCGGGCTTGTAGGACTTGAGCCAGCGCTCCAGGATCGCGGTGTGTTCCGCGCTATCGCGGGCATTGGCGAGGGGAACCTGGTGGGATCGCCAGCTGGCTTCCACCTGCTTGCCGTCGATGACGGGAGGGCAGGTCCATCCCTTGGGGGTTTTGAAAATGATCATGGGCCAGCGGGGACGGCCCTTCAGGGTGCCGGCTTGGGCGTCCGCCTTGATCTGCGCAATGTGGTTGAGCGCCTCGTCGAGCAGCGCGGCGAAGCGCTGGTGGACCGCCAGATGGTCCTCCCCTTCGAATCCGCCTTCGAAAAGATAGGGCGTGTGTCCGTAGCCGCGCATGAGGTCTTGAAGTTCGTCATCCCCGATGCGAGCGAGCACCGTGGGATTGGCGATCTTGTAGCCGTTCAGGTGCAGGATGGGCAGCACCACGCCGTCCGTCAGCGGGTTGACGAACTTGTTCCCGTGCCAGCTGGTGGCAAGAGGCCCCGTTTCCGCTTCGCCATCGCCGACTACCGCGGCGACCAGGAGACTCGGGTTATCGAACACCGCGCCATAGGCGTGGGACAGGGCATAGCCCAGCTCGCCGCCCTCGTGGATGCTGCCCGGGGTTTCCGGGGCTACGTGGCTGGGAATGCCGCCGGGGAACGAGAACTGGCGGAAGAGCTTGCGGATGCCTTCCTCGCTGTAGTCGATGCTGGCGTAAACCTCTGGATAGGTCCCGTCGAGCCAAGCGCTGGCGACCAGTCCCGGCCCCCCGTGACCCGGGCCCGTGACGTAGAGCGTGTCGAGATCCCGTTCAAGGATGGTGCGATTCAGGTGGGCGTACAGGAAATTCAGTCCGGGCGTGGTTCCCCAGTGGCCCAGCAGGCGGGGCTTGATGTGATCGATGGTGAGCGGCTTGTGCAGCAGCGGGTTATCGAGCAGGTAGATCTGCCCGACGGACAGGTAATTGGCGGCCCGCCACCATGCTTCGATGCTGTTCAGGGTTTCGGGCCCCAGGGGCGTGACGGGTCTGGAGGGCCACGCGGAGCTGGTTTGAGGTGAAGAGGTTGGACTCATGGGCTCTCCTGGAAAGAAACACGTGAAATGCTTCATTGGCATCTGATGTCGAAGGGGCCTCCGGAGATACAGCTTTCGGTCGAAGTTGGTGTTCCTGTGATCAATGGCAGGGTTCGTCCGTGAACATCGAGACGAATCCCGGGTACAGCTCCCGCTGCCCCTCAGGATGAACCACGGGGCGTGGGGGAAGAAGTTCTCCGTGAATCACTCGCGCTCAGTGGTGGAACAGCCGCGTTCCCGTGAATGCCATGACCATGCTGTAGCCGTTGGCTGCCTCGATCACGACATCGTCGCGCACGGAACCGCCGGGCTGGACGATGTAGGACACGCCGCTGGCGTGGGCGCGGTCGATGTTATCCCGGAAGGGGAAGAACGCATCCGAGCCCAGCGAAACGCCCGTGCGGGTGGCGAGATAGGCGCGTTTCTCCTCGATGCTCATGAAGGCGGGCACCACCTCGAAGTTCTGCTCCCAGAGCTGGATTTCCGCCGGGGAGAGCCAGTCTTCCAGATACTGATCGATGGCGTTGTTGCGCTCGGCGCGGCCCACGCCCGCCTTGAACTTCAGGTTCAGCACGTCGGGGTGCTGGCGCAGGAACCACTTGTCGGCCTTGGATCCCGCCAGACGCGTGCAGTGAACGCGCGACTGCTGGCCCGCGCCGATGCCGATGGCCTGGCCTTCATAGGCGTAGCAGACGGAATTGGATTGGGTGTATTTCAGCGTGATGAGCGAAAGCACCAGATCGCGCTTGGCGGCCTCGGGCAGATCCTTCTGCTCGGTCACGATCTTGCTCAGCATGTCGAAGCTTGGCACCAGCGTATTTCGCTTTTGTTCGAAGGAAACGCCGAAGATCTCGCGGACCTCCAGCTCCGGGGCCTCATAGGCGGGATCGATCTGGATGACGTGGTACTTGCCGTCGCGCTTGGCTTTGAGGATCGCCAGCGCCTCGGGCGTGTATCCGGGCGCGATCACGCCATCGGAGACTTCGCGTTTGAGGATCTTGGCGGTGGCTTCGTCGCAGACATCGGACAGGGCCGCCCAGTCGCCAAAGGACGACATGCGGTCCGCGCCGCGCGCACGCGCGTAGGCAGAGGCGAGGGGCGTGAGCTCCAGGTCGTCCACGAAGCAGGCCTTCTTGAGGTCTTCGGAGAGCGGCACGCCCACGGCGGCGCCCGCGGGGCTGACGTGCTTGAACGAGGAGGCCGCGGGAAGTCCCAGGGCGGCTTTCAGCTCGCGCACCAGCTGCCAGGCGTTGAGCGCGTCGCAGAGGTTGATGTACCCCGGCGCGCCGGAGAGCACCTGGATCGGCAGCGGTCCTTCCTCGCGGAAGATGCGGGCCGGGGCTTGGTGGGGGTTGCAGCCATAGCGGAGTTTGAGCTCGTTCATTTCGAACCTTTCGATGCTTCCGAATCGTTCAATGCGGGATATCGGGCGTGGCGGGCCGGGGAGCCTGAATGCCGACTCAGGCTTTCGTTTCGATCTTCGCCCAGGAATCCTTGAGGCCCACGGTGCGATTGAAGACGGGCGCGTCGGCGCTGGAGGCCGGATCGACGGCGAAGTAGCCCGTGCGCTCGAACTGGAAGCGCTCGCTGGGCTGGGCCTTGGCGAGGCTGGGCTCCACCTTGGCTTTCACGATCTCGAGGCTGTGGGGATTGATGAAATCGCGCCAGTCACCGCCCTCGGCCACATCCATGGGATCCTCAGCCGTGAACAGCTGCTCGTAGAGTCGGACTTCGGCGTCCACCGCGTGCTGGGCGCTGACCCAGTGCAGGGTGCCCTTTACCTTGCGGCCATCAGGGGCATTGCCGCCCTTGCTCTCGGGATCCCAGGTGCAGCGCAGCTCTGTGACGTTGCCGCTGGCGTCCTTGACGATCTCGTTGCAGCGGATCAGGGCCGCGCCGCGCAGGCGGACCTCCGCGTCGGGCGCGAGGCGGAACCACTTCTTGGGCATGTCCTCGCGGAAATCGTCCTGGTCGACCCACAGCTCGCGGGTGAAGCGCACCTTGCGGCTTCCCAGTTCGGGCTTGTCGCCGTGGTTGGGCAGCTCCACGTCAAATGCATCGCTATCGCTCATATTGGTGAGGACGACCTTCAGGGGGCGCAGCACAGCCATGCGGCGGGGAGCCTTGGCTTCCAGATCCTCGCGGATGCAGTGTTCCAGCAGGCCGACATCGGCCACCATATCGCGCTTGGCGACGCCGACCCGCTCCGCGAAGGCGCGAACGGATTCCGGCGTGTAGCCGCGCCGACGCAGGCCGCAGATGGTGGGCATGCGCGGATCATCCCAGCCACTGACGTGGCCTTCCTGCACCAGGGCCAGCAGGCGGCGCTTGGACATGACGGTGTAGGTGAGGTTCAGGCGGGCGAATTCGATCTGGCGGGGCAGGGGGCGCTGGAAGAACTGGCCTTCGACGTCCTGCGCCAGGAACCAGTCGTAGAGCGGCCGGTGGTCCTCGAATTCCAGCGTGCAGATGGAGTGGGTGATCGTCTCAATGGCATCGGATACGCCATGGGCGAAGTCGTACATCGGGTAGATGATCCACGCGTCGCCCGTGCGGTGATGATGGGCCCGCCGAATGCGGTACATCACGGGATCGCGCATGTTCATATTGGGCGATTGCACATCGATCTTGGCGCGGAGCGTCTTTTCTCCATCGGCGAACTCGCCCGCCTTCATACGGCGGAAGAGATCCAGGTTCTCGGCGACGCTGCGGTTGCGGTAGGGGCTTTCCTTGCCAGGCTTGAAGAAGTTGCCTTTGTAATCCTTGGCTTCCTCCTCGGTCAGATCGCAGACGAAGGCCTTGCCCTGCTGGATCAGGTATTCGGCGAAGTCGTACAATTTCTGGAAGTAGTCCGAAGCGTAGAACTCGCCCGCCCAGTCAAAGCCGAGCCACTTCACGTCCTCGCGGATGGAATCGACGTATTCCACATCCTCCTTGGTGGGATTGGTGTCGTCGAAGCGAAGGTTGGTCGCGCCGCCGTATTTCTTGGCCAGACCGAAATTGATGCAGATGCTCTTGGCGTGGCCGATGTGCAGGTAGCCGTTGGGTTCGGGCGGGAAGCGCGTCAGGACGCGACCCTGGTGCTTGTCCTGCTGCTGGTCCCCCTCCATGATCTCCTCAATGAAATTGAGGCTCTTGGGCTCAGGGGTCAGAGGTTCATTGGCCATGGGATTCCTTGGATGCGCAAATCGCCAAGATCCCAGCCTGAACGAGCGGACAGCACGAGACGGGCCCTGGCTTTCAGCGATTCTATCCGGGTTGACCCGCGACCGATGCCCGTTTTGGCCCGTTTTTGGGACAAGACATTCGCGTTTACCCTCGCCCGGCCTGGCTTCAGGAAGCGTCCGCCACCTGCCAGCGGCGCAGGGGGCGTTCTGCCAGATTCCACACGCGCAGGCCCATGGGCAGTCGCTTTACGCCGATGCGCTGGCGGATCACGGTGCGGGCCTCGGCTTCATCCCGGGCGTGGATGGGGCCGTATTCCATGAAATATCCCGGCAACTTGTAGCCGAACGCGCAAAGGGGGGTCTGAAGGTTGGCATCCATGGGGCACCTCGCGACCATGTTCGCCTTGTTTTCGCCTTTGTCAATAAAAAAAGCGAAATACAATCAGGGGTGGAATACGCGCACGGGAATCTTTTTCGCCGTATTGCCAGCGCAGTGCTTGTTGGCACAGGCGCCACATCCACCAGCGCATCCCTGGCCGTTTGCGCTGCGCATGCTCTGGCGGGCCAAGTAGGCGGCGGCCATTGCCACCGCGGCGATCACGAGAATGGTCTCGATGCCCATGGGAATCTCTCCTACGCGAAACCGACAAGGTGGCCGAGTTGCACGGTGCCCCAGGCCACGATCCAGGCGAGGCCCAGGCCGTAGACCACGGAAAACGTCGTCCAGGCAAGGCTGCGGGTCTCTTTCATGATCATGCCGACGGTGCCCAGGCACGGGGTGTAGATGAGCGTGAAGACCATGAACGCCAGGGCGGTGAGCGGGGTCAGCCCCGAGCGGTCGCGCAGGGTCTCCTGCAGCGGACTCACCTGGCTTCGGCCGTCCGTGGATTCGGCCTTGGCTTGATGAACCACGGCCAGGGTGCCGACGACGATCTCTTTCGCCGCGAATCCAGCCGTGAGGGCCACGCCGTCTTTCCAGGCTTCCGGGCGCTGATGGTGGGGATCGAAGATGGGGGCCAGGGCCGGCTGCAGCACCTTGCCGAAACGCGCCGCCAGGCTCGAGTTCATGATCCGGCTTTCATGGGCCAGATCCACGGCCTCCATGCGGTCGGCTTCGGCTTCAGGGCTCAGATGCTGATCCTTCACGGCCTGGATCTGCAGCTGATGTTCGCTGGCCCATTGGCGGTTGGCGATGCCTGGGTAGTGGGACAGGAACCACACCAGCGTGGCTCCCGCCAGGATCACCGTTCCCGCGCGGCTAAGGAAAACGGACCCCTTCTCCCACATGTGGATGAGCGTGGCCTTCAGCACGGGCATGCGGTAGGGCGGCAGCTCCATGACGAAGGGGTTGTTCATGCCGCGGAACAGGCTTAGGCGCAGGATCTTGCCCATGAGCATCGCCAGGCCGAAGCCCAGGAAGTGCAGGCCGATGAGGACGAACGCGGCCTGGATGGGTGGAAAGAAAGCACCCGCGATCAGGATGTAGACCTGAAGGCGCGCCGAGCAGCTGACGAGAGGCGAAACCAGGATGGTGATGAAGCGGTCTTCCCTGGCTTCGATGGTGCGCGTCGCCTGGACGGCGGGCACGTTGCATCCCGTGCCCATGATGAGGGGGATGAAGCTCTTGCCGTGCAGCCCCATCAAGTGCATCAGCCGATCCATGATGAAGGCGGCGCGGGCCATGT
>Ga0209098_1004494_pt1 | contig 10862 bp, 11 predicted proteins | sample AD_JPNHW1_MetaG_FD_184429 | JGI IMG/M metagenome (GOLD analysis project Ga0209098, IMG submission 184429) | Active sludge microbial communities of municipal wastewater-treating anaerobic digesters from Japan - AD_JPNHW1_MetaG (SPAdes) (version 2) | ecosystem: Engineered > Bioreactor > Anaerobic... | reverse complement strand
TAGTTATAAATATAATAGTTACTATGTACTTAATACCGATGGCACATTAACACGTAATAATTACGTATCTGATAATGATAATAATACGAATTATTTTAACATAGATTTGGTTTATCAATGGAATTTTGCTCCTGGCAGTGTACTTTCTTTGGTTTGGAAGAACTCAATTGTCAGTGAAGGCAATGCTATCGAGCATAATTACTTTAGAAATATTTCAGATGTTTGGAATACAGATCAGACCAATAGTTTTTCTTTTAAGATTTTATACTATTTAGATTATCAAACTATTAGGAGGAAAAAATAGTTTTATACAACATTTAAAACTTCAATTCGCTGTCCATTAAAGGTAATTGATTCTCCAACTCTCTTTCCCCTTAAAGATTGGAATATTGGAGCAAGTGGCGAAATAACATAGAAATCCCCATCGGGTAAATCAATTTTACCTAAACCAATAGATACATAAAACTTTTGTTTATTAGTGATTACTAAAGTATTAACATCAACGTTATTGTTTTTAACTTCTGGATTTATCATCTCCAAATGCCTAAATTCTTTTAATGCTTTCTCGTATTGCTCGGCATAAAGATCTCGTTTACGTAAAAGTTGGGTTCTAAAGGAATCATACCTATCCTTTGGAGGTCCATATTCATTTGCTGCTTTTTGTGCATCATCCATAGCAGCTTTAGAATTTTCTAGTAGTTCCTTTTGCTTTTCGATACATTTTTGGTAAATCTTAACTTTAAGTTCTAACAAATCCATTAGAGTTACTAATTTATTTCAAGTAAATTTGCGCAATTATTTCTCAATAAAATTAAGCATTATGGATTATATTAACAAACGAGGTTTTGCTAGCGATAACAATTCGGGGGTTCATCCCGATATCATGAAATCTATTTTAGATGCTAACCACGGACATACAATTGCCTATGGCGATGACCCTTATACATTTCAGGCAATTTCAAAGTTTAAGGAACTATTTGGCAATGATATTGAAGTATTTTTTGTTTTTATAGGTTCTGCTGCAAATGTACTTGGCTTAAAAGCAGCAACTCAAAACTATAACGCAATTATTTGTACAGATACCGCTCACATTCATGTTGATGAGTGCGGTGCACCTGAGCGATATACTGGCTGTAAACTTCTCACAGTTTCATCACCCGATGGTAAGTTAACAGTTGATTTAGTTAAGAAGCATATGCATGGGTTTGGTTTTCAGCATCATGCTCAACCAAAGGTTATTTCCATTTCACAGGCAACAGAATTGGGTACCCTATACAGTGTCGACGAAATTAAGGCTTTGGCTGACTATGCGCATCAAAACGGGATGCTACTCCATATGGATGGTGCTCGTTTGGCAAATGCTGCCGTTTCGCTTAAGTTAAATTTTAGAGAGTTTACAAAAGAAGCAGGGGTAGATGTTCTTTCATTTGGAGGAACTAAAAACGGTATGATGTACGGCGAAGCTATTGTGTTTTTCAATAAAAGTCTTGCAGAAAATTTTATGTATACACGTAAACAGAGTCTTCAACTGGCTTCTAAAATGCGATTTATTGCTGCTCAGTTTAATGCATACCTTTCCAATGAGCAGTGGAAAAAAACTGCAACGCATTCAAATAGAATGGCACAGATCCTTGCTGAAAAAGTTCGTTCGATACCAAATGTAAAAATTACCCAAAAGGTCAAAGCAAATGGCGTATTTGCTATAATACCTCAAGAAGTAATATCAAAACTGCAGCAAGAGTACTTCTTTTATGTTTGGGATGAAGAAAAATCAGAGGTAAGATGGATGACTTCTTGGGATACAACCGAAGATGACATTGAAAAATTTACTAACAAACTTAAAGAGTTGATAGAAAACTAACTATTTATATAATATTATTAAGTAATTATTTATCAATATTATATAGTTTGTTAAGTTTTATTTTTTTATCAAATTTTTTTAATTTCTCTCGGAATTCAAACCTTATGTTTATAGTTTTGTGCCGAAATTAATTGAGCATGTTTATTAAATTATTGAAAATTAAGCATTTTAAGGTATTTGTTGTTGTATCCTTTTTTTGTTTACTTTTTTTAATCGATTTTACATCTGGTTATTCATCAAAGGATAGATATACCCATTTGAAGATAACGAATTCGGTATACCCCAAAAATTATAAAATAACAAACAGTCGATCCGACTTAGAAGTATACTCTAAACTTGATCAATCTTTCGAGAAATTCATTAAAACGTGGAATTTAGCTAGTGCATCAGTCGCAATCGCAAAGGATGGAAAACTTGTATATGCTAAGGGATTTGGATATATTGATAAGGAAGATAGCATTAAAGCTGAACCATATAATACTTATCGAATTGCAAGTGTTTCAAAGCTTATTACTGCTGTTGCAGTAATGAAATTAGTAGAAGAAAATAAACTTAGTCTTGATAGTAGAGTATTTGGAAAGGATGGTCTTTTGAACGATACATGCTATTTACATTATGTTGATAAGCGCGTTGAACAAATAACTATAAAAAATCTACTTAATCATTCTGCCGGTTGGACTAGTATTTGGGGCGACCATATGTTTATTAATGATAAGATTGCCAAATCATTAAAAAAACCTTTGCCTGTTTCTCTACAAGATATTATAGTCTTTGCTCTTTCGAAAAGATTGCATTTCCAACCCGGAACTTATAGTTCATACTGTAATATGGGCTTCTCAATATTACAACTAGTAATTGAAAAAGCATCAGGTCAATCGTACGAGTCATATGTAAAAGAGAATATTTTTTATCCCTTAAACATTAATGATGCAAACATTGCATATAACTTTGATAGCCTTAGGTATCCCAACGAAGCAAGGTACTATGAGATTCCCGAGGCTGAAAGGATTATTGCATTTGACGGATCAAAGGATTCGCTTTTAAAGTGTCGTGGGGGTGACGATATAAGAACTTTAGGTGCCGCAGGGGGATGGGTTATTTCTTCTGTTAGCCTTTTAAAATTCTTGCTTGCTATTGATGGTAATGATAAAAGTTTTCCAGATATTATTTCAAGGAAATCCAGTTTAAGGTTAGTGGAACGTGAGGGCGATTATCAGCCTTTAGGATGGAAGACAATCTATCCGAATGGTAAATGGTGGCGATCGGGTTCATTACCCGGAACATCGGCTTTAGCCGTGGTTAGGAACGATGGATTCTCATATGTATTTATCACAAACACAAGTCCTTGGCCTGGAGCTAGGTTTCCTTATGAGATTGATCGCTTATTGACTAGAAACATAAAAATGATTGAGAAATGGCCAGATATTAATCTATTTTACCCTATAGGACTGAATGTGAACTAGTTTAGCATGAAATTCTTCTGAAGAGCTTCTTCGTTTTTCTTTAGTATTTCGAAATACTTGAGGTGTTTTAAAAGGAAACTCTCCATTTTGTATTGATTTCGTAACGAGTATAATTTGAACTTATCCTCCGATCTTAAATGCAATGATTTTGCTATATCAAAAAGGTTATATGAATGTTGAAAAGGAATTGACCCTAAGTAAGAGTTCAACTCAAGATTTAACTTCTTTGTAAGAACAATAAGTTCAGGGTTATTTGTTTCAAATGAATCGTCAACGTATTCAACGACACCACCTCCATATAGTTTGTTAGGAAGCTCATGATTGTAATCGAGTAAATGAAAATTCTTGACACACTTTACTAAAACCACCATTTCACTTAGGCTGTTTTTTGCTACAATGCTCAATAGTTCTACTTCGCTGCCATAACTTGTAATTGTATCATCTTGTATAAATGGAATCCCAAAGTTCATTCCAGATTTTTCACAATCATTAATAAGCTGTATATACCTCGTTTCAAATATTTTAAGAGGTATTTCCTCTCCGGGTAGGAGAAAAGTTTGTAATGGAAACAAAGCAATATTAGTAACCTGTGAATTCATTTATTACTTTTTAATTGGTGTAAATTTAATAGATGCTGAGTTTATGCAAAACCTCTTACCTGTTGGTTTTGGTCCATCATTGAATATGTGACCTAAATGAGCACCACACTTTTTACATAAAACTTCAGTTCTAACCATATTGTGACTACTATCTTCTTTAAATTCAATATTATAAATGTATTTAGAATCAAAAAAACTTGGCCAACCACAACTTGATGCAAATTTTGAGTCCGACTCAAAAAGCTCTGCTCCACAGCAAACGCAGCTATAGATTCCTTTTTCAAAGAAATTCCAGTACTCGCCTGTAAACGCTCGTTCAGTACCTTTTTCCCTGGTTACATAGTACTGAAAAGAGGTTAATTTGTCCTTCCAGTAATTGTTTGAATGTAATGAATCTGGACTTTGAGCCATTGATATCTGATAATTTATTAGAATTGATATAATTAGAACAATAAGTTTCATAAAATGTTTTCTTTAATGAAAAACGTTAAAGTCTTTGAAAAGTTCAATTTGGTTTATTTTTTGATGTTTTTTTATATCAATTTTGTAAAATGTAAACAACTAAACACTAATTAATGATGAAAAAGATTCTAATAATTACCGGATTTATTATAGCTAACTATTTCTCATATAGTCAGCAAACAGAGGAACGTAAATTAACTTCTTTTGATAAAGTTAACGTGTTAAGCGATGTTAATGTATATATGAATAAAGGTAAAGAGGAAAAAGTTAATGTAACTGCTTATGGAATAGATTTGAAAGATGTTGAGACTATAATTAATGGTAAAACATTGCAAATACAGTTAACAAGAGGTGTTCAAAAGAATGCAAGAATAGATATTTATATAACATACAAGGAAGTAAGAGATTTAAGCGTTGCTGCAGCTGGAAAAATAAGTGTACAAGATACTTTGAAAGGCGATAAAGTAGTTTTAAACGCAATTACTAATGGGGAAATCGACTCTGAGTTAAAGTTAAAGACTGTTGACATCAATATAGGTCAGGGAGGAGTTGTTCGTTTAACAGGAAAAGTTGGTTCAATTGATGCAAAATTATCTACAGGTGGCATTCTTTCGGCTATTGATCTATTATCTGATAGTACTTATGTTAAAGTTAGCAGTACTGGGAATGCAAAAGTTACAGCAAATAGTTTACTTGATGCTGATGTTAAAACTGGTGGAAACCTAACTTATGCTGGGAAACCTGTACAAAAAAATATTAAAAAGGGTTTTGGCTCCTCTGTTACTTCAATAGATGAGTAAATAAGGTTATAGCAAAATTTTTTAACCTTCTTGAGTTCTCAGGAAGGTTTTTTATTTCTATAATATAAAGAATATCTAACTTATATAAAATAATTAACCATATGGTTAAAATAATTAGTTAATTATTTTGCAATTATTAAATGTCATTTTATATTTGCCATATGGTTTAACCAAATAGTTAAATTAAATAGTTTATAAATATGAATGAGCAACAAAAAGATACTGAGCAACTTATCCTTCAAGCAGCTCGTAATGTTTTTATTAAAAAGGGGTTAGATGGTGCACGAATGCAAGAAATTGCCGATGAGGCTGGAATAAACAAAGCCCTTTTGCATTACTACTTTCGAAGCAAAGAGAAGCTTTTTGAAATGATATTTCAAGAAGAGCTGGGGAAGTTCTTCCCCAAAATGGTTTCGCTAATGTCATCACCTGAGTTAGGATTGGAGGAGAAGATTAGAACATTTGTTGATAATTATACTTCAGTATTTATCAAGAATCCATTCCTTCCATCATTCATTCTGAGAGAATTACATCGCGATCCTGAGAACTTAAAGCAGTTCTTTGTTAAATCAGGATTTGAAGTAAATAATGTAAAGTATGTTATCGGTGGTTTGTCAAAGCAGTTGAATATGACCTTTGATGAAGCAAGGCATTTTATGATTAACATGGTGAGTCTTTGCATATTTCCTTTTGCAGGAAGACCATTAATTGAAAAAATTCTTTTTACAGAGGATAAAGCAGATTACGATAAATTTTTAGCAGAAAGGAAAGAGGTAGTTGCAAATTATATAATTAACTCATTGAAAAACAGGTAATAATTTCGATATGAAGACATTAATCAAAACAGTTCTTTTGTTTATAGTGGGTTTATCGCCATCATTGCTATTTAGCCAAAACACTATTAGCCTGATAGACCTCTATAAAGCAGTGGAAATAGGCAATCCTTTATCTAAAATTCCTACTGGAATGGATTCTATTTACCAGCTTAAACGGAAAAATCTTGAAAATAATTTCCTCCCAAAGCTCGATTTTAATGCATCTGCAACATGGCAATCGGAGGTAACTTCTTTGGATATTAATGTTCCTATACCCGGATTTTCGGTACCAAAAGCGGATAAGGATCAGTATAAGGTTGCTCTCGATGTTACCCAGCTAATTTGGGATGGGGGCTCAACAAAAGCAAAGAAGGAGATGGAGTTGCAGAGCAACACCCTTGATAAAAGTCGGGTAGATGCTGAAGTTTACAGCGTTAAGGATAGAATTACCAATCTGTACTTTTCTCTCTTAATGCTTAAGGTAACTGAAAATCAGCTTAACCTTATGTGTGTTGATCTTGATAAACGAATACAAGAGCTTGAATCAAGTGTTAAAGCGGGTTTTATTTTAAACTCAACCCTTGATGGGATAAAAGCCGAGAAGTTAAAACTTCTTCAAAGCATAGATGCTATTCCGGCACAACGAAAATCGTTAATATCATCGTTAAAATCACTTACTGGAGTAGTAATAAATGAAGGGGATAATTTTATTATTCCAACCCCCGATAGTTTAGCAAGCTTAACCTGTTTGCGCCCAGAGTTTAATGGATTCACCTATCAACAGAATGTTTTAGACGCATCTTCCAATCTTATAGCAAGGAAGCGATACCCCGTATTAGCCGGTTTTGCATCGGCAGGGTATGGTAAACCAGGATTAAATATGCTAAGTAATAGCTGGAACACCTATTACATGTTTGGTGCAAAGCTATCGTGGAATATATGGGATTGGAATTCAGCTAAGAAGGAGAAACAACAGCTAAAAATTCAGGAGCACATTGTTGACTATCGAAAGCAGACTTACCTAGACGCTTATCAGTCTCAAATTGATGGGATTATATCAGAAATTCAGAAGTTGAATAATCAGCTTAGTAAAGATAAAGAGATTGTTCAATTACTTCATCAGGTAACGGAGCAGAGCGCATCGTCGTTGAAAAATGGCTCTACAACCTCAGCGATATACCTTGCCGATTTTAACTCGGAATCAAGGGCAAAATTAGATCTTGAATTACGGAAAATAAGGTTATCGCAGCAGAGGGTACTACTTTATAACATTAGTGGAAACGAATTAGTAAATAAATAACAAGTAAATCATTATGAATAAGATATTTAATCTAGCGATAGTATTAGTTGCAGGGAGTTTAATATTAATTTCATGCAACAGAAACGGCAACAAAGCCGATGCTTATGGAACCTTTGAAACCGATGAAGTAACAATATCTGCTGAGGTTAGCGGTAAGCTCACCAATTTTAGCATAGATGAGGGTGATCAAGTTAAAGCAGGCCAATTAGTTGGAACCATCGATAGTGTTCAGCTGATTCTTAAACTGAAACAATTAGAGAGTCAAATCGAGGCTGTTAAGTCAAAAATACCAAATATTTCAGCACAGTCAGATGTTCAAACAGAGCAGCTTAATGTTCTTAACATCGAATATGAGAGGCTAAAAAAGATGTTCACTGATGGTGCTGCAACCCAAAAGCAAATGGATGATATTGAGGGGCGCATCAGTTTAGCAAAAAAGCAGAAAGAAGCGATTGATGTACAAAAATCTTCGGTGTATGCCGAAATTCCCGCATTAAACGCTCAGGTTGATCAAATTAAGGATCAAATCCATCGTTGTAAAATAGTTAACCCAGCCGATGGTAAAGTTTTAGTTACTTATGTTAATCATTTTGAGAGCGTTGTACAAGGAAAGGCATTGTATAAAATGGCCAACATGGAGTATATGTACCTAAGGGCTTACGTTGCAGGAAACCAACTTCACAGTTTTCAACCTGGAAGTAAAGTAAAAGTTTATATCGACAAGGAGGATGGTAATTTGATAGAATTGGAGGGCACTATTACATGGGTTTCTTCTGAAGCAGAGTTTACACCAAAAATCATTCAAACCCGCGAGGAGAGAGTTAAACTAGTGTATCCGATAAAAGTTAAGGTTAAGAATGATGGCAACCTTAGAATTGGAATGCCTGCAGAGGTTAGGTTAATAAATAATGTATAATTTATAATTATTTGAAATACAAAATAATAGATAATGAATTCTATTGTAATAGATAAAGTATCAAAATCTTACGAAAAGGTAGAGGCGCTTAAAAGCGTATCTATTGAGGTTGACGATGGCGAACTATTTGGACTGATTGGACCGGATGGAGCAGGAAAGACAACCTTGATACGAATTCTAGCTTCGCTACTTCTACCTGATTCAGGAAACGCTTCGCTTGCAGGAATTGATGTTGTTAAAGATTTTCATGAGATTAGAAAGATAGTTGGATATATGCCCGGTAGATTCTCTTTATATTCCGACTTAACGGTTGTTGAAAACCTTGAATTTTTTGCTGGAGTATTTGGAACTACTATCGAGGAGAACTACTACCTGATTAAGGATATTTACCATATGCTTGAACCGTTTAAAAATCGACTTGCGGGTAAACTATCGGGTGGTATGAAGCAAAAGCTTGCACTTTCTTGTGCTCTTATTCATAAACCTAAAATTCTTTTACTCGATGAACCTACAACTGGAGTTGATGCTGTTTCGAGGAAAGAATTCTGGGCAATGCTTCGTCGCTTAAAGGCAGAGGGAATTACCATATTTGTTTCAACTCCATACATGGATGAAGCCTCGCTTTGCGACAGGATAGCCTTGATTGATAAAGGCCAAATTTTAGGAATTAACACACCTAAAGGTATTGTTGAACTTTTCCCTAATAATCTATTTGGATTAAGCACACCTAATTCCTTTGCATTATTAAACTATTTACGTAATCAACCTATTTGCAAAGGGGCATTCCTTTTCGGACAGGAAATTCATGTAACAGCATTAAATAATGAAATTACAATGAATGATTTGAAAGAGGTAATTGAAAAGAGTGGGTTTGGTGAGGTTGCAATAAATCAAATAGAACCTACTATCGAAGATTGTTTTATGCAGCTTATGGGTAATAATAATTAGAACTACAATGAATTCAAACGAAGTAGTTATTGATGTTCAGAATCTTGTAAAGAAGTTTGGTCAGTTTGTGGCTAATAATAACCTTACATTCAAGGTGTACAAGGGGGAGATTTTTGGTTTTCTTGGGGCGAATGGAGCGGGGAAGACAACAGCCATAAGAATTATGAGTGGTCTGCTTGAACCAACCTCAGGAAAGATTGATGTTGCCGGGTTTAATGCATATACACAGCGTGATTTAATAAAAGCAAACATTGGCTATATGAGCCAAAAATTTTCACTTTATGATGATTTGACTGTAAAAGAAAATATTAGATTTTTTGGAGGCATTTACGGTTTAGATAGGAGAACACTGAAGAATAGAATTGACGAGCTTTTGACCGATCTTAAGATGTTCGATTTTAAGGATGAACTAATTTCTTCATTACCATTGGGATGGAAGCAACGATTGGCATTTTCTGTAGCAATGATTCATAAACCAAAGATAATCTTTCTCGATGAGCCAACAGGAGGCGTCGATCCAATCACCCGAAGAGGTTTCTGGGAGATGATTTACCAGGTAGCCGTGCAAGGTACAACCGTATTTGTAACAACCCACTATATGGATGAGGCTGAGTACTGCGATAGGGTTACTATCATGGTTGACGGTAGGATTGAGGCTTTAGATACACCAGCAAACCTAAAGAAAAAATTCAATGTTAGTAGTATGGACGAAGTATTTGTAATTCTTGCACGAAATGGAAAAACAGTCGCTTAATAGTAGCAGAAGTTCAAAAAAGAATCCGAATAAGTTCTGGGGATTTGCGCTTAAGGAGTTTAGGCATATATTCAGGGATAAGCGCACTCTTCTTATTATTTTCGGAATGCCAATAGCAGAGCTATTAATTTTTGGGTATGTAATAAACAATGAAATAAAGGATGCAAACATTGCTATTTACGATAAATCAGGTGATTATCTATCTCAAAAGTTAACTTCTAAGCTTGGTTCATCTGGATACTTCATTCCTACAACTTTTCTACATTCCGATAAGGAAATTGAACCTGTTCTTCGCTCGGGTAAAGCAAAAATGGTAGTTGTATACGAACCTGATTTTGCTAAAAAGTTTGTAAAAGAGGGTAATTCATCAATTCAAATCATTACCGATGCTTCAGAGCCAAATACAGCAAGCCTTTTGGCAAACTATGCTTGGGCAATAATCAATAATTTTGCAAGTGATAATGGTATAAAAGAGTTAACTGTTTCACCAATTGATGTCAGAACGCGAATGCTTTATAATCCTGAGTTAAAAGCAGTTTTTATGTTTGTTCCCGGTACTATGGCTTTAATTCTTATGCTTTTAACAGCCATGATGACATCAATCTCTATTGCTAAAGAGAAGGAGTTGGGCACAATGGAGATATTACTGGTTTCACCATTAAAACCCTCTCATATTGTACTAGGTAAAGTTCTACCATACGTTGGATTAGCCTTTACTAATGCAATTGTGATACTACTTCTTGGCTATACAGTGTTCGGTTTGCCAATGCATGGAAGCCTTATTTTGCTTCTGCTGCTTTGTTTTATCTTCATTTTGCTTGCACTTTCGTTGGGGATTTTAATATCGACAATAAGTAATACACAGCAACTGGCAATGTTTATATCAATGATTGGATTGATGCTTCCTACAATACTTTTATCGGGCTTTATTTTCCCAATTGAGA
>Ga0209098_1004493_pt1 | contig 10863 bp, 9 predicted proteins | sample AD_JPNHW1_MetaG_FD_184429 | JGI IMG/M metagenome (GOLD analysis project Ga0209098, IMG submission 184429) | Active sludge microbial communities of municipal wastewater-treating anaerobic digesters from Japan - AD_JPNHW1_MetaG (SPAdes) (version 2) | ecosystem: Engineered > Bioreactor > Anaerobic >... | reverse complement strand
TACTGGATGAACTGATCAACCCGAAAACCAAGCTGATTGCTGTAGCGCATGTTTCGAATGTTTTGGGAACCATCAACTCAATTGCAGAAATTGCCCGAATTGCGCACAACAAAGGCATCCGAATTTTGGTGGACGGTGCACAGGCCGCACCACATTTGCAAATCGATGTTCAGGCATTGAATATTGATTTTTATGCCCTGTCGGCGCACAAAATGTACGGGCCAAACGGCGTTGGCGTATTCTACGGAAAGAAAGAATTGCTCGAACAGTTACCACCATACCAAGGCGGCGGCGAAATGATTTCGGAAGTGAAATTTTCGGGTACAACATACAACGAATTGCCCTATAAATTCGAAGCGGGTACGCCCAACATCAGCGGGGTAATTGCTTTTGGCGCGGCAATCGACTATATAAACAGTATTGGCCTCGAAAATCTGGCCATCTGGGAACACGAGTTGCTCGAATACGCCACCTCGAAATTGCTTGCCATTCCAGGATTAAAAATATACGGCACTCAAGCGCTGAAATCAGGAGTAATCTCTTTCAATGTCGATGGCGTTCACTTCTTCGATTTGGGAACCATGCTCGATAAATTCGGAATTGCTGTTCGCACCGGCCACCATTGCGCCGATCCGTTGATGGATCATTTCAGCATTCAGGGAACTGTGCGCGCATCATTTGCGGTGTACAACACCAAAGAAGAAATCGACCAGTTTATTGAAGCACTGAAAAAAGTGATTGCCATGTTTTAAACTTCTGTTTCAGGAAATATTGAACTGAAAGTTTCCTTTTTAATCTCTTTTAACACTTCGAATTAATTCGCTGAATTTCAGCCACAAAAACAAGATATTCGTCTCTTGCAGGTTGTTTTATTCCCTTTTGTTCATCCAGATGGGTAGGGTTAGTTATTCTTCTTTCGGATAAAGCATAAAATCAATTTAACCAAAAGAGATTATGCTTACAGGACTACACATTTACGCCAATACAATTCAAGCTTCGCAAAATCAATATTTTCAGAAATTAATTCAAATAGCCCGGCAATATGTTGGGAGAGCTTTTGTAAACAAAATAATCCTGATTGGATTGTTGTTTATCTCAGTAATTCTTTTCAGCTCTTGCAACCCGGACGACGATAGCTCAACCGACGGTACATCCGGAGCAACTTCACAAAACTCGTTTTCCGGGGCAGAACAGGTTCAAACAGCACACCATCAGGCAAACTCCTTGTTCTCGGTCTAATATCAACGAAAACATTGTCAAAATAAATTCAGCATACTTTTCTATTTTAAAACAACTGCCATGAAAAAAACAAAACTACTTTTTACACATTTTGTCCTATTCCTTTGCCTACTCGCCGGTCTTTTCGCCTGCAAAAAAGACGACACAGAAAACATTTCGGCAGGGGCCTACCTGCAAACCAGCGGCACAGTAATAAAAACATCAGAAAGTTTTGAATCAACACTTGAAGACGAGTCAGCAGTGAAGGTTACCGACGGCAAACTAACGCTGAATGACTGTACCATAACTAAATCCGGGAATACAACAAGTTCCGACAACAGTAGCTTTTACGGACAAAACGCGGCTATTCTTTCAAGCGGAAGTTCTTCAACGATTGTCATCTCAGGAGGAACAATTACGACCAACGCAACAGGAGCTAATGCCATAGTTGCTTACGGCGGAATAGTGGGTGTTTCGGGAGTGACAATCAACTGCTCCGGACAATACTCCAGAGGAATTCATGCGACCAATAGTGGGAAGATTATTGCAACCGATGTTACCGCTACAACAACAGGCGACAATAGCTCGGTTATTGCTACCGACCGTGGAGGTGGCTCTATTGATGTTACCGGAGGTACATTTAAGGTTTCGGGGAACGATGCCGCTGTTATATACAGCACAGGAACAATTATAGCTAACGAAATAGTGGGTTCGTCGGCAAACGGTGAAGCCATAGTGATTGAAGGAGCTAATTCGGCGTCGGTTTTCAACTCCAATCTAACAGCAGGCTCAACCTCGCGAGGTATTCTTATTTTGCAAAGTGGTTCGGGAGATGCCTCTGGGGTTACCGGAACCTTCTCAATGTCAGGCGGAAGTATTGCAACGACGAGTTCGGGTGCCCCGTTGATTGAAGTAGTAACAAATTCGACCGGAAACATCACATTAAACGGCACAAGCGTTACCGCCGCATCGGGCATATTAATGAAGGTTGACTATAACACGCGCTGGAGCACTTCAGGAGCGGCAGGAAACCTTGCACTACTTGGCACAACCACTTACACAGGGAATATAGTTGGCGACAGCTACAGTTCTCTGAATCTGTCGATAAGTTCTGGGACTACCTGGACCGGAGCATTTGATAATGCCAACACGGCCAAGTCAGGAAAAATCACTATTGATGGAGGTACGTGGACTCTGACCGATGACTCAAATCTGGATACTATTGTTCTTACCAACGGCGCTACAATCAACAAAAACGGGCATTCATTAATATACGCCACTTTAACGAATACTTCAGGAACAATAAACAACTAACTCTGATTCCGAACCTAATTCTTTTTTAGGTTCTTTCCTTACTCACCATATTTTTTCATACTTTTTCGCAGAAAAAAGGCAAAAGCAGAAATCTGCTTTTGCCTTCATCTCTATCTTCAATGTTTTTTCGATTAGTAGTTCTTTGACTCGATTTCGAAGTACGCCTGAGAATGACCACAAACAGGACATTGCTGTGGCGGAACGGTTGATTCGTGCAGGAATCCGCAAACGCGGCATTTCCAAATCACTTTATCTTCACGCTTGAAGACTTTTCCTTCTTCCAAATTCTTATAAAGCGTACGATAGCGTTCTTCGTGAGCTTTTTCAATTTTTGCAATCGATTTGAACAGAACAGCGATTTTTTTGAAACCTTCTTCTTCTGCAATACGCGCAAATTCAGGATAAAGATCAGTCCATTCTTCTTGTTCGCCATCGGCAGCAGCTTTCAGGTTTTCCAAAGTTGTACCGATTTTTCCGGCTGGATAAGTGGCAGTTATTTCAACCATCCGCCCTTCTAGCTGTTTGAAGAACTGTTTTGCATGTGAGCGTTCATTTTCAGCGGTTTCCATAAACAGTGCTGCAATTTGTTCCAAGCCTTCTGCTTTTGCCTGTTTGGCAAAAAAATCATAACGATTTCGGGCCTGTGATTCGCCTGCGAAAGCTTTCAGCAGGTTTTGTTCGGTTCTTGATCCGGCTAATGATTCCATGGTTTTAATTTTTATTGAAATTCTAATTATTACAAGTAAACAGAACTATAAAATTACAAATTAAAGACGCAAAAAATCCGTCGAATTACAATTTAGAACGATTCAAAAGTATTGAGCCCTGCAAATTATAATAAATCAAGGTAATTGATTTGTTAAGCTTTTTTAATGTGCAGTTTTTCCTTTTGAAGAATTTCAAAAATTAACGACATTTGCATCCTTAAAGCTTGATACATGACAATAAACGAGATACAGCAGGAAATAATTGATGAATTTTCGGTTTACGAAGATTGGATGGACAAGTATAGTTACCTGATTGAATTGGGAAACGACCTAAAAGATTTAGACCCAAAAGAAAAAACAGACCAATATTTGATTAAAGGATGCCAGTCGCGGGTTTGGCTGATTCCGGCATTTGTTGATGGGAAAATAGTATTCAGGGGAGAAAGCGATGCCGTGATTGTAAAAGGGATGGTTGCCTTGCTACTGAGAGTTGTTTCAAACCAAACACCGAAAGACATCATGGGAACTGACCTTCATTTTGTTGATGTCATTGGCTTAAAACAGCATCTGTCGCCAACACGGTCGAACGGGCTGCTGGCGATGATCAAACAAATTAAACTCTATGCTGTTGCTTATAACAGAATTTCAGAAAAAGGAGAATAGAAAATGGATGCGAGAATTGACCAGATCATTGAACGTTTAAAAGACGTTTACGATCCTGAAATACCGGTAAATATCTATGATTTGGGCCTGATATATAACATTGATGTGGATGAAACCAACAAAGCAAGCATCATCATGACGCTCACTGCTCCCGGATGTCCGGTGGCCGATGTTTTACTCGAAGATGTACGCGAGGCCGCCATTGCGGTTGACAGCGTTGAAGCGTGCGATGTTGAGCTGGTTTTTGATCCGCCGTGGGACAAATCTATGATGAGCGAAGAAGCTCGTCTGGAACTTGGATTTTTTTAATTGCTATATCAACCAGCTGCGGCTGGTTTTTTTGTTATTTATTTGCCCTGACTTCTGTGCCTTCCAGCGTAAAATAGAACACCGAACCAACTCCCGGTTCCGAATCAAGCCATATCTTGCCTCCTAAAAGTTCGACTAGTTTTTGTGTAATTGCCAACCCGAGTCCGGTTCCCCTGTAAAGCTTCTTCTCATTCCCTTCATTCAGTTTTCTGAATCGTTGAAAAATTGCCTGGTGATGTTCCTTTTCAATGCCAATTCCGGAGTCTTTAACGTAAAAAGTAAACTCATTTGCCTCTGATACGAAATAGCCAAACTCGATTATCCCGGAATCGGTAAACTTAAAAGCATTGGAAAGAAGATTGATAAAGATCTGCTTTACCCTCACTAAATCTGAAAAAATGAACAAGTTTTTTGCCTCATCAGCTTTTTTAACAACCAGCTGCACATCGTTATTCTTTTTATTCAGACTAAAAATTTGGAATAACTCCTCTATTAAATAATCAACATTAAAGTCACGTTTCTTAAGCGTAAGCTGCTGCGCTTCAATTTTCGACAAATCGATAATCTCGTCAATCAGCACCAAAAGAGAAGTAGTATTCGATTCGATCATCTCAACATATCGTCCCCTCATATCGGGGCCCAGTTCATCATCTATCAGCAGCGATGAAAAACCAACGATTGAATTCAATGGTGTTCTTATTTCGTGCGATACATTTGCTAAAAAAGCCGACTTTAACTGATCTGATTCTTCAGCTTTTTTCTTGGCAACGAGCAATTTCTCATTCAAATCGTTTAAACGCCAGTTTGTGTCTTCCACTTTCGCCATCATCACAGCCAACTTATCGTATGCACTTTCAAGCTCCTCTTTCTGAATTTCGATCTCCTTTAATTCTCTTTTGCTTCTCTGCTGATCGGCCCTCCTCCTGACATTAATCACCGAAAGCACAATCGAGGCGATACTCAGGAAAAAAAGAACAACCAGCAAAATGGTAAAATTTTCACGGGAAAAAAGCGAGCGCTGATTAAAGACTCTCGAATTTATTGGAAGCCTTTCCACCGGAATTTTATACCGATCCAACACTTTTCTGTCAAAATAAAAGTGTGGTTCTGTTTGATTGATATGCTTTATCCCATCTCGTGAAGTTGAACTCATCAACTTAAGCAACAGTTCAACCGCGCCTTTCCCTTGTTGTGCTCCGTTTCTGAACAATCCGCCTAAAACTCCGGGACATTTATTTACCATATCATTCGTAAATACCGGAACTTTGGCCAGCTCACTAATCTTGTAAATTACAGGAATCGGATCAACAGGTTGCCCGTTCTTATCCCGACTTATTCCTGCATAATAAATTGCATCAAAGTCGTTCTCGGATTCTACCTGCCGGTAAATTGATTCCAGATCGACATTCTCTGAAAATTTAATTTCTAAACCTTTAAAATTTGTCTTGTCTGAATTGAATTCCCGCTGGTAAATAAGACCAGTAGTTGTTTTGTCGGCAATTACGAATACGCATTTTGATTCAGGCAATAATTTCCTGATCAAATCCAGAACCTGGTAACTGTCTCCGGCTTCCTTGATTCCATAATAATTAGTTCCTTCCAGGAGATATTCTTCGGGGTTCGAAATGCCTGCAAAAACAACCGGTATATCGGGGAAAAGCTCCTTATCGTATTTCTGTGCAAAATCCAGAGCATCATTATCTGTAACAATAACTCCGGCAAACGTCAAATCCTGGTAGATTTGCTTCAGGTATTCCTTATCTATTTCAAATCGCGATTGCCCAAAGCGCTTCGAATTAAGATTCTTTATATAAAAATTTATTTCCGGATGCTTTTTAAATTCCTTCAGTATTCCCGAAGTCAAACTGTCTGTCCACGCATAGCCCTGATTATATGAATTTATAAGCAGAACATTTACCTTACCACTAACTCCCCAAGCTACCTGAATAACAGATAGAAATATCAGAACGAACCAGATTCGATATCGATTAGCTTTTTCCAAGAGAGGAATTTTAAAATGACTGACTGAAAAGTAAACAATTTCGGGCTAATAACAAAAAAGGTGCTCCCCTTTCGAGCAGCACCGTAATTATTTTCTTGCAGAAGATTCTATTTCTTTTCTTTCACATTCACGATCAGGTTCAGTTCTTCCAATTGTGCATCGGCAATAATTGAAGGGCTATCCATCATCACATCTCTTCCTGAATTGTTTTTCGGGAAGGCGATGGTGTCGCGGATGCTGTCCAATCCGGCAAACATCGAAGTCAGACGGTCGAACCCGAAAGCGATACCTGCATGAGGCGGAGCGCCAAATTTGAACGCATTCATCAGGAAGCCAAACTGGTATTCGGCCTGTTCGGGCGAGAAGCCAAGTAAGCCAAACATTTTTGCCTGAAGGGCTTTGTCGAAGATACGAACCGAACCACCGCCAATTTCAACACCATTGATAACTAAATCGTAGGCATTGGCGCGAACCGCTCCCGGATTGGTTTCCAGCAACGGAATATCTTCGGGCTTTGGAGCGGTGAACGGATGGTGCATGGCATAGAAACGGGCAGTTTCCTCGTCCCACTCCAACAGCGGGAAATCGACCACCCACAAGGGTTTGAATACATTTTTATCGCGTAAGCCAAGCTGGTTCGCCATTTCCAGACGAAGTTCGCCCAACGCTTTCTGCATTTTTTCTTTTGGTCCTGAAAGAATCAGAATCAGGTCGCCCGGTTTTGCACCCAAAGCGTCGGCCCATTTCTGCAAATCTTCCGGAGTATAAAATTTGTCAACCGACGATTTGATTGAACCATCGGCAGCAACTTTTACATTCACCATTCCTTTGGCACCAATTTGCGGACGTTTCACCCATTCGGTCAGGGCATCCAACTGTTTACGGGTATATTCGCTACAACCGGTGGCACAAATTCCGCCAATGTATTCGGCTTCGTTGAACACCGAAAAATCTTTGCCTTTGGCTAGTGCTGTCAGGTCTTTAATTTTCATCTCGAAGCGAATATCCGGCTTGTCTGAACCGTAGAATTCCATCGCTTCGGAATACGGCATGCGCGGGAATTCGGTAATATCGATGCCTTTAATTTCTTTGAACATGTATTTGGTCAGGCCTTCGAACATATTCAGGATGTCTTCCTGCTCAACGAACGACATTTCGCAGTCTATCTGTGTAAATTCGGGCTGACGGTCGGCGCGCAAATCCTCGTCGCGGAAACACTTTACAATCTGGTAGTAGCGGTCGAATCCGGCCACCATCAATAACTGTTTCAACTGCTGTGGCGACTGTGGCAAAGCATAAAACTCACCCGGATTCATGCGTGAAGGAACCACAAAGTCGCGGGCACCTTCCGGAGTCGATTTGATCAAAACCGGAGTTTCGGTTTCGATGAAATTTTGTCCGTTCAAATAAGAACGCACCGCGTGAGCCATCTTGGCACGCAGAATCAGCGTATCGCGAACAGGAGCACGGCGCAAATCAAGGTAACGGTATTTCATACGCAGCTCGTCGCCACCATCACTAACATCTTCAATCGTAAAGGGTGGAGTGTCAGCCGCATTCAAGATATTTATTGATTCAACGGCCAGTTCAATTTCGCCGGTTGCGATGTTTTTGTTTTTGCTGCTACGTTCGCGCACGGTTCCAGTTGCCTGGATCACATACTCGCGGCCCAACTGACCAGCTTTTTCGGCCACCGCTTTTTCGGTCTTTTCGTCGAAAACCAATTGCGTAATGCCGTAACGGTCGCGAAGATCAACGAAAGTCATTCCACCTAAATTTCTTACTCGCTGTACCCAGCCGGCAAGGGTTACTACCGACCCCTGATTGTTGAGGCGCAATTCGCCGCATGTATGTGTTCTGTACATAGTTATTTTCGTTTTAATCCGTGCAAAAATAAGCAGTTTTTAGAATAATTGGTAAAAAATTTCTATTCCAGCAAATCATAAACGCTACCAACAACCTGATAGGCGTTTGTACTTTGTGTCAATGCAAAATACATATATAATTTATTATCGGCATAGAACAAAACAGGACCACCACCAACGTGTCCGCTGGGCCTGTTCCAAATCGTCTTAGCAAACTGATAACTGCCCATATTTATCCCTGTCGAACAATCGGTCCATGCGCCTGATTTGTTATACATGATTCCAAATTGTCTTATTCCCCTGTTTGCGGAATAGTTCCATCTGCTGGTTCCATCGACAATCGAACACAATTGACCGTTCCAATAGAATTGCTTGGTTTCTGTTGTGTGCGAACTTCTGTAACAAGTCGGAGTATCCCTAATGCTGCTATCGGTAGTATTCAAAATGGCTTTCCTGAAAGTGAAAATACCATCAGGGGTCGGCGAATAAGCTTCCCACATTTCCCAACCTGCTACTTCTAAATCCGATGCAGTTCTTGCAGCAACCAACATCTTATATTCACCATCAGAATAACTCACACTCGGCTCATAAAGACCTGAGTATGTACCTACTGTGCTTAATATCTCAGTAGCACTATATATTGGGTTGTCCATATTTTCATCAAATGTAACCCAACCAATACGCATCATCGGTCCATCCTGACCGTAACCATATCCAATATAGCGGTTCGAATTATTTAATTTATGTACATCAATCACATGCAATCCTGAATTTCGCCAAGTACCTGCGCTATATGTTAATTTTGGTAAAGATGATAGCGAAGTCCAGTTAACCAAATCAGTTGAACTAAACAAACCAACCTGCCAGTTCGTGCCATTATAACCGTTGACCGCCATCCTGTAATTACCGTCACTGTGCTTCCATACACCGCCAGGCCCTGCCATTGAAGAATAGTATGTTAATGGCGTCATTGGAATTAACACCGATGAATGGCCCATATTAAAATCCCAGCCATTACCATAAATATTAAACAAATAAACTCTGGCTCCAACTATAAAGCTACTTAAATCCCTTACGACGCCAGGATTGTATGTAAGTGTTTTAGTTGAGTAATTACCACCTGTTATTTTCAAATAAGCCTGGTCTTGAGCGCCCACACTTGGTTCGTTGCCCAAACCAATGCCAACAATCCACTCTTTGCCGGTAGCAGGAGATGTTATCGAAGATATATCGGGCAGCCAGTTTAATGTAATAGTATTTTTGCGCGCATCAATGGCTGAAACAATTATTGCGGTACCATCAACAAAACAATTCATTTCCTGATTAACGATAGCGTTTGTCTGAAATACGTCAGTTATTGATTTGTGTGAGTGTATTGATAATGTTGTAAAAGACAGAATTTCTGGTGGTGGCGGTGGTGGCGGCAGCGGTGGACCCGGTTCATCCTCTTTTGAACACATTACAAAGAAATACGATATAAAAAGTATCCCCGCTATTGTTTTAAACGTCGATTTTTTCACAAGTACAGATTGTTGTCAATTTGTTGCATGGCCTTTTGTGCCACCTTCATTTTACAAAAATATTGTTTTATTTCTATTGAACAATAGATTATCATCATAAAAAACTAGTTCGTTTGAATACAGCGCAGCAAAAGTTCTTTCCGATATAATTTCTACAGAAATTCCTTTTTACTTTTGCCTTATCATTTTTGTTTTATTTATGGAACTTTTTAACGACGAATATTTTATGAAGCGGGCGCTTCAGGAGGCGCAGCAAGCGTTTGCCGAAGGCGAAGTACCTGTTGGTGCCTTAGTAGTTTCGCAAAACCGCATCATCGCCCGCGCCCACAATCTTACCGAAACGCTGAACGACGTAACGGCTCATGCCGAAATGCAGGCCATTACAGCTGCGGCTAACCTTTTGGGCGGCAAATACCTGAACGAATGCACGCTGTATGTAACCGTGGAGCCGTGCGTAATGTGCGCCGGGGCCCTGGGCTGGTCGCAGGTTGGCAAAATTGTGTATGGCGCTTCCGACGAAAAGCGTGGTTTCCAGAAGTTTGCTCCAAATACCCTACACCCCAAAACGGAAGTTATTTTTGGTGTTTTGGAGAACGAATGTTCGCAATTGATGCGCGATTTCTTTCTGAAAAAGCGTTGATTCTTTACACTCGGCCCGTCACATAAATGTGACGGCAAAGGATAGCTCAACAGCCATCGTTGAGTACATTATCCTTTACTGTAGTGGCTTTAGCCAACGGTTTCGATTACAAACCCTACCTTTTTCAAATCTTCCCAATACGCAGGATACGATTTCGTGATGACCATCGGATCGAGAATCGCAACAGGCCCGTACACCTGGCAAGCCGGGGCAAAAGCCAGCGCCATGCGGTGATCGTGGTAAGTGGCAATTTCGGGAACGGCCTGCTTTTCGAGCGGGAATGTGCCGTCCCAGTTTAGTTCGCCGTGAGCCGGCTCAGTAATTCGTGCACCGAATTTAGCCAATTCGTCCTGAAGCGCGGCAATGCGGTTGGTTTCCTTAATTTTCAGGGTTTCGAGCCCGGTAAAATGAAACGGAATCTGTTTCATCACGCACAAAACGGCAAAGGTCTGCGCCACATCGGGGTTTTCAACAAAATTCAGGGTTAGCTTTTGGGGCAAAGCCTTCCCATTTTTCACCAGTTTCGAGCCTTTGGGGGTGGCAACGGTATCGATTCCCAATTCCTGAAACCATTTGGCAATCTGGGCATCGCCCTGCAAACTCTCGGTAGTTAAGCCAACCAATT
>Ga0209098_1004492_pt1 | contig 10869 bp, 11 predicted proteins | sample AD_JPNHW1_MetaG_FD_184429 | JGI IMG/M metagenome (GOLD analysis project Ga0209098, IMG submission 184429) | Active sludge microbial communities of municipal wastewater-treating anaerobic digesters from Japan - AD_JPNHW1_MetaG (SPAdes) (version 2) | ecosystem: Engineered > Bioreactor > Anaerobic... | reverse complement strand
TCCCATTCACGTATACCGATCATCGCGCGGCTTTTGAAAGACTTCTGAGTTTCCTGCGATCGGGAGTTGCTCCTTACAGGCACTTACTCCTTGATTTCGTATCGCTCAAGGCCGATCTTTCGAGGGCGACAATCCCCAATCTAGATCGATTGCCGGCTATTGGCTGGAAGCAGGAGAATCTGCGGCGCCTCCAAAGCGAAAACCCGAGAAAATTCCAGGAACAGTACGAAAAGTTATATGATCTATTGAAATAGCGTCTATAATAGCGAATCGAAAAACGGAGACGCGTCCATGAATAACATACATATGGAAAAAGAGTTCGAGTCCAACATCGTCGACTATCTCTCCGCACATGGCTGGCTGGAAGGTTCCTGCGAGGGCTACGACGTGGACGCCGCGTTGTATACCCAGGACGCCCTGGCCTGGGCTCGCGCGGCCCATGCCGACGCATGGGAAAAGCTGGAAGCCCAACATGGGGACAAGGCCGCGGATGTCTTTCTCTCGCGCCTTTCCTCCGAGCTGGAAAGTCAGGGCACCCTGGCGGTGCTTCGGCACGGATTCAAGATCATCGGCGCGCGCGGGGAATACTTCAGCATGCTGCAAGCCAAGCCCAGCAGCGCCCTAAATCCCGAGACCACCGCCCTCTATGGCCGCAACGTCCTGCGTGTCGTGCGGCAGGTCTTCTACAGCCGCAGCAACAAGAATTCCATCGACCTTGTGCTCTTTGTCAACGGCCTTCCCGTCGCCACGGTGGAGCTCAAGACCGAGTCTACCCAGTCGGTCTACGCGGCCATCAAGCAGTACAGGAAGGATCGCCTCCACAAGGATGCGGTTACCCACAAGCCGGAGCTCCTCCTTCAGTTCAAGAGCCGCTGCGTGGTCCACCTAGAGTCGAAGCTCGACGCCGCTGGTATTTACCTGGAATCGGAGGTGGGCGCGTTCGCCTCGTTCTATTGGGATCCGAAGAGGAAGAAGGATAGTCATTTCCAGTTGCAGAAATATCTGGGTCCTTCCTGTGACCGCTTCAAACAGCGATACGTGACGGCTCTCAACGAAGACAATGGCGAAGCCAAAGACACGCTGGAGACTTTCGCGAAGGCCGCGATTCGCAAGCGATAGACCTCTCGGATGTTCGCCTCTCCCACTACGCGATACACCCCAGCGGCAAAGGCATCGGCTCCCTGGAGCCCGACACGACAGCGCAATTTGAACCTGCCTACGGAGACGTCGGATCAGCAGCCTCCCATGATCCCGAGCGCGTGAAGCTCCAGGAACTGATCGACCAGCTCAACCTGATCTTCGAGGGCGAACTTTCGGACAACGACCTGGTCAACTACGCCTACGGGGTACGGGACAAGCTCATGGAGAACGGGAAGCTGCGTACCCAGGCCCTCAACAACACGAAAAAGCAATTTGACGAGAGCGATGAACTCCTTGAGGCGATTCTTTCGGCCGTCGAGGCGCAGGATGCTATTAATTCAGGCCTTGCCTCACAAGTGATGAACGACTCAAGAGTGCGAGCGTCGTTCATCCAGGTGATCCGGGATCTTGCGTATGAGGGTTTCCGGAAAGAAGCCGTGTGAAGAGAGCACTGCCGCGTTTCTTCGAAGAGAGCACTGCCTCGTTTCTTCGACGTGAACAATTCGTGCTACTCTTCCGGCGTTTCGTAGTAAAGATCCGATGATACCGGCGCCAGCTTCTCAGTGTGGCTCAAGACGCCCAACATACTATGGAATTTCTGTCTGAGATCTTGTATAAGATTCGAATTATTGAAAACACCTTTTGGCCTTAGTTCAGGTACCCCATGAGTATCAGTATCTGATTCGCTTTTTTTTCGATCGCCACCCTCGCGTGACCAAAGCTTCACTAGAGCTTTGTGATGCCAACAGACTTGCGCGTCGTTTCGAGCAGGACATTGTCGACCTGGATAGAACTAGTCGATTCATGTGGCTCGCAGATGGTACTCATAATGGCTTTGTTGGCCTCGATAATCATTGGTGCAGCGACACGCGCGGGGACCTTGCCCGTGTTGATCACAAGATCAAAAGGCGCCATCGAATCCATTTTTACGCCATAGTATATGTCTAAGAAAGCACTTCGTGCTCTGTCGGCTTCCAAAACAGCATTCTCTGCCTCTTTCCGGTCGTGAACATTGTAGCGCTGCATATAGGTAAGTACACGCGTCGAAAAAGGCGCCTTAATGCGCACATTGAGTACATCGTGGTATGAGGCAAGTACCTTAAACGCGCCCCGTCCTACAATGACGACGTTGCCAATTCTGGCGAGGGCCATCACAACCCGATCGAACATCCTGACAATCTCGTGCGTCCGATCATCAAAGCGAGTCCAAAAATTCGGCACACTGTCGTAGGCCTCGGCAACATCAGAAAAACCATATTGCAACAGTACTTGCTCAATTGTCTGTTTTGTGGCAAATCGATAGCCAAGTGCCTGTGCAACTGTCTGGGCGATCTCAGTTCCTCCCGAGCAGGGTTCCCTGGAAAAGGTTATCACGCTCATTGCGCACCTCCTTTGCGAATCGATTTTCTTCTCTACCTAAACTATTAGGTGAAAGACGGTCGAAGTCAAGGAAGATGCGGAATGGAACAGCCTATGGTGATGCTTAGGTTCTCTTTTCAGTGCTATTCTGTTTCCCACCCCTCGGCTTCCATCGGCCCTTTTACCCCGCTCCTTTCCGCCTTCCCACACCTTCTCCTTTTAAGTGGACATTTTACGTTACTGCTCACGCAAAGCACCCTGGTAACAAAGAACTCCTTGTCTTGTGAAGTGAATGTGGTATAATCAATCATTGTATATCGAATGAAAGAGTTGAGTGTGTTAAGGTATTGTGTCCTTCGTTAAGATTTAGCAATTAAACCTCAAAAGTAGGCGATACATGAATAATGGTCCATTGATCGCTCACGTAAGAAAAAACGAAGACGGTTCGTGGGCACCTCCACAGCTCCTTGTTGACCACCTCGAAGCAACAGCACAGCTCGCTTCAAGATTCGCTAAAGTATTCAACTCTTCCCTGTGGGCGTATCTTGCAGGCATGGTACACGATATCGGGAAATCGTCTCCTGAGTGGCAACGTTATTTGGAGACAAAAAGTGGATACGATGAAGAAGCTCACCTGGAAACAAAGCTAGGCAAACTGGACCACTCCTCATCGGGCGCAAAATTGGCTGAGGAGCTATTAGGAAAGGCTGTGGGTCGAATATTGGCATACTGTATCGCCGGTCATCATGCAGGGTTGCCCGATTGGATGAATTCTCAAAGCTCCCTGTCATTCAGACTACAGAATGCAGACACGTCTAAAATCCCCCTAGAATATCGGAACAAGTTTCACAACATACCATTTCCTGCCCCTCCATGGAAATTTGACAATACGGGCCTAGATGCGTCTCTTTGGATAAGGATGGTGTTCTCCTGTCTCGTGGATGCTGACTTCCTAGATACCGAGAGCTACATGACACCAGACAAAGTAGAAACAAGAGGTGATTTTTTGCCATTGGCCGACTTACTTAGTCGATTTGACTCTTATATGGGAATCATGACCAAGGATGTCCTAGAAAAAGCAGATACGCCAGTAAACCGTGCACGACAGAGGGTGCTTGCCGACTGCCGTGCCGCATCAAAGCTCGAGCCTGGCTTTTTTTCGCTGACGGTCCCGACAGGAGGCGGCAAAACGCTTTCGAGTATGGCTTTTGCACTTGAGCATGCAGTACAATTTGGCAAGGATCGCGTCATTTATGTTATCCCATATACAAGCATTATTGAACAAAATGCCGATGTTTTTAGAAAAATACTCGGCAGCGATCAAGTTATAGAGCATCATTCTAATCTGAGTGAAGACGACTCGAGTCCAAAAGCGCGTTTGGCTGCGGAAAACTGCATCTGTTATCGTAACGACTTCCGTACAGTTTTTTGAGTCGATTTTTGCAGCCAGACCAAGTAGGTGCCGCAAACTCCACAATATCGTAAATAGTGTAATTGTGCTTGATGAAGCGCAACTCGTCCCGACAGGGTATCTTGAGCCGATTCTTGCAACAATGAAGCTTCTCTGTGAGCATTACAGGGTAACCTTTGTTTTGTGTACCGCCACGCAGCCAGCCTTCGAAGCTCAGGAAGATTATCCTCAGTTTCCTGGTCTCCCTAGAGGAAGTGTCAAAGAAATTATACAGGATGTACCAAGGCTCTATAGTGAACTAAAGAGGGTTGAAGTAGAACCTATTGATACAAAGACAGTCAAAACATGGGAAGAAATTGCAGAAGAACTAAAGTCCTTTGATAGAGTCCTCTGTGTAGTTTCAGACAGAAGAAGCTGCAGGGAACTTCACGCCCTTATGCCAAAGGGTACCTACCATCTCTCCGCTCTGATGTGCGCCCAGCATCGAAGCGAATGTATCGCCGAAATCAAAGAAAGACTAAAAACAACAGAGCCTGTTCGAGTGATAAGCACACAATTAGTGGAGGCTGGGGTAGATATAGACTTCCCTGTCGTTTATAGGGCCATGGCGGGCCTCGATTCCATCGCACAAGCGGCAGGCAGATGTAACCGAGAGGGGAAGTTGAGTGCAAATGGTGTGCTAGGCAAAGTTGTTGTCTTCACTCCCGAACGGAAACCTCCCGCAGGGATCTTGCGTAAGGCAAGCGAGACAACTGCAAGACTCTTGGATTCAGGACTTGCGGATCCCACAGATCATGCTGCTTTTAATCTTTATTTTTCCGAATTGTACTGGAAGGTGAACTCCCTCGATGAAAAAAAGATTATGGAAATACTGTCGCCCGATATGCAAGATTTTGGCATACAGTTCCGCTCCGCTGCAGAAGCGTTCAATATGATAGATGATGCGACGCAAAAGACAATTCTTGTCCCTTACGGTGAAGGAGAAAAGCTAATTGGAGAATTGAAAGCCAAAGGGCCTGAGCGAGGGATCCTCCGCAAACTTCAACGGTATTCAGTGGCAATTTATAACGACCAGTTTTATAACTTGCTCAATCGAGGTTCTATCGAGGAAGTGATTCCTGGGCTCTTTGCTCTCACCTGCAAAATAGAATACGACAATGTTATCGGACTCTTGGTGGAGGAGATTCCAAATGATCCCCAATCATTTATCGCTGTATAAAAAGGAGGCTACATGAAGGACTGGTGTCTAGAAGTATGGGGAGATTATGCATGCTTCACTCGGCCTGAGATGAAGGTTGAGCGGGTAAGCTACGACGTTATGACTCCTTCGGCTGCACGCGCCATATTTGAAGCTATTCTCTGGAAACCTGCCATTAAGTGGCACATTACGGAGATAGAGGTATTAAGGCCGATCAGATGGATATCTGTGCGGCGAAATGAAGTAGGTAAAATTGAGAGCAGCCCGACGCAGGCACAGATGGAAGGAAGAAGTAGCGAACCCATGGGCCTCTTCATCGAAGATTGCCGACAACAGAGAGCCGGACTTTTCTTGCGTGACGTTCGTTATCGCATCCATGCATGGTTCGAGTTTATCCCTACGGATAAGCGAATGTACAACCATCCGACAGTAGAAGAAGTTTGGGCCGATGAGGAAGAATGTGAAGACGTATCAAGGGCTGATGAAAATGAAGCGAAGTACGCCGCTATGTTTGAGCGGCGGGCTCGAAACGGTCAATGTTTCCATCGGCCGTACCTTGGCTGTAGAGAATTCGCTTGCGACTTCCGCCTTGTTGAGGGCGGAACTGAAAAACATCCACCGATAGATAAGACCGACGAACTCGGGTGGATGCTGTACGACATGGATTACAGTAATCCTAGTGACCCTAGGCCGACCTTTTTCCGTGCGAAAATTGAAAATGGCATTGTCAACACGGATCGACGCATAGTGGAGGTACGGGGATGATACTCCAGGCTCTAAAAGCTTACTATGATCGTATGGCACTTGATCCAGAAAGCGGAATAGCACCGGAGGGATGGGAATGGAAGGAAATCCCATTCATTCTTGTCCTCAGCAACAATGGAGATCTTCTGCAGATTGAGGATACGAGAGAAGGTGAAGGGAAGAGAAAGCGTGGAAAGTTGTTCCTTGTTCCACACAGTGTAAAAAAGACTTCTGGAATTGCGGCAAATCTTCTCTGGGACACGGCAAATTACGTGTTTGGCATTGCGAACACTGAAGGCCTAAATAATGAACAGGCGTCTAAAGCCAGAATTCGGGCACCTGAACAGAAACAAGCTTTTCTTAGGCGTATAATAGATGAGATTCCTGAGAGTCCGCATCAAAAAGCCATCATCACATTTCTTACAACCGCTACTAAGGAAAGACTAGAAAGCGAAAATGCGTGGCAAGATATTTATACATCTAATTCTGCTGTGAGCTTCCGCTTTGATAACGAAAAAGAACTGTATTGCCAATCAAAAGAAGTAAAGGATGTCTTGAAACAAAAGCTATCTGTAAAGGGGGAAAAGGACATCTGCCTTGTATCTGGAGAGAAAGATGAAATCGCAGAATTGCATAACTCGATCAAAGGAGTTTATGGTGCACAGAGTTCGGGAGCAAATATCGTCTCGTTTAATTTGGAATCTTTTCGGTCTTTTAATAAAAAGCAGGGGAAAAACTCTCCGGTTGGAGAAAGTTCAATGTTCGCCTACACTACGGCACTCAATACCCTACTAAATAGACAATCATCACAGCATCTTCTGATTGGCGATGCCTCTACTGTTTTCTGGTCAGAAAAAAGGACCCACTTCGAATCAGATTTTGCCGCTTTTTTCGAAGAACCCGATAAAGACAACCCCGAGGCAGGAATCCGGAAAATTAGGAATCTCTTTGAGGCACCGCTGACAGGAGGTTACCTTGACGACGACAGCGACACAAAGTTCTACGTTCTCGGCCTTGCACCCAATGCAGCACGAATTGCGGTAAGATTTTGGGAGGTAGGTACCGTTTCTGATTTTGCGGGGAAGATCCGTCAACATTTTGAAGACCTGAGCATCGTAAAGCCATCTTCTGAGCCTCCATACTATTCTATATGGCGACTTCTTGTGAACATCGCCATTCAGGACAAAAGCGAGAATATTCCTCCCAGTATTGCAGGGGACTTTATGCGCTCAATCTTGGACGGCACGCCTTATCCTGCAACACTTCTTCAGGCCGTTTTGCGCCGCATTCATAGCGATACTGAAAACAGGGTAAAACCAGTACGAGCAGCCTTAATAAAGGCTTATCTCAATAGATATCTACGTGCTCATCCAGACCAAAATGAAAAGGAGGTAGAAATGGGACTCGACACAGAACAGCCCTCAATTGGCTATCAGCTGGGGCGACTTTTTGCGGTTCTCGAAAAAATCCAAGAGGAAGCCAGTCCAGGCCTCAACACCACAATTAGGGAGCGCTATTATGGTGCGGCAAGCAGCTCGCCTGTGACGGTCTTTGGAACGCTTATGCGTCTTAAGAACCATCATCTTGCAAAAATAGACAATAAGGGCCGCGTAGTAAACCTCGAACGATTGATCGGTGAGATTGTCGGTCACATAGGCGATTTTCCATCATACCTCAATCTTCATGAGCAAGGAAGATTTGCCCTCGGATATTATCATCAGCGGCAAGATCTTTTCACCAAGAAAGATAATGATAATCAATAACTAACAGAAGGAAAGGAGATTATTATGGATTTGGACAGACGTTACGATTTTATGTTCTTCTTCGATGTCAAAGATGGCAACCCTAATGGTGATCCCGATGCTGGCAACCTTCCACGCGTGGATGCAGAAACAGGGAATGGACTGGTCACTGATGTTTGCCTCAAACGAAAAGTGAGGAATTACATTGGTCTTCTCAAAAATGAGCAACCGCCTTACGAAATCTATGTAAAAGAAAAGGCTATTTTAAACAACCAAAATGCTCGTGCATACCAGGCTCTTAATATCGACCTCAGCAAAGATGAAGGTAAAAGGAAAGGTGGCGATAAAATAGACGAAGCACGTGCCTGGATGTGCAAGAATTTTTATGATGTAAGGGCTTTCGGTGCAGTCATGTCCACAGGTATAAATTGCGGACAAGTTAGAGGCCCTGTACAATTGACATTTGCTCGCTCTGTTGATCAGATTGTATCATTAGAACACAGCATAACGCGCATGGCAGTGGCGACTGAAGCAGAGGCGGAGAAGCAGGGCGGCGACAACCGCACTATGGGTCGCAAATTCACAGTTCCGTATGGGCTCTATCGCGCCTATGGCTTTGTCTCAGCACCTCTAGCGAGGCAAACAGGTTTTTCTCAAGAAGACCTCGGTCTTTTCTGGGAAGCACTCCAGAATATGTTTGAGAACGACCGTTCTGCCGCGCGCGGGCTTATGAATGCACGCAGGCTCATTATCTTCGAACACTCTTCGCGCATGGGCAACGCGAGCGCCCAGCAACTTTTCGATCGCGTGAAGGTTGAACGTGTAACTGAACCTACAAAGCCCGCTAGAGATTTCTCGGACTATAAGGTGACGCTTGACGGCCAAGAACTGGAGAAGTTTAGGACGGTAGTATCAGTGCAATGACGGGAGGTTAATCTCTTGTACTCTGAGGATGATCTTGTTCTACTCTCCGCGCTCCAGCACATACTCTTCTGCGAGCGCCAGTTCGCCCTCATTCACATCGAGCAAATCTGGGAGGAAAACTTTTTCACGGCCGAGGGGGATGTGCTACACGAACGGGTCGACGCTGAGCATCATGAGTCGCGGAAGCTCTTTCGTCAGGAATACGGTATGGCTGTCCGCTCCCTAGAGCGGGGTCTAGTAGGAAAGTGTGATCTCGTGGAGCTCTACCTCTCTTCGGGAGGAACTGTGGCTGCGGCGGTGCCGGTCGAATTCAAACGGGGGAGGAATAAAGAAGAGGATGTAGATCGTGTTCAACTCTGTGCGCAGGCCCTTTGTCTGGAAGAGATGTTCGGGGTGTCGGTGCCGATCGGCCAGCTATACTATCTTCAGGAGCACCGCAGGACAACAGTAGACATAGATGGCAAGCTGCGAGCAAAAACCACGGAGCTTGTGGCAAGGATACAGCAGTTGCAGATATCGGGAATGACTCCCCCCGCTCTGTACGAAAAGCGGAAATGTGACCGATGCTCTCTTCTGGAAGTATGCATGCCGAAAGCTGTAGGTTCGGGAGGAAAACGAGTTGACCGTTTCGTCCAGTTGCAGATCCAAGCAACAAGAGCGGACTGCGAACAATGATCAGATCCTGTCTGGTCAATAACAAAGGGAGGCGCGTGTGAGAAAACTCCTCAACACGCTCTATGTCAGCTCGCAGGGTTCTTACATCCACAAAGACGGTGAGACGATTGTGGTGGAGCGCGAGCAACAGAAGCTTCTGCAACTTCCTGTACACACAATTGGTGGTATAGTATGTTTCGGCAATGTACTCTGTTCGCCTTTTCTGCTTGGTTTCTGCGCAGAACACGATATCGCCGTTTCGTTTCTCACAGAATATGGCAACTTCCTTGCCTCGGTGCGAGGTCCTGTCACGGGCAATGTGCTACTACGGCGCGCACAGTATCGTATGGCTGATGACTCCGATGCTACCAGAAAAATCGCTGCAAATATCGTCGCTGCCAAGCTCGCTAATTCGCGCTTAGTCATGAATCGGGCCATTCGTGATCATGGTGATAAGATTGATGTACCATCGATAAGAAGTTCATCAGCTACCATAGACAGACTCATCGATGAGCTTCCTCATACCGCTGACAGCGACGAAGTACGGGGGATCGAAGGAATGGCCGCCGCAGAGTATTTCAGTGTCTTTAATCACTTCATCGTCGATCAGAAAAAAGACTTCATATTCAAAGACCGCAACAGGCGTCCACCGCTCGACCCCGTGAATGCGCTGCTTTCGTTTGTGTATACGCTTCTCAGCCATGACGTGCGCTCCGCGATTGAGACCGTTGGACTCGATCCGGCCGTTGGGTTCCTTCATAGGGATAGACCGGGCAGGCCCGGACTTGCCCTCGATCTCATGGAAGAATTCAGACCCGTGATCGCCGATCGCCTGGTACTCTCTCTTATCAATAGAGGCCAAGTGGGCCTTCAAGGATTCAAGCAGGCGGAGAATGGTGCAGTCGTAATGGACGACGCAACGCGAAAAACCGTTCTTGTCGAGTATCAGAACAGAAAGCAGGATGAGATTTATGATCCATATATTGAGGAGAAAATCCCCGTAGGCCTTCTATATTTTGTGCAGGCGAACCTCATGGCGCGCTTTATCCGTGGCGATATCGATGGCTACCCACCATTTTTCTGGAGGTAGCAAGCATGTTTGTACTTGTAAGCTACGATGTAGCAATAAGCTCACCGGGCGGTCAAAGACGCCTACGCCGTATCGCAAAGACTTGTCTCAATTTTGGCCAGCGTGTCCAGTTTAGCGTATTTGAATGTGTTGTAGAGCCTGCACAATGGGTGGTTCTGAAAAGCCAGCTCGAGTCGATCATTGATATGGAGCACGATAGTCTGCGATACTATTATCTTGGCTCCAACTGGAAACGAAAAGTTGAACATGTGGGCGCCAAACCAACGCTTGATCTAGATGATCCCCTTATAGTGTAGAAGCATTCTATGTCCTTGGCGTGTTAGAATGCTGAAAGAATCACGGCGAACTGTTTTAGGGTAAGTCATGGATATGGATTCCAGGTGGTTTGCGAACCAAGATCACACAGAAAATGTCAATAGTATCGCAGAAGATATAATTATTTATTATATAAATAATTAACGTCTTACAAAAGAACACCTTGCTAATACTAGGGCTGAATACGAAGAGATTCGCGCCCTTGCGCGATTATCTATTTGTATGTTAATGAGTTCAAACAGCTACGGTCGCGCCCCGCGCGGGCGCGTGGATTGAAACCAGTGAGGATCGG
>Ga0209098_1004488_pt1 | contig 10872 bp, 8 predicted proteins | sample AD_JPNHW1_MetaG_FD_184429 | JGI IMG/M metagenome (GOLD analysis project Ga0209098, IMG submission 184429) | Active sludge microbial communities of municipal wastewater-treating anaerobic digesters from Japan - AD_JPNHW1_MetaG (SPAdes) (version 2) | ecosystem: Engineered > Bioreactor > Anaerobic >... | reverse complement strand
AAGATTAATGCCTCGCGGACATACCAACTGACATTTGCCACAAAGCATACATTTCTGGATTTCCGATTCCAGTTCAAGCGTTTCGCCCCTTCGCAGCATAAGGTTTAGCCTGCGAATATTGAAGCTTACCAGGTCTCCGGCACTGCAAGTCGCCGTACATCCTCCGCACGAAAGACAAACCTTAAACGAAGGCTCGCTTTCGAGTATCTCATTCAAAAGGCGTCCGTCGAATTGGTCGTAATCAATTGTACGTTGCTTTATAACTGTAAATCCAAAATCTTTCATGTTTCAATTTGCCTTTAGCCAGTTATTCACTTCTGTTGCGGCCGAACGCGCGTGCAAAATTGTATCGTTAACCGACATCGGAGCGGTACAACTTCCTGCCAAAAAGATTCCTTCCTGATTTGAAACATTCGATTTCAGGAACGAATCAGCTGTTTTCAAAAAGCCCGACTGTTCACAATCAACACTACATGTTGTTGCTGCTGAAGCTGTTCCTCTGCCAGCCTCCATTCCAACAAGAAGCACCAGTAAATCCACATTCATTTTTAGTGGTCGTCCCGAAAGCGTATCTTCAGCCTTAATCTGCAGGCTTTTGTCCATTTTTTCTGAAGCTTCGGATAAACGGCCGCGAATAAATTGGATATTATATTTTTCCTGAGCTTCGCGGTAAAGTTCTTCAAAATGTTTCCCGTACATTCTCAGGTCCATATAGAAGCAGTAAATGTCAGTTTCAGGAAACCGCTTTTTGAGTTCAATGGCTTGTTTTACACCGGTAATGCAGCAAACTTTCGAACAATAATGGTTGCCCGACTTCTCATCACGTGAGCCTACACAATGAACAAATGCAATGCGCTTTGGCGTGTCTTTTAGCACCGAATTGACGTCGTTCTCAGGAAGTAACAAGTTCTCCAAATCGGCAGAAGTAATGACATGGTCGTAAATCTTATAGCCGTATTCTTCTTTCCGGCGTGCATCAAAAAGTTCGTAACCAGTGGCAATTACAACGGCGTCGGCCTCCAGATCCTGATTGCCGGATGCTCGTATTGCAAACTTATTGCTTGAACGCTGAACACTTAAAACCACAGTTTCTCTCAAAATAGTGAAATCTTTCTTGTCGCTTTTTTCGTGAAGCGTTTCCTTTATAGCTTCAACGGGCGTAAAATCGGGAAACAAGTATGACCAATTATTTAATTTTCCACCCAGCTTGCTTTCTTTCTCAATCACAGTAACCCAATGCCCAGCGTCGGTTAGTTCGCACGCCGTTTCAATTCCAGCGATTCCACCTCCAATTATTACTACGTGTTTCACAGTTAAAATTCAATTTTTGTTTCGGTCAATTTGGTAATCACTCGCATCCACACCCAATCATTGCCGGTGTTCCAATGATTTTCCCAGCTTTATCAGCATATTTTAGCTCCGGATTATAGTCGATTCCCATTTTGTCGAGCAATGGTTCAACGTTTGTCTGGTGCATTTGCATGCCCATGTCCCATGGGTTATAGCCTAATACCAGTCCAGCCATTTCTTCATAGGTTAAAACCGGAATTCCCTGACCGTTTTGCCCGTATGTTTTGCCTTCCATCTCCTCGATCACATATTGCCAGCGGTCGAGAAACATGGGACATCCCGGGCAATTGCAAAGAATTGCATCTGGTTTATATGGTTCCATCGATTCAAATTTTTTTCTTGAATTGGAAACTGAATATCCGCGATTTGACATGACCAGATATTGCCTGAAACCAAATCCACAGCAATGCCTACGTTCAGGATAATCAATTACTTCGCCTCCCCAAGATTCGATCATTCCAACCAAAACATGAGGAAATTCGGCACCTCCAACGCCTTTTGACGGGAACATCTTCGAATAATGGCATCCAATGTGCTCAACAATTTTCAATGGCTGCCCTGTATTCTTGTTTACTAATTTATACTTTGCTTTTTGAAGAATATCTTCTCTGAATTTATAAACGATGTCGCTTGCATGAGCTACATTTTCTGGAATTTCAAACTCCCGGCCGGTAGCTTTTTTCAGGAATCCGCGAATCTTTTCGAGTTCGGCAGGAAACTCCTTCCACGTTTCGATAATTTCATTATATATTCCAAACGACGTAATACACGAAACCGCAAGATTTTTATAGCCAGCTTCGGTCATCAATGCAAATTGCCGCGCCACAACAGTTTGAATAGTTTCGAACGGGACTACATCGGAATGGTATCCAATTCCGGAACAGGTTGTGTGATGCGGATTTTCGTATATATCTTTATTTAATTCGGTGCGCAAAATCTTCAAAAAAGTTTGCTCCGAGCCAGGAAAGAAATTTTGCCTGATGCAACTGCGAACGTAAAAGTAGTGGTCGTCGGCAATTTCCTTTTGATAGTCCTTCCAGACCTGTTTTTTTCCTTCTAGCTTCATTATTGCCGGTTGTGTTTGCCGTTATTTGTTGTAAATATGTGATTTATATATTCTGAATAATTGTCACCATTTTCAGAATAGCCCATTTCTTTAGCTTTTAATTTTGAAAAGTGTTCAATCTTTTCGAAGCGTTCGTAGCCCCCAGTAACTTCAAATATCTTTTTAATCTCGTCGATTGATTCCTGCGGAATTTTTCGCAAAGCACCTTCGCCTTCACCGTTGTAGTTGGCTCCAACACGAGCAAATACTTCTTCCTTGTTTTCGTATATCCATTCGCCAACAGGGCCCTGCTCGGGGTGCAATTCAGGGACAAGACTTTCCGGAAGCACACAGTATCCTTTGTTCACAATGTTTTCGCCAATTACACGTTTTATCGCGAGTTGCTGGCGACCTTTTTCCGATTCAGCAAAATAGCCAAGCTCTTGTGATAAAGAGCGTAACGCCATAATAATTAATCCGGGTGTATTTCCGCGAGGGCAGCGGGTTTTACACGACATACATTCGCCGCAATACCAGATGGTGTCGCTTTTAAGAAGTTCTTCGATACGTTTTTCGTCTTTCGATTGTACTATGCCGGCAATAAGTCGCGGGTCGTAGTCGTAAAATTCGGCAGCAGGACAAATAGCAGTACAAACGCCACAGTTCATACAGGATTTTAACCCTTCCTCGAACCTGACATCTTTCGTAAGTTCCTGATATAGTTCCATTTTGGTTTTTGGATGATAACAGTACGAAGTTACTTCTTCAAACCAAAGGCGGGTTCAGTTTAAAAGTGTATTCAGCGTAAGCATTTCTGCTTATTTGTCTGTTCCGAATTCCGTGCCGGGTTTTCGAACGATCACTACTCTGTTTTCCCGAAGTTAAAATAAAGCGTCAGCGATTTTTCTGACTGGCAAATATTTGGTTGCCCCATCGGACCGGTGGTTTCGGGCTTGGTAAATTTTGTGCCAATGGCATTAATCGCGTGTAAAAAAGAGATGTTTCCTGAAGGGAACTCCGGTGAAGTATTGTCGTTGCCTGCTCCTTTGGGTTTTTCAGGAGTAAACAAACGGAGGAACACATCGTCGTTAGGGCAAATAATTGTGAAATTTTGCTCTTTTGACTGAATTGTTGCCCAATAGAAATTTTTATGGTATCCTTTAAATTCGGGATATTGCCAGCTTTCGCCGGTTATTGTATTGTTGTAAGCCTTTTGCCATACGTTAAATGTGTTTCCCTTCATCCGGTTTTTCCATACACGGTATGGTCCGTAACCCATCCAGCGTACACCTTTAACCTCGTTTTCAGGATAATCAAAACTGATGCCCATAAACTTCGTTTCATACGGTGCTTTGTAAGTTGTTTCAAGTTTCAGCCATCCCGAAGAAAGCACTGTCCATTTTACTTTTTTAAGATCACCTTTGTACGTGCATTCCACAACCTGATTATCATCTTCACTATAGTTTTTTATTTCTTTGAACTCGGCGGAGCCACTTGCTAATACAGGCCCATTGGCAAAGCTAATCGCCTGATTTTCATTTTTTGCTCCGAGAAACATTCCGGTATTTTTGTCCCACTTAAACGAAAGACTGTTGATTTGAATGTTGATATTTGCGGCATCTTCTATTACTCTTATCTTCCCTGCTTTTTCGGTAGAGATCATTTGGTCAGCAACTGTTTTTGCGGATTTAATTGGCCAACTCCAGGTATAAATTTCTCTGCCTGAACGATCTGTTGCAGTAATGTACAGCACGTCGTTCTCGAAGAAATGAACAGGTATAAACATAGTGAGTTTGCCCTTTTGTCCAGGTGCCAAATCAGGTGATTCAATTGATCCGGATTCTGTTATTACCGATTGCTTTTCGATAGGATTAGGCAGTTTTGCCAACTGGTAAGAAAACTTGCAGTCGAGCAGATTGGTGTACAAATATCTGTTCTCGATTTGGAATTCGCCATTGAACGTTGGTGTAATATACCGGTTCGCAATGAAAACCGGTGACCAGATTTCTTTTATCGCATAATAACTTCCTTCTTTTTCCAGGTAGGGGCCAAGAATTCCGTCGGGAGCGTGATTTCCGTCGGTATCCAGAATTCCATTTTTGTCGGTTCTAACAACTCCTTCATCTGCATAATCCCAAAGAAAGCCCCCTGCTGAAAGCGGATTGTTCATCATCATATTCCAGTAATCTTCCAGACCGGCTCCATGTCCGCCATCATACAAACCATGTAGAAATTCTGTTGGAAACACTATTTTTCGTCCTTGCTGATGTGTTCCAACTCCGTAATTGTAAGGTTTATAATGCTGCGTGTCAGTATTTCTGAATTCTTCCCATGGATGAATTAACGGTCGTTTCTGCGGATCGAGCTCGTCGAAAAAATGATCGAGCTCTGTATTCCAGCCACCTTCATTTCCGTTGTCCCACACAATAATTGACGGGTGGTTTAAATCGCGAAAAAGCATTTCCTGCGCCAGAATTGACCCAACTTTTGTGTCGTATGCCTTTTGCCAGCCGGTAAGTTCGTCGAGCACAAACAACCCGAGCGAATCACAAACGTTCAAAAAATGTTCGTCGGGCGGATAATTCGACATACGGACCGCATTCATATTCATGTCCTTAATTGTGTTTACATCTTCAACAGAAATTTGCTGACTGAGCGCCCGCCCGGTATTTGGCCTGAACGAATGCCTGCAAACGCCCTTGAACATCACTTTCTGTCCATTAACATAAATTCCGTCATTTTCGCGAAGGTCAACCGTTCTGAAACCAAATTTCTCACTTGTCTCGTGAACCACATCCAAATAATCGATTAACTGGATGTCAACCCTATATCTGTTGGGAGTTTCAGGAGTCCACGGTTTTATGTTATCGACAAAAGTTTGCAGGTGAGCAACTGCCTGATCACGCTCCAGAATCACTGAAAACGGCGAACTGACCATTTCTCCGGACAATGTTTTAACCTGGGCCTTCACTTCCATTCTTTCTCTGGCATTGTTCAGAAAAACATCCATTTGAAACGATCCGTCGGCTTTAGCATCGAGAGCAACACGCTCGATATTTACTGCTGGCTTTGCTTCGAGAAAAACAGGCCGAAAGATTCCTCCAAAAATCCAAAAATCGCATCTTCGCTCTGCGTTATTAACGCTTTCATTTTCTGAATGTTTTGCCACCGAAACTTCCAACAGATTCTCTTTCCCAAATTTCAGCAGGTCAGTAATATCGTACTTAAACCTGTAAAAACTTCCCTGGTGCATACGACCTGCCGACACTCCGTTAATTTTTACTTTAGTATCGGTCATTGAGCCATCAAAAACAATGTTTACTTTTTTGTTCTTCCATTCTTTTGGTACCTGAAACTCGTATTTATACATTCCGATTTCCTTGCCCCGCGCTTCTTCTTTGTCGTGGCCATAGTTATAGGTTCCAAATCCCTGTAGTTCCCAATTCGAAGGCACCGGTATTTTTGTCCATTTCCCGGAATTTCGTCCGGCAGTACACATGAAATCCCAGTTTACAGTGTGGTTGCAGCCTGTTCCTGATAAGTACTGAATTTCTGTTTTTTGATCCTGAGCAAATGAAAAAGTAGCCAAGAATAACGTGACTATAAAAAGTATATGTTGTCTCATCGTTCCTTGATTTGTTGGATTGGTAATTCAAAAATATGAAATTGACCGGTATGCAGGAGTCGCTGAACAAAAAATAAAATTGGAAAATATATACTTTGCATAGAAGTAGGTGAACCAGAATTTAGCTAATACATCGTTATTGTCTTTTGTAATAACGCCTTACATCAACTTCCGGATCGATAAAAGTGGATTCGTTCGCTAAAAATTCAGCAAGCTGGCGGGCGAAGTATGGCCCAAGCAAAACTCCTTTGGAGCCGAGCCCATTGAAAATTCCAATTTGCGGATTATCAGGTAAAAGGCCGATAACCGGTTTCCGGTCGTGCGTGGTTGGCCGTATTCCTGCTTTGTGAGATAAAACCCGGTATTCATATTGCATGAAACTTTTGAACTTGGATATAATCTCATTTCGGGCTGACTGGGTTGGTTCAAAGTCGAGCTCATTCCAGCAATAGGTGGCGCCAACTCGAAATTGATGCTCCGAAACCGACACTATAAATACATCTCCATTAATAGTTCTGTCCGTTTTAAACATTGGAATTTCAAGATCAAGAACCTCGCCTTTGGAGTGTTTAAATTTGATTGCTCTGAAAAAAGGATTACCTGAGACAGATGGTCCATCACAAAAAATGACTTTTTTAGCCTGTAGATTTTCATAATTTACTGATTCATTGAAAAAGCGAAGTTTGTTGCAATCAAATTTTTCAGGTTTAAGCTTTTGATTTTGGATTAAGTATTTTCCAAACGCATCAATAAATTTCTGCATATCAAGCCTTCCAGCCTTGTTAACTAAACCAAATTTCGAATACTGATGTTGAAACTCATTGACATCGCTTTTGAATGGTTCAGGCAATAAATATGTTCCTAATTCATTGGCGAATGACTTATCTTTCCATAGCTTAGCTATTTCTTCGCTCAGAAATTTTATCATTTGCATCGGATAGTAGAACTTTTCTTTAAGCATAAGCTCGATTTGGAAGTACGTGTTTTCCATTACCGGAAATGCGTCGTCGGCCATCCAGCTTTTTGTCATCCGACGAAATACAACAGGATTAACTATTCCTGCTGCAACATACGATGCTTTGGGATGGGTGAGGTCATCAAATACAATAAAGCTTTTATTTCGCTTAATTAGTTCGTAAGACAAGAGCGTTCCTGCCAAACCCTGACCGACAATAAAAAAATCTACTTTCATGCGATTGAAAGCAGATTTTTCGGCTCTTTGTTCAAAATCAAAGTGCTATTTTTTGTTTATTTCCGAATTTGATACAGAAATACTTCGAAGATGCAAAACGTTGTCGATCTATCGTCGGATTGTTACCTGCAAAAATCGAATGATTCATATTCACAAGATTTATCATTCAATTTCATCACTGTTGTTCGTTGATCTTTTTCTTTTTTCAACACAAACGAATAACAAAAATCCAGTATTTCCTTGAAGTTATCGGTTGCAGGTTTCCCAGCTATTTCATGAGCTGCATTACAGTATGTATAAAGCCAAAATGGTGTACCAAGTTGCCTTAGTCGCTGCGAAATGGTGTATCCTCCGTGAAGGACGATGTATCCGGGTTGTCCTTCTCTACAGTGGCGGTGAGGGGCAGTTGCGTATGGAACCAGGTTATCGCACGTGCCATGGAACAACAAAGACGGAACGGCTGAGTCTTTTGTAATTTTTGCCGTATCTGGAATCGCTCCTGCCATAGAAATTACGCCAGCGTACGAAACAGGTCCATTGTCAAGTCCATAACAATAAGGCGGTTGATAGGCAGTATTTAAAGCAGTTTCAGCTCCGGCGCTACTTCCGGCGAGAATAATTTTATAGGGATCAATACCCATCTTTTCACGATTTTTGATCAGGAAAAAGGTAGCATCCTGCAAATCTTCAACAGCCTTTGAGAAAGTAATGCGTTTATCTGCAGCCGGGCAATCGCAACCAAATTCTGTCGATGTTCCCTGTCTCGTTAGTCTGTATGTAATTGATGAAACAACATATCCACGCCGGGCAAGCTTTTTACAAAACAATTGAATCCAGGGATCGTTTCGCTTTCCTGAGGAAAATCCTCCACCATGAACGAAAATAATCAATGGCCGATTGGCTTGACTATCATACATCGGTGCATACACATCCAAATCGAGTGATTTTCCATCCTTATATGCGTAGGTAAAGGTTTCAACTTTAGCAGAATCGGTTATTTCATCAAGATATCGTTCCTGAGCAACAGAAATATTGGAAAATCCAAGTAAAATAAGAAGTGTAAAAAAACTTAAAGTGACTTTCATGGGTAGTTGTTTGTTCAGGTTGTGCTAATGTGTGGCTAAAAATAGAAAAATAAGGCGTTCAATGTTCAACCCAATAACTAGAAAAAGTAACGGGATGATTTTTACTCACCCCGTTACTTTGATTATAATTTAACTTTTACTACTACTTTCTTTACCATCTCAGGCCCGTCAATTTGCATGCAAGGCCGGTGAATGTCCTGAGGAAAGAATACCGCAAACATTCCCGTCTCAAGATGCAACTGCACTGTTTCTCCTTCATAAAAAACAATATCTTTTTCAGCATTAAATTCAGTCGTTGGAGTTTGACCATTTAATGGGGCGTAACCTATTGCCTCTTTCCCGGATATAATGAATTGTATATCGGCGTATGCCTGGTGTGCCTCAGGACGACAGTCTTCGTGCGCCTTGCTTTCGTATTCACTAACCGTTGCGAAAACTTCGTTACCATCAATTTCGTATTTGCCCACTTCTTTGTTAACTAAATCGGTGTTTTTAATGAAATCAAATCCTTTTTTAAGGTTTTCGCTTATTGCGAAATAGAAATGAGCATTTTCAATTTTATCTAAAATCATAAGTTGTTATTTTGAAATTACTGAATGAGTTGCAATTGATTGCAATATAAGCTGACAAATATAGTTTGTGTGCGTTGGAATAAATATAAAAGAACGAATAAAACAAAAAGAGAGGAAATCATTAACCGATTCCTCTCTTTAATTATTTGATTATTATTTACTTAATAGGTACTTGCCGTTTAAACTCCATTTCAAGAGAAATGAATGTTTCCGTTCTTGCAATTCCTTCAATTTCCTGCAAATCCTCATCAATCAGCTTTTTCAGATGTTTGTTTGTTTTGGTTTGCACTTTAATAAAAATAGCATAAGAACCTGTAGTATAGTGGCATTCCACAATTTCAGGGATCTTGATCAGCGCTTCAACAACTTCCTTGTGGTATTTAGCTTTTTCGAGATGTATGCCCATATAGGCGCAAGTATTGTACCCTAATTTTTGAGGATTGACAATAAATTCGCTTCCGGAAACTACACCAAGATTCAATAAACGTTGTACCCGTTGATGAATTGCAGCGCCCGAAACTCCACATTCACGGGCAACTTCCAAAAAGGGAATTCTCGCATTTTTGGTGATGAGTTTCAGAATCTTTTCATCAAGTTCATCGATACTTGGCAATGGTTCAATATGCAGATCATTCATAATTTGTAGCAATAACTATTGTTTGAAATTGAAATCCAAAGGTAGAAAAAAATGACAGATTTTAATTATTCTTGTTTAAAAACATTACGATTGTAATAGACTGAAAGAATTACGCTGTAGAACAACGTTTCTTCAATAATTAAATTTTGCGAAATTAGTCTTTAAATCCAAATCAAATTGTGCGTTTTGTCAATTCATTTTAATGGCCAGCTTTTCAGTCAGATCATTTATATCGCCGCCCGAAGGTGCCTGAAAAACCCTCAAGCCAAATTCTGGTATAGCCGCCAAAATATGATCGAACAAGTCGGCCTGAACTGCTTCAAATTCGTATAACTGCTTTTGCTTGCTAAAAACATAAATTTCGATAGGCAGGCCTGACTCTTTGGGTTGAAGATGGCGGACAACCAGTGTCATCTCAGTGTTGATTGAAGGGTTGTTGCGAAGGTATTCTTCAAGGTATTTTCGAAATATTCCAAGGTTAGTCTGATGCCGCCCGTTCAAAGCAACGTCTTTTTTTATCCCGGCTTTTTGATTGTGCTCGTTTATTTCTGCTTGCTTTTCAGAAATATAGTTTTTAATCAGGTCAAACTGGCTGAATTTTTCAAGCATTTTTTCGTCGCAAAACCTAACGCTTTTCATGTCAATATTGATTGAACGTTTAATTCTGCGACCACCGGCATCGTCAACGCCAGCCCAGTTTAAAAATGCATCGCTTACCAACGAATAGGTTGGGATGGTTGTAATGGTTTTATCGCCGTTCTGAACTTTGACTGTATTTAGCGAAATATCAATAACAGTACCATCGGCATTGTATTTAGGCATCTCAATCCAATCGCCCGGCTTAAGCATTTTATTTGCCGAAAGCTGGATACTGGCAACCAAACCGAGTATGGTGTCTTTAAAAACTATCAGCAGAACAGCAGCAATTGCACTTAAACCTCCCAAGAGATAAAGTGGCGATTTATCGAAAATGATGGCAATTATAAAAATACCGGCAATAAAGTAGATCATGATCATTGCCAGCTGAATATAGCCTTTAATTGATCGTGTTGCTGCATACGGCGTGGTGAGATAAATATCATTCGAGGCCTTCAATACACCCGAAGCCACTTTTATAAAGATTACGACGAAATAAATGTTCGTCAAAATCGTCATCAAGCGCGTAACGTGTTCAATTTCAGAAAAATTTGCAGAATAGTAGAATACTATTGCTGAAGTAAGATGAGAAAGAGAAGCAAAGACTTTTCGTTTCAGAAGATAATCATCCCAGTCAGTTTTAGTTTTCTCGACCAGCCGGTGAATAATTTTCACGACCAAAAATTTGGTTACCCAGTGGACAATCATGGCCAAAACCACGATGGCTAAA
>Ga0209098_1004486_pt1 | contig 10873 bp, 10 predicted proteins | sample AD_JPNHW1_MetaG_FD_184429 | JGI IMG/M metagenome (GOLD analysis project Ga0209098, IMG submission 184429) | Active sludge microbial communities of municipal wastewater-treating anaerobic digesters from Japan - AD_JPNHW1_MetaG (SPAdes) (version 2) | ecosystem: Engineered > Bioreactor > Anaerobic... | reverse complement strand
GGCTTCTTGAAGAATCGATAAGCGTTCCTCCGGTGCAAATTTTCTGTTTGTTCTTTTCATGTTTTCCTAAATTTACGTTACAAAATTATTTTTTTAATTTTGTCCAGCTATTTAGGGGGGTAAGACAGTAGTTCCGATAACTTGTAATACTCCACCAGCCCCTTATTATCTTTTTACGCTACCTTCATACATGAATATAATAACAAATGAAAAAAATGAATTAATAAAAATTTTCCCCAATCCTGTAAATAATATTCTAATAATTAACTGTGAAGATATCAGGGAAACAACGATGCAAATAATCAATATGATTGGAGAATGCGTACTGCAACAAAAATTGAATAGCGAGGTAAATGAAATTAATGTCAGTTTATTGGCAAAAGGGATGTATATAATTAAGCTGAACGGAAAAAATTATACCGAACAAAAAAAGTTGACAAAGGAATAATATCATGAAATAGTTTTCTTAAATTTACTATTTTCTATCATCTTTTTTCTATAAAATGGTCAAATGTTGAAAGGTGCAGCTGTTAGTCAAGTCAATGGTAGAAAGGTAAAATATTAAACATCATCAACAAAAAACATTCTACTTTACCTGCTGCCCAACCCCAAAATATATTTCGAAAGACTTTCCAAGTTTTTGAAACTTGGAAAGTCTTTTAATCTGCTATCCCAAAAATAAAATTAGTATATCAAGGCAGCGCTTTGTAAATTTGTATGTCTATATAGTAAATTCTTAAGAATTAATGGGCGATATCTACATCAACATACCTGATGAAGAATTGATTAGGGGTTGTTTAACTCATAACGATGAGAAATATTTTTCTATGATATATAAAAAATATTTTGGAAAGATGTATCATGTATGCAAAAGGTATGCAATAAACAAGGAAGAAGCCGAAGACCTTGCCCAGGAAGGATTTATTATTATATTAAAAAATTTGAAAAAGTTTGAATTTAAAGGTTCTTTTGAAGGATGGATGCGAAGGATAATGGTCAATAATGCTATTAATTATATCAAAAGCAAAAAGAAACTGAAATTTATTGAAAGCATTGATGATGGAATTCCCATACCTGACGAAGATTCGTTACCTGTTTCAAACGATGAAATAAAAAATTGTATATCATCAGAATCATTGATGAACCTGATAAGTAATTTGCCGCCGGTTTATAAAATGATTTTTAATATGTATGCCATTGATGGGTATTCTCATAAAGACATTGCCGATTCGTTGGGAATACAGGAAAGTACATCAAGGTCGAATTTAGCAAAAGCAAGGATTATACTTAAAAAATCTGTAGAGGATATTTTAATTAAAGAAAGGGCAAGTTATGCATAACCAATCATCACAAATAGATGAGTTGTTCCGTGATGCGAGTCAACAGGTGGAGCAGATGCCTGTTGAAGGTAACTGGGATGATTTTAAACAAAAGCTTTACAAGCGTAAAGCGAAAAGGTTTAAATATATTTTCTGGGGCTTGGGATTAGTAGTATTTACAAGCTTTATAGTTTTTGCTGTCCTTAATTATTTTAATAATAATACTGAAAATACTACATCTGCTAAAAATATAGCCATTGAATCAAAAAGTACAATTCAACCAAACACAAATAAAAACACATCTGTTGCTGAAAATATAAATAATACTGAAACCCGCGATATAAAGCCAAATGAAAATAAAGAAGTAAATAATATTTCTTCAAATATTAATCCTGTTTGCTATAAAGTTCAGTTAGGCGCTTATAAAAATAAACCCGATGAAAGTATTTTCAAATCAATTGGAAATGTTGTTGCCGAAAATAAAGACGGGTATTATAAATATTATGCCGGTGTATACAACAATCCTAACGACGCCAATAAAAGATTGAATCAAATAAAAGCCCTGGGATTTGATAACGCTTTTATTTCAAACGATCATGAAAAAGTTAATGATAATATTTCAAATAATCTGGATTATTCTAACGATGAAAATAATAATGCATCTGCTGTAAATACTGCAAATAATAATACTTCTGGTGCTAATTATCAGAAGCCGGATAAGAAATCCGAAAATCAGAATTCAAATACAATGAATATCCAAAACAATAATTTGAATGCGGATAATAAAAATATTTCGGATGAAAATAATCATAAAGCTGCGCAAAGCATAACAAATACTGCTACTACAACTAATAATGAACAAAAGAATAATGTAAATTCAAACACGAGTTCTAATTCAAATAATACCACAGAGGTAAATCAACAAAGCATTACGACTGATAAATCGGGTTTTAATGGTCAGGCTACTAAAACGGAAAATAAAATTCAAAATCCAACATCGCGAAATAATTCTTCTTCTCAGAACCTTGCTGATTCTGCAAAGGCGAAAGATAATGTTAGGGATTTGAAGAAAGAATCCAGTCAAAAAAATAATGTAGCATTAAATAAATGGGGAGTAGGTTTTAGTTTTTCGTGCGATATGGATAAATACCGTATGATAAGTAATAACGATAACGGAACTGCCTTGCTCGACAGTGCTGATGCTGTTTTAAAAGGTTCCGGCAATTTTGCATTTACAACAGGATTACAAGTTACTTATCGTTTTTCGGAAAAATTATCTGTTGAAGCCGGGATGCTTTATTCGCAAAAGAGAAGACTTTCTGTAATTGATTATAATTACAGGAATAGTGTTGAATATTCATTTGATTATAATGGCAGGTACATTGATATTCCTGTACGTTCAAGATATTATTTTATAAGTAGCCCTGTAAATATATTTGCAACAGCTGGTATTGTATTCAATTCAAATTTTCCAGTAAAGAGTAAAGGTTATTTTATGTTGCAAAATCCACAGGACAGCGGCTATTATGAAAGGGTTACCATTCAGCCTTCTTCAGTGGGCATATCGATGCAAATAGGTGCCGGCGCTGAATATATGCTGAATAAAAAGATAAGGTTTTATTTTTTACCCATGTATAACTATAGTTTCAGCCCGGTGTTGAAACACCCTACATACAATAACGAACCGATAAAACATTTTATCAATAGTTTCAATATTACGGCAGGATGTTATTTCGATTTTTAATTTTTCCAGGCAGCATTTATAAAAGATGATTGTCTTATAATTGAAAACCATCTAAAGACTAATTTTATGAAAAAAGAAAATCAAACCCGGAAAATAGCAACTATTATAATAATAGTATTAATAGGTATTACTTCATATACATGTAAAAAAGACACGCTTGATATAAATGATACGAATGATGTTAATACCGATGTTTCATATTCCAATGTCCAGGATTTTTTTAATCATAACGGAGTGCAATCAGAATATTTTACTTTCAATAATGCTGTGGGTGGAACTTTTACATCCGTAAAGGGAAGCCAGATTATTATAACTCCAAATACCTTTGTTCATGTTGGCGATAGTGCAGTTACAGGTAATGTTACTCTTGAGTTTAAAGATGTGTATAATAAAAGCGATATGGTGCTTACCGATATTTCAACCGAAAATTATGCTTACCAGGTAATGAGTTCTGCCGGAATGTTCTTTATCAGGGTAAAACAAAATTCAGAAACGTTAGATATTGCTCCCGGAAAAAAAATTAATGTAATACAGCCTTCTAATACTCTTGAAGTAGATTCTGCCATGGCTCCTTTTGTTGCAGGGCAGGACTCTTTTGCTAACGTGTGGTTCCCTAGCGCAAATGATACGATAGCATATACAGCATCAGGTTATATTTACTCGATGTATAATTTTAGTAATCCTATAGATTCAGGCACTTGGTGTAACAGCGATAACCCTTCGTATTTTGCAAATTATACTCAAACCACGTTTACTGCTGAGCCTACCGATGACCCAACTCAGTATGGTACACAAGTATTCCTGCTTTTCACAGATATAAATGGTATGGTTCACGTGTATATGAATTATACTACTACATATAACTTCCCGTATTATTACGCTCCTCTTGGCGCTAATTGTACATTGATAGCCATTGGTGTGAAAGATGAAAAATTATATTATGCAAAGAAGGATATTACTATTACTCAGAATATGACCACTACATTTTCTTTAACAGAAACTACTACCAACGATTTTATAAACCTGCTGAAAACATTGAATTGATAGCATATCTTTATTATTTTTCTGAAAGCATGTTTAATCAAAGCATGCTTTTTTTGTTTTTAAATTTTATTGAAGAAAATTATTTTAATTTTGGTGTAAATAAATCCAAAAACATTTTGAATAAAATTTTCCGAAATCTTTTATTTGCATTGACCATTGCGGCTCCTTCGGTAAATGCGCAGGGAGTTGCGGACTCCATACACTTATATGGAAACTGGAATTGTTCGTTACTTCCGTCTAAACATATTATGCCTTTTACTTCTGCCGACGAAACAGCACATCGTATTTCTATTGCAAAAATATCGGATAACTACCGCTGTAGTTTTGGTGGAATTTTTCCTGTCTTAGGTTTTTCAAATGGAAAAAAAATATTGCAGTTCAGTGTTGCCGCAACCTACTATACCCAATTTCAGCGCATACCGGAACACTTTATTGTAACAACAGGTGATTATTTTGTTGATATTCTATCAGACGTTAAAATCACCAACTCGCTTGTGTTGCGTGTAGGACCCGGACATACCAGTCATCATTTCCTTGATGATGCATTTGAAATTTTGAAAGTAACCCGATCCATAAATTATGTAAGAGACTACTGGCAGATGCTGCTTGCGTTTGATAAAGATTTTTATATGTTATATTCCGGGGCAACTTATACATATCATTTCCTGATTGATGAAAACATATCGCCGCAGTGGCAATTGCGATTGGGCGGAGAGCTGCACAGCAAGCACGATTACTTGCATTGTTATCCTTATTTGAGTTTCGATATAAAATGGAAAGGCGAGCTGGATATGGCGTCAACACAGAATTACCAGGCGGGTGTATTTATAAAGAACAAACAAAATAAAAAATTACGTGTTGCATACGGCCATCATGCAGGCTATGAAGAACGCGGGCAATATTATAATATTAAAAAAGATTATAATTCAATTGGGCTGTATCTTGAACTTTAATAAAAAAATATTTTTCGCAATCATATTTACCATTTCATGTATAGTGGTAACTGCGCAGCATACAAACAATGATACTGCATCGACTGTAAAGAACGATAGTCTTCAGCAAATGAATCCTTCGAATCAAAATGAAATCGCGATAGAAAAAGTTCACAACGATTCATCAAAATTATTTTCACGAAAAAATTTAGTCGGAGGAGGTTTTATTTTAAATACTGCCGGAATTTTGTACAGCGGTTACAAATGGTGGTGGCAGGGCGATTACCATAGTTTTAGTTTTAAAACCGATGGATTGTTTAACAATTACAGTTATGGTGTTGATAAATGCGGACATTTTTATACTTCATATTTATATTTTAATATAGTTTATAATACCATGAAGTGGGGCGGATACTCTGACAGAACAAGTACCCGCACGGCAGTGTTTGTTCCATTCTTATGGGCGCTTACTATTGAAGTTGCCGATGGTTTTACATCTTATGCCTTTTCGCCCGATGACCTGTTGGCGAATTCGCTCGGCATTACTTATGGCTTGTTGCAAAATAAATATCCTTATTTGCAGAACTTCAAAGTAAAATGGAGCTACTGTCCGATGGATGTTAACCGGTTTATAAAACACGACCTTTCCATTTCATCCGACTACGACGGGCATTATTACTGGCTTAGCTGCAACATGCACGAAGTATTACCAAAATCTTTAAAAAAATTCTGGCCAAAATATTTGAACCTGGCAGCAGGTTATGGTGCGTTGAATGTATCGGAAGGAAGCACTGAGCCTAAGATTCGTAAGTTTGCCATTGGCCTCGATTATAATTTGTCGGCCATACCTTTTAAAGGAAATACTATTCGCACTATATTTCATATGCTCGATTATTTTAAATTCCCTGCTCCGGCTTATCGTAAAGTGCAATTTCAAAAAGGAGAATGGAAGTGGTTCCTTTTGAAATAGTTTTTGAATTTGAAATAGGATTGGGGTAGGAAATAATAATGAAGTAATGCAAGAGTAAGTTATACTTTAAATGAAAAAATTATTATACATTTTATTTATTTTTCAAACATCAATTGGATTTTCACAATCAAGTTGGGAAGATTTTTTATCTAATCTTTCAGAGGCAAAACTCCCTTTGAACATTGATTCAGCGATTGCTCAAAACGTAATGATAAGTAAAAATGATGCAATGAAATTTTTAATTATGCCAGCCACAAAAATTAATCAGAATAGTGAATATAATAAGAAATTTGAAGTAGACACCTTTTTAATTAATGCATACAAGCAATGGGACTCATTAGATTTAAATAAAAAAGACACTATTGATATTTTTTCTGCTACTGGAGGAGGGCTTATTTTTTGTAATAAAAAGATTAACATAAACGACAGTTTAGAAGGTATTATTTGGCTCTATTATCCGAATATGGGTAAAATTCGGGGTATTATGTACTCATTTGGAATTGAGTATTGGTTATTTGTTTATGATAAATTTGGAAATTGCAAAGACTTTATTCTGGTTGCAACAAAAGAATTATCCAGCATGTGTAAAAAATGTCTTTACTATTCTTCATGTTCGTTGACCCAGGACAAAGATTCGATATTAAAATTGACAATTTCTAGTATCAATATTGGACCCAAAAAAACTTCCGATTTTTTCGATGAGAATCCAAAAATGATTACGAAGAAAAAGACATATCATTGGGAGCTGACAAATAAAGGTATTTTTATAATCAAATAATTATACAAAACTCTTATCTGCATTATTCTGCAAGGGATATGCATGTTTAATAGTAATAGGAGATAGGAATATGATACGATTGATAGCATAAAACATGTAGAAATGAGAAGATAGAAATGCGGTTCAAAGCTGCAACAAATAGGTTAATATTTTATTCCTATTTCACCTTTTTTCTCAATCCATTTTATACTTTTATCTTTGTTTATGTTTTTTAATTAAACAGTATGAGTAATATAAAACTTTTTGAAAGCAGGCAGATACGGACAGTATGGAATGAGATGGACCAAACATGGTATTTTGCAATAATTGATGTTGTTGAAGTACTTACCGAGAGCAGCAACCCGAGAAGATATTGGAGCGATCTTAAAAGAAAGCTTAATTCGGAAGGGTTTTCTCAGTTGTACGAAATTATCGTACAACTGAAAATGATTTCATCAGACGGGAAAAAATACACTACAGACTGTGCAGATGCAAAAGGACTTTTGAGAATAATACAATCAATTCCCTCACCTAAAGCAGAGCCATTTAAGCAATGGTTGGCGCAAGTGGGTTCCGACAGGTTAGATGAAATTGAAAACCCTGAATTTGCAACACAGCGGACACGTGAGTTGTATAAAGCCAAAGGCTATTCCGATAACTGGATTGAAAAACGAATGCGAAGCATTGCTATTCGGGAAGAACTAACAGAAGAATGGAAAAACAGAGGTGTAAAAGAACAGATTGAATATTCTATTTTAACTGCGGAGATTTCAAAAGCAACATTTGGGTTAACACCTTCACAATACAAGAAAATAAAGGGATTGAAAAGCCAAAACTTACGTGACCATATGACTGACCTTGAATTGATTTTTTCAATGTTGGGAGAAGCATCAACAACAAAAGTAACAAGAGCTAAAAATGCAAAAGGTTTTATTGAGAATAAAGTGGCGGCAAGAATTGGAGGAAAAATTGCAGGAAACGCTTTGAAAGAATTGGAGAAAGAAAGTGGCGAAAAAGTTATTACATCCGAAAATTATTTACCTGAATCAGAAAAGAAAAAAGAATTAATAAAAAAGAAAAAGAAATAAATTAAAACAATTTTACATTTTCCTTAAAAAAACCATGACAACATACAAATTTTATACACATTAAAGTTTTTATACAAATGAAAATAAAATTATTCCAGGTCGATGCTTTTGCTGAAAAGCTTTTTATGGGAAATCCTGCGGCAGTATGTCCTTTAGAAAAATGGTTGCCAGATGAAATATTACAAAAAATTGCCATGGAAAATAATCTTTCCGAAACAGCTTTTTTTGTAAACGAAAATAATGCGTTTCATATTCGCTGGTTCACGCCTCTAACAGAAGTGGACTTATGCGGTCATGCTACTTTGGCAACATCGCATGTTATTTTTAATTTGCTTCATCATGAAAATGATGTTATACATTTTTTTTCCAAGAGTGGCGTTCTTTCGGTACGAAAAGAAAATGAATATTTGATTTTAAATTTCCCGACTGATAAAATCTCAAAAATTGAAATACCTGCAATAATCGCTGAAGGTATTGGTATGGCTCCTGTTGAAACATATAAAGGAACTTCGGATTATATGTTGATATATAAAAACCAGGAACAAATTGAAAATATAAAACCTGATTTTAAAATTTTGTCAAAAACGGGAACACGCGGAATCATTGTAACGTCGAAAGGAAATGAATGTGATTTTGTTTCCCGCTTTTTTGGTCCGGGTGTTGGCATTGATGAAGATCCTGTAACCGGCTCGGCGCATACAACATTGATTCCTTATTGGAAAAATGTTTTGAATAAAAATGAAATGACAGCCATACAACTTTCAAAACGTAAAGGACATTTGAAATGCAAGTACCTTGGTGAAAGGGTTGAGATTGCTGGTAAAGCAAAGACTTATTTAATTGGTGAAATAGAAATTAATTAATGAAATAAATTCAGAAGTCGGAATTTAGAATGATGAATAAATAAATAGGATACAAATTATTTTCGTGTAAATTCGTTGCATTCGTAAAATTCGTGTTCCATTAAAATGAAATTGTATGTATAAAAACCTTCAGGAATTTATAGTCGCGTTGGAAAAAGCAGGAGAACTTATTCGTGTAAAAGAATTTGTTTCACCGGATTTGGAAATTGCTGAAGTTACCGATCGCATTAGTAAAGCAGGAGGTAAGGCTTTACTTTTTGAAAATACCGGAACACATTTTCCTGTGCTCATAAATTCGATGGGTTCCATGAAACGCATATGTATGGCGCTTGGTGTAAACGATATTGATGATGTTGGTGCGGATATGGAAAAATTGTTCAAGCAATTGGTTTCGCCAAAAGAAAGTTTGTTCGATAAATTAAAACTATTGCCAACATTGAATGAAGTGGCTTCATGGATGCCGAAAGTGATAAATAAAAAAGCGGCTTGCCAGGAAGTGGTAATGAAAGAACCCGATTTGAAAAAACTTCCCATATTAAAATGCTGGCCTTATGATGGAGGAAAATTTATTACACTTCCATTGGTGCATACTGTCGATCCGGTAACAGGGACAAGGAATTTGGGAATGTACCGTATGCAGATTTTTGAAAAAGATTTAACGGGAATGCATTGGCATATTCATAAAAATTCAGCAAGGCATTATCGCGAATATAAAAAGTTAGGACTGAAAATGCCTGTGGCAGTTGCTCTTGGTGGCGACCCGGTTTATACGTATGCTGCAACTGCTCCGTTGCCCGATAACATAGATGAATATTTACTTGCCGGTTTTCTGCGAAAGAAAAAAGTGGAACTGGTAAAATGTATCACACAAAATATTGAAGTGCCTGCCGATGCTGATTTTATTATTGAAGGTTATGTTGACCCATCGGAAGAAATGATCTGGGAAGGGCCATTTGGCGACCACACTGGTTATTATTCGTTGCCCGACTGGTATCCAAGATTTCATGTAACATGCATCACGCACAGGAAAGATGCAGTATATCCTTCTACAATTGTAGGCATTCCACCACAGGAAGATGCTTATATTGGTAAAGCGACAGAACGGATTTTCCTTATGCCTATCCGTATGGTGATGCTTCCTGAAATACTTGATATGACCATGCCTCCCGAAGGTGTGTTTCATAATCTGGCAATCGTAAAAATTAAAAAAGAATACCCCGGTCATGCGGCAAAAGTAATGAACAGTTTGTGGGGAGCGGGACAGATGATGTTCAATAAAATGATGATCGTGGTTGATGAAGATTTGGATATTCATGATTATTCTTCGTTGATAAAAAATATTTTTAAAAATATTTCAATACCCGATGATATTATTTTCAGTCGCGGCCCAATGGATGTTCTCGATCACGCAAGTTCGGAATTCGCATATGGCGGTAAAATTGGAATCGATGCTACGAACAAAAGAAATAGTTCAGTACAAAATATTTCTTCACCCGATACAAATATTTTGCTCAACAAATACAGCGATATTAAAGCGATTAACAGCGAACTGCTGAAAGACGAAATTCCTGTAATTATTATTTCCATTGAAAAAAATAATTTAAAAGAAATTGCTTCTCAGATAGCAGGCGAAAAAGAAATGGAAAATATTTCCATAATTATCTTTTGTGAAAACGGCCTTGATATAACCCATTACGATGATGTAGTGTGGAGTGTATTAAACAATATTGATGCGGTTCGTGATTGTTATATAATTGAAACAAATAATAAAAAACTGATTATTGACGGTACGCGTAAAATGCCTGATGACGGCACATACAAACGTTTATGGCCAAATGTAAATGTGATGGACGCAGCTACCATTGAAAATATTGATAAGAAATGGAAATCGCTCGGTGTTGGCGAATTTATTTCTTCTCCTTCCCTAAAATATAAAGCCCTGTTAAAAGGGGATGGTGCAATAGCGAAATAATTTTTATTCTCATTTTAGATTAAAACATGCATGAATTCGACTAATAATTTTAGACTAAGAGACTGTTTAAAATTCATTTATTGATTTTATTATGCATCAATCTGATCATAGAGAGTTGAATGAAAGCAACACTAGTTTCGGCAAGACGTTCATAGTCTTTGGTCAACCTTCTATGAAAAGAAAT
>Ga0209098_1004485_pt1 | contig 10877 bp, 8 predicted proteins | sample AD_JPNHW1_MetaG_FD_184429 | JGI IMG/M metagenome (GOLD analysis project Ga0209098, IMG submission 184429) | Active sludge microbial communities of municipal wastewater-treating anaerobic digesters from Japan - AD_JPNHW1_MetaG (SPAdes) (version 2) | ecosystem: Engineered > Bioreactor > Anaerobic >... | reverse complement strand
TAGGAGCTCAGATCGACCTCGTTAATCTTCGAAAACGGCTGCATTCCTTTCAGATAATGGCCATTGCAATGGGCGCATTTTTGCTGACAATCATGGTCAGTCAAAGAAATGCTAAGGGTGCGCGACGGCGTTACCCGGTCGAGATAAAAGTCACTACCAGCACAAAATTCAGCAAAGGTTGGCGCCAGTTGTTTATAAGTGTCTGCTAAAGCCTTGACCAGGCTTTGATAAAGCTGTTGCATCGGCTCAGATTTCGTCGTCGGCCGAAACCCTGATAACCTCTGAAAGGGTAGTTATGCCGCGCAATACTTTGGCCAGTCCGTCCTGGCGAAGGGTTCGCATGCCCTGTTTCATCGCTTCGTTCTTGATAACGCTGGTCGCCGATTTTTCTACGATAAGTTCTTTAATACGTTCATTCGGAATCATGAGTTCAGTAATTGTTGTTCGACCGCGATAACCCGTCTGATTGCATTTCGGGCAGCCCTTGCCCTGAAATACCTTGGTTTTGCCGGCCTGATAAAGCAATTTCGATCTTTTGATAACCGCCGGTGCCGGTATAAACTCTTCTTTGCATTCTTCGCAGATGGTTCTGACCAGGCGCTGTGCCATAATGCCAATAATTGAACTGGCCACCAGAAAAGGTTCAACGCTCATGTCAATGAGACGGGTCATGGCGCCGGCCGAATCGTTTGTGTGCAGGGTAGAAAAAACCAGGTGCCCGGTTAATGCCGCTCTGATAGCAATTTCGGCGGTGTCATAGTCGCGGATTTCACCGACCATAATGACATCAGGGTCTTGACGAAGAATAGAGCGCAGACCTCCGGCAAAAGTAAAGCCGGCCTTCGGGTTAATCTGCCCCTGGTTGATGTTGGCAAGCTGGTATTCAACAGGGTCTTCAATGGTAACGATATTGATGGCCGGGTCTTTGATACATTGCAGCGCCGCGTAAAGAGTCGATGTCTTGCCGCTGCCGGTGGGGCCGGTTACCAGTATGATGCCATTCGGCTTGTTAATCAGCGAAGTGAACCCGGTGAGGGTGTCGTCCGGAAACCCAAGGTCTTCAAGCCCGAAGACTACCATACTTTTATCAAGAATTCTCATAACGACCTTTTCGCCACGCAGGGTGGGGTAGGTCGATACGCGCAGATCAATTTCGCGGTTTTGCAATTGTAGTTTGATACGGCCATCCTGCGGAATACGCTTCTCAGCTATATCAAGTTCGGCCATGACCTTGCAGCGCGAAACACAGGCCGCTTCAAAGGTTTTGGGCAATGACATGACTTCCTGAAGCATGCCGTCTATACGAAACCTGGTTCGCAAAGCAGCTTCATCAGGCTCGATATGAATATCTGAAGCCTTTTCCTTGATGGCCCTGAGAATAATCAGGTTTACAAGCTGAATTATGCTCTGTTTGTCGGTGACGTTGATGGCGGCAAGATCGATGACCGTATCGCCAACCCTCTTTTCGCCGACACCCTGAATCTTCTTGGCAAAATCTTCAATGCTTGTGCTGGCCTGGGCTTGCGATGGATTCGCCCCAGAACCACTGCCGCCGCCAGGTATCTGCGGAGCAGCGTCTTCCCGGTAAAATTCCTGGGTGGCGGTGGCTATCTCGGTCATGGTCGAAACCAGTGGCTTAACCTTGCAGGCGGTTGTGTATTCAAGATTATCGAGCACAAAGCTGTCGAGAGGGTCGAGCATGGCTACCGTTAACGCACCTTTGACCCGCAAAATCGCAATGCAGTGATACTTTCGGGCGATATTCTCAGGAATCAGCTTGACGACCTTGGGGTCGATAACGTAATTGCGCAGGTTAGCATAGCTGAAGCCCAGCTTGGTGACCAGAAAGTCGAGCAACTGCTGTTCATTCAGATATTTTAATCTGATCAGCGTATAGCCCAGTGTGTCGCTGGTCTTTTTTTGTTCAAGTAATGCGTTATTGAGCTGCTCTTCGGTTACCAGACCTTCTGATACCAGAGATTGCCCAAGAAGTTTTTTTTCAATGCGTGCCATATTTTATTCAAGCAACCCCAGGTTGATTTCGAACTGGCGCTGTGCACTCATGACGAAATCAACAATGACCTTCTCATGTTCTGTAGAAACGTTATTGAACGAGACAATGCATTCTTTAACAGGCCTCTTCTCAGAAAGAAAGCTTTCACTCGAACTGACAGCGGCCTTGAGCCTGACCAGACGGCCCTGAATGCCCTGAATGAAATTGCTGCCGATCTGAAAAGTCAGAATAATGTATTTGCCCTGCTCAACGTCTTCATTGGTTTCTACTACACAACCACCTGCTGACAGATTGATGATGACGCCGCGCATTTCAAAGTCGCTGCCGCTGAGGGTGCTGTCAATGAGTTCGCCAGACAGCAATACCTTGAATTTGCACGGTACGCGAGTTTCGGTTCTGATGGCCGAACGTTTGTTCGCGCCCTCAACCTGAAAATCAAACGGAACCAGGGCATTCTGAAAAACATCAGACAGAGTGCGCAATTCGCGGGCCGAACTGCTGGTTTGATCAATGATAACGGTTTTGCCGAGGGCTGTGGTCGCGATATTCTGTATTTGCAGCGATATATCGTCGGTGATCTGCGAAATGGTGTTGACCTTCTGATACATGATGTCTGAGGTTTCACTCTGCCGTTCTGCCGAAGTGCTGATATCCTTGATGATGTTGTTCAGCTGGTTGGTTGTCTGAACCATTGAACCAAGGCTCGATTCAACCATACTGACGACCTGCATGCCCTGATTAACCTGAATGGTATTGTTCTGCATCATTTCAGCGGCATTTTCGGTTTTTTGCAGAATGTCATTGATAAGGGTGTTGATTTTTTTTGAAGACTCTGCTGAACCGCGTGCCAGCTTTCGAACTTCTTCGGCAACTACGGCAAAGCCTCGGCCTTGCTCCCCGGCTCTTGCCGCTTCAATTGCCGCATTAAGTGCCAGCAGGTTGGTTTTTTCGGCAATGTTGGCAATTTCAGTCAGAATTGTGCCGATCTGTTTGCTGCGATCATTTAGATCGTTGACCAGTGAAGCTGAGCCATCGGTAAGTTCTTTGATCTTCAACATCTTCTGAACTGCTTCTTTGACTGAGATCTGGGTGCTGCCAGCTATTTCTGAGACGCTCCGGCTGTCTTCTTTGGCGATGATAAGCTTTGAACTGATATCTTTAGAGAGGCTGAAACTATTCTCGAGTGAAGAGATGGTTTCGCGCAGATTGGTCGCGTTATCGCCGGCTTTTTGGTTAATGGCACCAACCCCTTCGACGATTTCTTTGATTACCTGAGAACTCAGCTGGGCAGTTTTATCAAGATCAGAAGAGGCAACTTCAAGTTTGAAAGAAATAAGCAAGACCCGCTTCAAAACAGAGAGAACCAGGCGGAACATCTGGTCGAAAAGGTCAAGGTCTTTGCTGGTGCCGGTTTTTGTCGATACAAAAGTGTCTGATTTCAGGCCGACTTTCGTGGTCAGGTCACTTGAAATGAACAATACGATGCCGCGCAGGACTTCGCTTCCAAACCACCCGATAATACACCCAGTCAGCAGACCAAGAGCAATAGATGCGCCGATAAAGGTAATTTTGACCTTCTGGGGCACCGTTAGCAGAAACAACCCAATGCCGGCCGAAGCACAGCCAAGTGCCAGCCCGATTAATACCGCTAAAATCCACAGATTGCGCTGTGAACTGGCGTTTTTGTTAATAATCAGTGAATGAAGAGCCATATATTAAAATCTCTGGTCAGGATTCAATTTCTTCCTGATCGATGATTTTTGCGTTCTTTCTTGATGTGTCGTCAGACGACCCTCCGCCTGATTTAGATAATTTATTCTCTTTACAGATTCTGTCAAGAATTCCGTTTACGAATTCATAACTGCGGTCGGCCGAATATTTTTTAGCCAGCTCAATGGCTTCATTAATGGTGGCGTTTGCCGGTATTTCTGGAAAATGAAATAACTCGCAGGCAGCGATGCGTAAAATACAGCGGTCTATGCTGGCCATGCGTTCAAGAGACCAGTTTGCGGCAGTTTTCTCAAGAACCTTGTCGATGCTGTTGCGGTTTTCGCCGGCGCAGGCCATCAACTGCCGGGCAAATTCTTCAATCTGCGACAGGCGACTGGTTTTTTCGCGCAATTTTTTGCAAAAAGTTTTTAATTCTTCTTCGCATGCCGGGTTGTAGGTAACCCCGGGAAAATATTTTTCGAGAAGACTTTTAACCTGCAATGGCAGGTTTTCGGGAGTTTCATGAGGAAAGGCTGAAAGACTGTCGGAGAAGTCGGGGACAAACGCCTCGACTTCTCCTGACAGAATTTCTTTTGCCTTGGTAGACTTGAGGAAGTCCCGGGCGGCGGCTTCGACTACAGGGTAGAAGACAGATTCGCTGAGAACCTGGTTCAGAGCCTCGTCGTTATCAGACTTAACCATTTCTGCCTGATAAAGTGCTTTCAATGCTACTTCGCGTGCACGCCGCCGGGGAGAATTCATCGTCTTGTTTCCTTACGCTTCAGATGCTTTGGCTTTTACGGGTTTGTGATTCTGAGTTTTAAGGCTTTGGTCACGGTCTTCGGCATATTTGAGTGCGCCATGAGCCGCGGCCAGTCTGGCTATCGGCACACGGAACGGTGAGCAGCTCACATAGTCGAATCCGAGCTTGTGGCAGAACATTACTGATTCGGGTTCGCCGCCGTGTTCGCCGCAGATGCCGATTTTGAGATCGGGTCTGGTGGTGCGGCCACGATCAACGCCCCATTTCATCAACAGGCCAACGCCTTCCTGGTCGATGCTCTGGAAAGGATCATTCTTGAGAATCTTCTTGTCGTAATAATCCTGCAGGAACTTGCCAGCGTCATCGCGGCTGTAGCCGAAGGTCATCTGAGTCAGGTCGTTGGTGCCGAAGCTGAAAAATTCGGCTTCGGTTGCAACCTGGTCAGCGATGATAGCGGCGCGGGGAATTTCGATCATGGTGCCGATGAGGTATTTGAGCTTGCCAGCGACGCCATATTTCTTGGTGGCTGCTTCAGCTACCTGTTTAACAATGGCCTTCTGGTGCTTGAGTTCTTCGATTGTGCCGATCAGTGGGATCATGACTTCCGGATACACTGTGACGCCTTCTTTGGTCAGCTTGCATGCTGCTTCAAAGATTGCTTCTGCCTGCATTTCAGTGATTTCGGGGTAAGTGATACCAAGGCGGCAGCCGCGGTGACCAAGCATCGGGTTGAATTCATGCAATGAATCAACTTTATGCTTAACCTGTTCAGCTGAAATACCAAGTTCTTTGGCCATTTCTTTCTGCTGCTTTTCTTCGTGCGGTACGAATTCATGGAGCGGCGGATCAAGAGTTCTGATGGTTACAGGATAACCTTCCATGGCTTTGAGAATGCCGTAGAAGTCATCAGTCTGGAACTTGAGAAGTTTCTTGAGGGCTTTGCGGCGGCCAGCTTCGTCGTCGGCCAGAATCATTTCGCGCATATACCTGATTCTTTCGCCTTCAAAGAACATGTGTTCGGTGCGGCACAGACCGATGCCCTGAGCGCCGAATTTGCGTGCTACAGACGCATCTTTGGGTGTGTCGGCATTGGTGCGCACGTCGATCTGTCTTGTTTTGTCAGCCCATTTCATGATGGTGCCGAAATCGCCAGAAAGGCCGGCTTCGATAGTCTTAACTTCGCCGAGCATGACTTCACCGGTTGAACCGTCAAGGCTGAGCCAGTCGCCTTCTTTTACAACGGCGTCTTTAACCTTCATCTGGCGTTTCTTGTAATCAATCTGAATTTCGCCGGCGCCTGCTACGCAGCATTTGCCCCAACCGCGAGCTACAACGGCTGCGTGTGAGGTCATACCACCGCGGGCGGTGAGAATACCAACGGCTGCATCCATGCCGCCGATATCTTCGGGGCTGGTTTCGATGCGAACCAGAATTACTTTTTCACCCTTGTTTTTCCAGGTTTCGGCATCTTCTGCGTTAAAGACAACGCGGCCGCTGCTGGCGCCCGGTGAAGCCGGCAGACCTTTGGCAAGAACCTTTTTGGTTGCTTTGGGGTCGAAAATCGGGTGGAGAAGCTGATCAAGATCGCTGGGCTTAACTCTGAGCAGTGCCTGAGTTTCAGTGATCAATTTTTCTTTTACCATGTCAACGGCGATTTTTACGGCTGCAGCAGCTGTTCTTTTGCCGTTTCTGGTCTGAAGCATCCAGAGTTTGTCTTTCTGAATGGTGAATTCGATATCCTGCATGTCTTTGTAGTGGTGCTCAAGTTTCTGATAAACATCGACGAGCTGTTTGTAGACTGCGGGCATTGATTCTTCAAGTGACGGATGCAGGCTCTTGCGTTCTTTTTCGCTGATGTTGTTGTCTTTAGCCCATTCTTTGGAACCCTTAACAGTGACCTGCTGAGGAGTTCTGATGCCTGCAACAACGTCTTCGCCCTGAGCATTGATCAGGTATTCGCCGTAAAAGGCGTTTTCGCCGGTTGCCGGGTTGCGGGTAAAAGCAACGCCGGTAGCGCAGTCGTCGCCCATGTTGCCATAAACCATGGCCTGAACGTTAACGGCTGTGCCCCAGTCTGCGGGAACATTTTCTTTTTTGCGATAAATGATGGCACGTTCGCCCATCCATGAACCGAAAACGGCATTGATGGCGCCCCAGAGCTGTTCGGCCGGATCAGTCGGGAAGTCTTTTTTGGTTCTTTCCTTGATCAGCTTTTTGTAGCGTTCAGTCAGTTCCTGAAGCACTTCTGCTGTCATTTCAGAGTCTTTGGTAATTTTCTTTTCTTTTTTCAGCTTGGCCATGACGGTTTCGAAAGGATCTTCTTCGTCTTTTGACTCAGGCTTCATGCCCATGACGACGTCGCCATACATGTGAACGAAACGGCGATAGGAATCCCAGCCAAAGCGTTCATTGCCAGTCTGCTTAATAATGCCCTGAACGGTTTCGTCATTCAGACCAAGGTTAAGAACGGTATCCATCATGCCGGGCATTGAAACGCGGGCGCCTGAGCGCACCGATACCAGCAGCGGATTTTTTTTGTCGCCAAATTTGGCGCCCATAACCGTTTCAATATGTTTCAGGCCAGCAGCTACCTGTTTTTTAAGGTCTTCAGGGTATTTGCGATTGTTTTCATAATAAACAGTGCACATTTCAGTGGTAATGGTAAAACCAGCGGGTACGGGCAGCCCAATGCTGTTCATCTCAGCCAGATTTGCGCCTTTTCCACCCAGAAGGTTCTTCATATCGGCCCGGCCATCGGCCTTGCCAGCCCCGAAAGTATAAACGTATTTGGTCATCGGTGCCTCCAGAGAATTGTAGAATAAGTGGCTTTGCCACACTTTCCGCGTAAGAATAGCACAGGGGGGATAATGATGCAAGAGACTTCAGGGCTGCACAAAAGATTATTTTTGCTTCAGCAGCCTTTCAATTTCGCTGATAACGAATATCGGATCAAACGGCTTGAAAATAAAACCGTCGGCTCCGCATTCAAGACCTTTTTTCTTGTCTTGAGCAAGGGCCAGGGCCGTTACCATGATAACGGGGATCTCACGGGTGGCCGGCTCATTCTTTAAATTAACGCAGATTTCGTAACCATCGACTTCGGGCATGGCAATGTCGAGGATTATCAGGTCTGGTTTGCTGCTGATGGCCATTGCCATTGCCTGACGCGGTGAAAAACACGAAACACAGCGAAATCCATAAATATCCAGCATGGTTTCGAGCAGCAGAACAATTGCTTCCTCGTCGTCGATTACCAGTATGGTTTTTTCTGAAATTTCTGTCATAATTACCCGGCATCGTAATTTAGAACTTTGTTTTTTTCAAGCAAAACCGGTTTGACGATTTAATGATACTGATGTTATATCTACTGCCATGACATTTATCAGGAAAGTTTTTCTATTCTTGCTGCTGTTTGCTGTCGCTCTGCTTGGCTTTAGGCTTGGCATGCGGTTTGTCATGCCGGCGCCCCGGCAGGTCGAAACCTCTCGAATGGAAAAATGCCTGCAATTCTATCGTGATTATCGCCAGAACAACGACCAGGAGCGCCTTGCCGTCGATCTTGACAGAATCGGCCTGACCCCGAAGAATTTTCAGGAGATTATCGACAGGTTCATTTATTATCGCTCCCGAAAATCCTCCATGGATCAAGCTATGCAGCTTTTGCGAGCCTTCCGTGATGGATACAATATTGAAGTGACCGGGGTGGTTTCCATATCTGGTTTTGCCTCTGAGCCATTCAGGCTCGATGCCGAGATTCTTGCAGTGTTTGAAGGTCGCCCCGAACTAATTCAAGAAGCCTTTGAAGGATAAAAATGCCAAACGAAAACCCCGAATCTCCAGCCGCGAAGAAAACAATCCCCGGCGGTTCTGGCCGTCATAAAAGTATTGACGGCCCGATCATGCGCTTCTTTAAAAGCTTCCTTAACATGCTTGCAGAGCGTCAGATTGTCTACAAAGTCATTACTCTGTTGTTTGCCCTGCTGGTTTTTGGCTTCGTCTATCTTCAGATGGAAGGCTACCGCAACATTCTGACCTACATGGGTTTGATGCTGCTGATGGTGCTGGTTTACGTAGAAATATTGATTATTCGTGACCACCTGTGGGTTATTGAGGGCAGTATGCGCGAATCACGCAAATGGCGTGATGTCTTTTTCAACCAGACAACCCTCAAACGGCAACGCATCAGAAAAATTTTCAGCGTGCTTTTTGCCCTGGCAATATTTTCCTACGTGTATATGAAGGTTCCCAAGGTCAACAGCCCGGTTCTTTCGTTCATGGGCATTATTCTGATGATCACCATGCTTTATTATGAAATCCTGACAATCCGTGATGACGTCCTTTTGATGAGGCAAGCCCTGGCAAAAGGCATTGATGACGGCGATGAAGGTGACCGCAAGGTTGAATACGAACAGTTTATCCAGACTGACGAAGACACCAGCAAAACTCCCTCCGCATCCGATGCCAGGGCTGAGCCGGTAGCCCCTGCAAAAAACGATGCCGCCGATCAACCACCGCAAAAATAAATTATTACTGCTGTTGCTTCTGACAACTGCTCTGGTTAGTCAGTCGGCAACCGCCTCTGAAGAAAGCTTTCTTGAGAGAGTGCGTCTCAAGGGCATGTTTTTTTGCCGACCGGCATCTGGCACATCTTTTGCTCCCATCCTCCCCGAAGGCAAAATGCCACCCGCCGGTTCTCTGCTGACTGTCCGTTTTTCTGCTGAAAACCCTGTTGCCACAACTTCCGAGTTGCTGATTGGCAGCCATACGGTAACATTTTACCCGGGCGCTGCCGTCAGGCTGCTCGAAAATGGGCTATACCCAATTTCTGGAAGGTTGGCCATCGTGTCGCAGCCGGCTTCTGAGCCTCTGAATTTGCTGGCGCCGCGTTTTTCCGGTGCCATCCTCTCCGGAACCCTTTTTATTGAGGTGACGCCCGACGAGGGAACTTACATCGCCATGAAAAGAAAAGGGTCTGCCTGGTTTAAAGACCGCGCCCGCAAGGTTTTTGAGTTAAAAAATACCGGGCAGCTGCATTTTCCATTATTTGGCGAAACCGTTGATCAACCTGAACTCTCAGGCTTCTGGTCGCTGCCGCCCAGCAGTTTTGCTCTGCTGCGCCATGATTCTGAAGCCGCCAAAGCTTCAGAACCACCACCTGAAACTGAAATCGCCACATCTTCAGAGCCTGGCATTGCCACGATTTCGACCATGGCAACGCCAACGGTTCAGACCCCGACCCCGGCCACAGCTACGCTAACGATCACCGCCACGCCCTCAAGCGTGATTCTTCCACTTGAAGAATAAGATGTTCGATCTGTTATCTTTAATTTAAGACGGCCGCATTAAACAGCCGATAATAAGCAGGTAGGCAAGTCATTTTTTGAGGTTTGCAAATGCTGCTATTCTGGTTCGTGACCGCTGTCGTCCTGATAGTGCTGATTAAGGAGGCTGTTCGTGATTAACCGCCTGATGATTTACTCGCTCGTGGCAATGTTCTGGGCTTTCACCCTCACAGGCTGCGTTTGACAAAAAAAAACACCGGGCAACCCCATAAAATGGAGCTGCCCGGTGTTTTTTTTATTCAATAACCCTTGCCACCAGGTTTTTCGCCTTTAACAATTCCAACCGAGGCACTCGCGCCAATGCGGGTCGCCCCAATTTGAATCATCCGTATGGCAGTTTCGGTGTCGCGGATGCCGCCACTGGCTTTTACGCCCATGCTCGGCCCAACGGTCTTGCGCATCAGGCAGATATCTTCAAGGGTGGCGCCACCAGTGCTGAAACCTGTGGAGGTTTTGACAAAGTCAGCACCGGCGAGCTTTGAAAGCTCACAGGCTTTGACTTTTTCATCGTCATTCAGCAATGAAGTTTCAAGAATAACCTTGACCGTATTGCCGCCCGCCGCCTCAACGACCCTGGCAATATCGTTCTTGACCAGTTCGAAGTCTTTTGACTTCAGGGCGCCAACGTTGATAACCATGTCGATTTCAGTCGCACCATTGGCAACTGCGTCACGAGTTTCGGTAGCCTTAACAAAAGATGAGGTCGCCCCGAGGGGGAACCCGATCACCGTACACACCTTAACCGGGCTGCCTTCGAGAAGTTTGGCAGACAGGCCAACATTGGTGGGGTTGACGCATACCGAGGCAAATTTGTATTCTCTCGCTTCTTCGCAGAGTTTAACAACTTCTTCGCGGGTGGCGTTTGGCTTAAGAAGCGTGTGGTCGATATAACGGGCCAGTTCATTGCCTGGGATCGGCGCACCAAGACCCTTCTCGACCCTTTCGGCGCCGGCCTTGATCACTTCCTTGACCTTTTCGGCGCAGTCTGAAACGCAGCTTCCATAGCTTTTTGAACAGCTTTCAGCTGTACATGCAGCCGGACTGGCAG